>JAEEGI010010505.1_pt1 | contig 20104 bp, 9 predicted proteins | sample 8958751 | NCBI WGS metagenome assembly JAEEGI01 (sample SAMN16246545, study PRJNA631951) | gut metagenome | biome: gut microbiome; feature: rumen; material: KS-attached | host: Bos | place: Iran: Karaj | collected 2018-10 | reverse complement strand
AAGACATTTTTTCCCTAAAAAATACTATATATATTATTATTATTATTTAAAAAATATAAATTTTTTAATTCAGTGAAAATGTAATTTGTTATTTACTCTATTTTTTTTGATATAATTAAAAAAGGGTTAAATGCATAATTATATATTTCCAAAAAGGAATGAACAAAGAAAAAAGTATTACAAATGATAATGATTCATTAATAGGATTATATAATAAAAAGTCTAAAAATCAGAGAAATCCAATTTATCAAATCTTAAATTATTCTTGTATGGAAATTAAAAGAAGAAACATATTAATTAATTTAAAAGAAAAAAATGATGAAAACAAAATTCATTGTGAAAATGAAAGTAAAATTGGTTATGAAAAAGAAGAAGACAATAAAAATTCAAATTTTTTAGAAAAAAAAACAAACAGAAATAAATTAATTTGTATTAAATCGGTTCCAAAAGAAAAAAGTAATTTAAAATGTTTTAAATCAGTTCCAAATAATTTAAAAGAAAAAGATATTGTTTCTGTCTCAAAATTAAACTCAGAAAAAAAGTTAATAGAAAAATGCATTAAAACTATTCCTAATACTTTTTATTGTGTAAAAACATTTCCACAAAAAAATTTAAAATGTTTGAAATCAACTGAATCCTTAGATAAAAAAAATAATTATGAAGAAAAATTTGATGATAATTACTCTCCTAAATATTATAATAATTTAACTAATAATATTAAATAAAAGATAATCAAAAAGACCATCATTTTATTTATAAATTATAATGTTTTTTTGTGATTTTGAAAAATTTTCTTTGGCAAAAAAAATAATTTATTTTTTTTTAATTATTACTTTTTCATTCAAAAAAATGGTTTTTTGCTAAAATTTAAATTAAAGATGAATGTTGTAAAAATTTATAATAGTATAATTGATTTATTCTTAAAAAATAATAACTCTTATTAATATTTTAATTCCTTTTTAAATACCTTTAGAACATATCATTATTTCTAAATAAATAAAAAATTATCTTAATTGTTTTTTCATATATTAATATTTATATTTATTGTATTTTTCATTTTTAAATAAATAATTATTTATTTTTTTAATGAGTCCAAGTGTTTTTATTCATTTGGCATTAGGAGCACTTTTTCGTATTTTATTTTATTATTCAAAATACAAAAATACATTATCAGATTTATTATTATTTCCTTCATCACCGTATAATTATAATAATTTAAGAGAAAATTATTTTTATAATTTTTTCTCTTCTCCTCATTCATCATTTTATAGTCCAAATACATTCATTTCAAAGCCTTTAACTTATATTTATAATCAAATTAGAACTTTAAATCAAGATTATATTTTTATTTTTTTCTTGATATGTGATTTACTTATTGCTTTATCATTATATAAAATTAAAAATTCAATTAGACAAAATAATCAAATAAAAGAAGAATATAATAGTTCTTTAATTGCAATTTATTTATATAATCCCGTGTCAATAACAGCTTGTATAACGTTTAGATTGGATATAATTTATTCATTAATAAATCTATCATTTATAATATATTCAAATAATTATTTTATAGCACCAATGCTATTAGTTACTTCTACTATTATTTCTCCAGGATATATTATTATTTCAATAGTATATATTATTTATTCAATGATATCAAATTTTGAAAAAATAAAAAATACAATATTTCTATCAATTCTACTCTTTGGTATTTATTTTTATGCAAAATCATTATTAAATTATGATACAATAGAAAATATCACAGAAATTTATTATAATTATTTTTATTATAAAGATACACAACCAAATTTTAATTTTATTTGGTCATTACTTCCCGGGACTTTTTTAAAATACCAAAAATATACATTAGATATGATTTTAATTTACCAATTTTCAATTGCAGTTGCTGTAATGTTACTAGTATATAGAATACAAGACAGAAATTACAATTATAAAAATAGTTTAAGTTACTCAATGATATTTTTATCAAGTCATATTTTTGATAGGTATCCTTCAGAAATACATTACATAATTTGTTTAATTTTACTTTTACAACATTATAATGTAATTAAAGTTAAAGTTATTGATTTATCGCTTTATTGTACTTTTGCAGGTTATACTCTTATTGTATGTAGAGGATTTCCTTTTACACATAGAAAAAGTGGTACTTCTAATTATTTATTTTTTCAAAATATAACTTATAGTGTTGCTATGAGTTTCCTTTTAATGTGTTGTGTGAATGGAATTAATAATTTTAGAAAAGAAAATAAAATGAGAAAAGAGTTACAAGAAGAAAATAAAAATAAAAAAAAAAAAAAAATCAATACAAAAGAAAAAGAAGATTAATAAGGTTATTCAAAAACAAATTTTTTTTTAAATTTAAATTCTTTTATTTAAAAAATATTAACTTAATAATTGAAAAAAAAATAATAAATGAAATCAAAAGTTCAACCAAAAGTTAGTTTAGAATCAAAAAAGTCTCCTAAAAAAGTAGGAAGGAATGATTTATTAGAAAAAAAATCAGAAGATTTATTTGAAGGACAAAATATAAAGCCTCCAAAACCTCAAATAAAGAAAAAATCATCATTAAGGTCAAATACAATTAGGAATAATTTAACATCTCAAAAAAGTGTAAGAATAATGGATAGTCAATCAATAAAAGAAGAAGAAAAATTAAATTTGAATATTCCTTTAACAGTAATAAGTCATAATAGTAAAATTTTTACTGATTTAAATTCAAGAATTTCAAAAAATTCATTTGATAATCATTCAATATATACTAAATCAAAATATGATGATTTAAAGTCAAATATAAGTAAATCAGTAGTAAGTAGAACAGCAGTAAGTAAAACAAATTTAAATAAATCTATTACTAGTTTAAATACTACTTTTGCTGGAAATTTAGATTTTAATTCTGAAGTTATTAATGAAAAAAGAACAAAAGATGCTTTAAAAAGATTATTAAAAAAGTCAAATGATTTAATGAATGCTCAAAATGGAATTTTAGCAGAATGCGATGAATTAGCAAAAAATGTTAATTCAAATGATATGGAAATTGAAAATTTAAAATTAAAACAAGATAATGATAATTTTCCTGAAGTTCTTGATAATTATTCTAAAAATTTAAATGGAATTTTAGGTAAGTTAAAAAAAGATAGTGTGGAACTTGAAGAAGCTAAACAATTAAGAGAAGAAAATAAATCTTTAAAATATAAAATTCAAATTCTTTCTATTGATAAAAGTGATGATTATTTAAATATTGAAGCTAAGTTAAATTCTGTTAAAAATATTTATTCAAATGAAATTAATTCTATGATTAATTTTTTTGATGAAATTGGGTTAAAAGATTATAAAACTGAAAAAATGAATTCTGGAAATTTCAGTGAAGATAAAGTTATAAGTTTCTTTTCCTTGATTAAGAAATATATGAAAGATATGAAAAATAATATTGATTCTTTAAAAGATCAAATTAAATATTTATCCCAACAAAATGGAAAAATTTTACAAAGAATGAATACTTTAGAAATGACTTCTGAACCTTTTATGAGAAATAATAACATAAATTATAATGAAAATATGAATAATCACCAATATATAATTGAAAGTGAAGACAAATTGAAGAATTTAAAAAACAATGATATTTATAATTTTGAAGATATTAAAATTAATGAAAACAACGATAAAAATAATAATACTTACAAATCTAATAAAATAAATTTGAAGGAAGAAACCAATAATTTATTATCCAAAAATACTGATTTAAATAATAATCATTCATCTAATCAAAATGATTTAAGTATAAATTCAAATCATGAATCATTAAATAAAGATCAAAAGCAATTAATTGATAATAATGATAATAATAAAAATTCTCAAGAAAATAATACTCAAAATCAAAATTGTAAAAATTCCAATCCAAATAATGAATTAGTAGAAGAATTAAAATATGATTTTAGCCCAGAAAATTTAAATTTAGAGCATAAATATGATGATCCAAATTTTTTGAACTCTGAAAATAAAAATCAATAATAATTGTACCTTAAAAATAATGTTTAAATAAAAAAAATTTAAATCAAAAAGCAATAAAACCATATCAAAAGATAAAAAAATATAAATTTCATTTAAAAAAATACAAAAAAAATTCAAAATCTTTAATTTATTTTATTAAAAATCTTTTTTTATTTTTGTTCAAATAAATTAAGAATATCTGAATCACCAGGATCTAAAATTCCTAAAATTGCAACTCTATGATATTTTCCACAAGCAGAACCTAAATCAATATTATTTCCAGTATAATGATAAATATGAGTATTTGAAAGAACAGAATAATAATTTACTTCAGCTTTGATAATTGAAGGAGTATTATGGGCAACAAAAATTGCTTTTAAAAGTCCTTTTCTTAAAGATTTTAATGTTTGTTTATATCCTAAAACTGCTTTTCCACTTTTCATAACTAATGCTAATTTAGAATTCACACTTTCAGTTTGTTGTTTTTTACCCATATCTAATTAAATAAAAATAATAATTATTTAATTAATTTTTTATTTTTTTATTTTGTTTAAACTATATTTAAATCTTTATAAAATTATATTTTTTTTTCGTTTTATTTAATCGCTTGTTAATTTTGTTATTAAAATGGAAATACAAGGAAATATGAAAAAACTTGATGGAAAGTTTATTATTAAAGGAAAAATTACTCAAACAAAAAGAACGAAAATTTACTTTGGTTGTCATATTGACAATCAAAGAGATGATTTGTATATAAAAATTTTTAAAAATAAAGAAATTAAAAAAAATGTATTTTTTTCTTTGACAGAAAAAAATGTTAAATTAAACAATGAAAATATTATAAAAATTTATGAAGGAGGAATTGGAGATGTTCAATCTTTAGATAATATAACAAATGATAATTATTATATTATTGAAGAAGTAGCAATCAATGGTTCTTTATTTGATTATATTTTTTATTTAGAGAAAGGATATAATGAAGAAATTTCTAGAAAAATTTTCTTACAAATTCTCTCAGGATTAAAATATTACAATGAAAACGATTTATTTATCAATAGAATAAAATATGATAATATTTTAATTGACAAAGATTATAAAATAAAAATATCAGATATTATATTAGATAATCTAACACCTAGTAAAAATATTCCTTCTGCAAGAAATATAGATCTAGCTTCTATTTTATTTGCTTTAGTTTCTGGAAAAGACATTAAAGATAAAGTAATTTCTAAAAAAAATTTAGATCTTTTTTGGAAAGGAGTAAATCAAAATTTATGTATTGATTTTTCTCAAAATTTTATTAATTTATTTAATGCTCTAATTTCGAATGAATTTTCACCAGATAAAAAAAAACTAATTGAAAATTCTGAATATTATAATAATATAATGAAACATCCTTGGTTTAATAATTATACTATAAATGATATTATAAGTAATAATAATAATTGCTATATTGATGTAATTAAAGAATTAGATTCAAGGCAAAATTTAGTTAATCCAAAAAGAGAAGAAGAAATGACACATAATCAAATTCATGAAAATTACAATGATGCAGTGGAAATTAATCTTGATTGCAATAGAGTTTTTAGAAGTTTTAACGATGATGATAATGAGAATAAATATTTTGATGATAAAAATAAATGTGTTCCTTTTTATCAAACTAATAAAAATTCATTTAATCAAATAATTATTAATGGAAATATTGATAAAGTAAATTTTATGAATAATTTAGTTGCTTCTTATGAAAAAAATAATGTGAATGATAACTGTAAATATTTAGTTAAAACAGATGATAATAAACTAAAATTTATTGTAATTATTGAAACGTTAAATCAAGTAGATGATGAAGATGAAGATAAATGTTTTAAAATTTCTCTTTCAAAAGTTAATGAAAATAAACATATTTTGAATATATATAAATTATTTGGAGAAAAATCCTATTATATGAGTTTTTATAAAAATTTACTAAATAAAATTAAAGAAATAATCAAATAAAGAGTTTATTTATTTATTTAACAAGTGAAAAAAAATAAAATTGTTATTCATTTGGTAAGAATTTAAGATAGTATAATGAGAAAAGTAAAACAATAGTAAACAAATAAATTTAAACTTCTTTTATATAAAACTATTATAATAAAAAATAAAAAAAAATAAAACCAAAAAAAAAAAATAAAAAATAAATTATTTAGTAAATTTTTTCTTTTTAATAAATAATTTTAAACTCATCCTGAACTCTATACATAAAATTTAAAAAATTATTTTCTTCTTCATCAAAAGAAAGAACTTTAGAACTATCAAAATTACTTTCTTCATTCATTTTGATAAATCTAATATTAGATGAATTAATAGTATTATTATTATTATTATTATTATTTGTTGTGTTTTCAGAATAATTAATATTTGAATTGCTATTAGAGGGAGTATTAGAAATATTAGCTTCATTAATTTCTTTTGTATCTTTTGAAATACCATGAATAATATGTGTTAAATCAAATATTGATAATCCTGATTTTTGACATATAAAATTTAATAATGCAATATCAGTATTTAATATTGTTTTTTGATTAATTGGATTTTCTGATAAATCTAAACTACATAATACATTTTGAGGTTCTACATTTTGATGTATTTTTAATATTGAAGTTAATGATAATAATTTTAATATTGTATCAAATTTTTTTATATTGTTTTTGTAAAGAGAAAGAACATTTAATTTTGAATTTACTATAACATTTTTAATTATTTCAAAATCACTATCATCTAATTGTGCTTCATAAAGATACAATTCTTGTAATGTATCATTTTTAGTTAAAGATTTTAAAAAATATTGTCCTGCAGTATTATGGAAATTTGAGAAACCACATGATAAAATTCTTAATTTACAATTTTTATTTCTTATTAAATCTCCTAAACTATATATTGCAGTGTGATCCATTTCATTCATTGAAATTAATAAATTTTCCAATTCATAATTTCCTTTAGAATATAACTGATTTAATTGAAGGAAAATAGGTTTAATTAAATTTTTTAATTTACATTTATTTAAATTTAAAGTTTTTAATTTTTTAAATCTTCCAATAATTTTAGCAAGAATAATTCCAGTATCAAATTCATCTTTAAAATAAGTGTTGTTACTTAAATTGAATTCTATAACATTTTCTATTGAATCAATGAGAAAACCTTTTTCAAAATATTTAATATGATTAGTTGTTAAATTCATTTGACCGAAATCAATGATTTTAATTTTTTTATTTAAAGAAAAATTTAATGCTGCTTCAAACATTCCTGATTCTCCAATTGTATTTTTAGTAAAGGTAACTGTGTGAATTCTTTGGTCAAATTTAATAGCAGAACTTATTATTAAACTATTTGATATATTAATATATGCTTGATTGAAATCTAAATTATATTTATTATTTTTTAATCCAATGAAAGGAGAATTTACAATTTTATAAACTAAAAAAGAAGTAATAAATAAATCAATATAGGATGATTTTGGATAAATATATATTAAATTTAAAGTTTTATCAAAATAAACTTTCAAGTTTTTTTCTATTATATTTATACATTGACTAATATAATTTATTTTTTGCAATTTTATATACTGTCCGATATAAATCAACGGGATTATTCCTTTTAAATAAAATTTATCATCTGGTAATTGTTCTATTTTTTGTAAAAATTCTATATTTGGTTCTAGAATAGGTCCATTTTTTTTAATGGATTCTAAAGCTTTATTATAATATTCTTTAAAAAGATTTAATGGTTCTATTTCTTTATCATTTATTTTATATTTATATTTTTTATCATCAAATGTATCTAAATCAGGACAATTATTACAATAATCTTTTAATTTATTATCTTTTAATATTTCAACAGGAATTGCATTTTTTTCCAATGTTCTCAATAAATTAGGTTTTCGAATTTTATTGAAATTATCAAAGAGAAATAAATGAATAGTATATTCTTTTTCTAATATGAAAATTGATTGAAAAGCAACTACAAAACAAAATTCAAGGACATTTATAAATATTTTTTCATTTTTCACTGTATTATTTTTAATATATGAAACAATATTTATATAATTTTTTAAAGAATAATCATAATTAATTTTCATATCTTCATTTTTTATTTGTTCATTATATTCATTTAACATTTTCTGATACATTTCATTTCGTTGAACTGAATAAACATTTTTTTCTAAAAATTTTTTTAGTCTTTCTCTAGGTTTATCTAAATTATCATTTAGATTTTCTTTGGTTTCTGAAAGCCTTTTTTCAACATCAATTAATGTATTTATAAATATAAATATAACAAATTTTTGTTTTTCTAATTTCATTATTCCATCATCAAAATAATTGTAATAATCATTTTCATCATCCATTTTTCTTTTTAATTTTTATATTTTTTTAAATGTTCATAATTAGGTAATAATTTAATTTGTTTTTCAGATTGAAATAGTTTTCATTAATAGAAATAAATATTCTCAAATAAAAATTTTTTACATTAAATAATTTTTTGATTAAAATAATATAAAATACCTATAAATATTAAGGAAGTGAATATAATTAGCCTGAATTACTTTATGAAGTAGCAAATAGAGATTTTTTAATTAGAAGACAAATTATGAAGATTTTAATTATTTTATTTATAATAAACAAAAAGTTTAGGCATTAAAAATTCAAATGAGAAAAAAGATGATATTTAAAAATATTTGTTTATGCATATATAACTAAAACTGAAAAATGAATTTATTTATCTATTAATTTTGAATAATTACATTTTGTATTAAACATTTTAATTAAAAAATTAAATTTTAACGGTAATTATTTTATTAAAATAATTAATGGAATACAGGACAGAAATTTTAAAAAATTTAAATAAACCTATTTTTCCAACTTGTATTAGTTCAAAAACAAATAGAATTTTTTTAAAATATTCAAGTAAAAAATACAGAAAATATAGTCTTGATTTAATTAGAAATTTAAGTGAAAAAATTCAATTTTCAAATTCAGATTCAATTTTTTATCAAACTTTATTATATCATGATATAGTTTTATATAATTGTGGAAATGAAGTAATAATAAATAATTTAGATTTATTAATTTTAAATTGTTTTTATATTTCGATTAAAAGTTTAAATTCTCAATATCATGTTCCTTCACTAAAAAAATTAAAAAATATCATCAAAGAGAAATTTTCTTTATACAGAGATAATGAAATTGTTTCAACTGAAATTGAATGTTTAAAATTATTAAATTATAATATCAATTACATGAATACTTTTGATTTCTTAAAATATTTCTCAAATGAAAATAAACGATTTTTATTAGTATCAAAAAATATTTTGGATAATGTAATTTATGGAGATATTAAAGATTATATTTTTAAAACTCCTTATGAACTTGCTTTAGATATATTTAATAAAACTAAAGAAAAAATAAAAATTAATTCACTTATTATTAATATCCCACCAACAAAAAAAGTTATTATAAATAAAAGAGTTTCAAATTATAATAGAGAAAAAGAAATTAGAATAGATTTGAATAAAAAATTATCTAACACTAATAATAGTATTTGTAATAATTCAACAGAGATTTTTTCTTCTCAAAATTCATCAAATGGAAATATCAATAATTCACCTTTTATTTATAAAACTGAAATAAAAAGAAAAAAATTAAATTCTTCAATATCAAACAATAAAAATTACATTGATTCTAAACAAGTTAATTCTTCTAACAATGTCATAAAGAACAAAAATCAAAGTTTATCAAATAGAACTAATAATTCCCCAATTCAAATTATTTCTTTAAGTAAAAGACCTATTAATATAGATTTGAAATATCTTTCTACAATTAGTAAAAAATTGAATTTTGGAAAATATTTAAATTTTGATTATAATAATACTTATTACAATAATAATATTAGAAAAAAATTGGAATTTGAAGAAATTAATAGTGCCAAAATAAAATGTTAAAGTTTCTTTTTTTATTTCTAATCAAATGAATGAGTTATATTTTTATTTTAATATTTATTAATTATATATATTATTAAATATCCCTTATAAAATTTAAAAAATTTATTCAAACAAAAATAATTATATATTAGAAATTAAATTAAATGTAAGGATCTCTTAAAAATATAATATTAATATATCATACATTTTTTAATGACTAACAAAGATTTTATTTAATAGAATTTACAATATCTAATATATCTCTTTGTTATTCTAAATATTAATAAATTATTAACAAAAATAATTGATTTTTAATAGAGAGATGAGGAATCTTTTAGTAATAGTAAATATAATCTTTTTCGAAAGATACTTACTTTCAATAAAAAAATTATTAAAATTTTTTTGGAATTTTTAATAAGACCCTTATAGAAAATATTGAACATCAATATAAAATTTGAAAATTAACTTCTTAGAATTAGAATTATAATTTTAAAATACAATAAAAAAATACTCTTAAATAAAATAGAAAAAAAGGAAAATATATTTTATAATAATTCAATTTTAATTTGAGTATCATAATTGTTGATATAAAAGTTACAAAAAATTTTTTAAATTCAAAAGAAATTTTTAAAATATGATTTAATAGAAAACTACTTGAAAATGATAATCACTTTCATCTCCAAATCCCTTCCAAAAGTAAATATATATTTTTCCAAATTTGAGAGATTTGATTTTCTCATTATTTTTTATTATTCTTTTATTTTAATTTAAGTTTATGTTTTTTATTTTTTTCAATTTATTTAATTTTATTTAATATTTTAAATTTATAATATTATATATATTCTTTCAAACAAGATTTAATTATAATATAATAGTTATAATATTTTTTGCCATAATAAATATAAATTTTTTTCATTATATAATTATTTAAAAAATACAAATAAATACCTTGATATGCCAATAATAAAACTAATTAAGTTGGTTTTATTTCTTATTATTAGAAGATTCTTCATAAGAAAAGAATTTTTCAATAACTTTATAATCATTAAGAGAAGAACTCATTTTTCCTAAAACAAAAATATTACTTGATATATAATAAACAATTTCAGTCACTACTATTATAACAAACATAACAACTAAAAAAATCATTAAAGTATTAATATTAGATTGTAAATCAGGAAGAGTATATTCATATTCTAAATCATTTAAATAATTCATAAAAAATATAATTACTTGTAAATTATTAAACTGGAAAGTTCTACTGTGAAAAAATTCAATAATTCTTTCAGAAGTTTTAGAAGTTTGATTATAATTTAAAAATTGTGTTCTTAATTGATTAACAAAACCACTAATCATAGTTTCAACTTTAGTTTGTAATAAAGGTTCTTTACCACAAACTAAAAGTAAAGCATATCTAAATTCACTGTCTTTTATTAAAAAATTACAACTGTTACCTTCTTCATTTACTTTATTTAAATATTCATTCATTTCTTTATTCTTATCATTTAATAATAATTTTTTAGATTCAGTATGATTCCCAAATAAATCATTAGTCATTCCTCCAAATAAATCTAATTTTGAATGAATTGTGGTTGAGTTTAATCCAATAGATAATCTTGTTCCAAAATAATAACTAAGAATAATTTCTTGTAAATCTTGAATTGCTTGAGTTTGCTTTCTTTTGACATTTAATTTATTAAATAAAGTTGTCATTATTGGAAATGTTATTACTATAAATATTAAATATATTGAACCAAGTAAAAATAAAGTTTTCAAAGCTTCACAATAAGAGATAAAATGAAATATTTTTTTTTTCTTATTTTTTTTAAAAGGAATTAAATACATATCATCTTGATCATCGTCGTTTGGATTTACATTCATTGGATTTATTCCTTGTTGTTGATTAGTTTGAATTGTTTTAATCTTATTTTGAGGATTTATTTCTTTTAATTTTTCTATTGCAAAAGTTGGTTTTAATTCATTCTTAATTATTAGTTTAGTAAATTTTAATTTTTTTTCTAAGAAATTTTTCCATTTTTGAGTTAATTTCATTATTTTTTCTATAATTGTATACATCTTTTTATTAGTCATTTCTATTGATAAATAAAGAAGAATAATTGAACAAATATTTAAGCATAAAAATATAATAAAAACACAATACATCATTATTTTATAAAAAGTCAAAGCATTTTTAAAAGTCTCTTTTGAACTTGCTAAAACATTACTTAATGCAGAAAAGAAATTAAATGTATTATAAAAGATGCATATTACATATTGTTGAATTTCATCTAATCTATTTAAATTATAACTAATATTATCATAATTTAATATTGGAATAGTTAAATTAAAATCTTCTTGTTGACTTAATATATAAAAATAATTTTTAGGTAAATCAAAAGCATAATAATAATTAACACTACTAAATTCACCATTTGCTCTTAAAACAGGGAAAGGATTTTCATTAAATGCTTTATATAAATCACTACTAGTTTTTAAATTAGAATAATTATTTTTGAAATAATTACTAGTTGTTAATAATAATATTGATTTATCTTTAAATGTATAATGATAAAAATCATTTAATGATATATTATATCCTTCAATTTCTCTTTTATATTCATTATTTAAAGATTGATATTGTTCTCCAGAACCTTCAAATTGAATCATATTTATAACATAAAATACATTTTGAAAATATATTAAATCCATTTCTCTAAGAACAATCATTTTAATATATTCATTAAAAAATTGATTAGAAAAATATTTTATAAGAACACAAATGGCAATAGCTAAAACAACTAAAAATAAATTATAAATAAATGATATTCTATCAATTGTATTTTTAGCTAAACCTATTGATTCTTTATTTTTATTTGTTATATTCCATGAACTTTCTTTTATTATTTTATATGATAAAACTGAAGCTCCTGAATGAGATCCCGCCATTGAACCATTATTTGGAGTTAGAATAATTCCTGTTTCTTCTTTTTCAAAATTTTTATTCGCAGTAATATTTTTTATTTGTATATCTTCAAAAATAATTTGAATTAAATATACTTCATCACCTTTTATTGCAAATTTTTTCTTAAAATTAAAAACAACCCTCAATTTCTTTAAATTTTTAAAATTATCTCTAATTTTTTTAATATTTTGTATTATTTCAGGGTTTGACCATACACTATCTCTAACTAAAAATAATTTAATATTTGAAACAAAATCATGTAAAGTTACACTAAATGTTTGAGAAGCTCCATTAGCAGGGTTATATTCCTTAATTCCTAAAATAGTTAAAAAATTCAATTTTTTCATTTGATTATTAAAAGAAAAATATGTTTTAAAAAAATACCCAATATGTAAACAAATCCCATTAGATTGCATTAAAACATGATTACAATCATTAGGAAAATTAACTGGATCTAAACTACATAATAAATATAGTTGTCCTTGGAAAGTAGGAAGAAAATTATATGATAATTTTGTATTTATTATATAATTCTCTGAAGTTTCTAATACACATTCTTCTTTTAATATTTTTTTATTTAATAAAGATGTTCTTATTAATTTTTCTTGAGATTTTCTCATAATATATGGGTAAATATTAATTGAAGGAGAATTTACCATTTTTGAAGTTTTAATTCCAGTTAATTCATAATAAGTTAAAGGAACTTTTTTTATTGTAAATTTACCCATTTCAAACATTATTAAAAAGAAATTATTTTTTTCAACAACAGAATCAAGAGAATTTAAATCGAAAAATTCAAAACTTTTATCAAAATTTGTATTAAATAATATATCTTCAACTAATTTAAATTTTTCATTTTCTGGTTGTTCTTTTATTTTTAATGAATCTTTTGAAGAATATATCATATCTATTATTTTATCTAAAGCTTTTCCAATTGCTACACTTGTTCTATCAATTGTTATCAATAATTGTTTTTGGGAATTATTAAATCCTTTTAATATAAATTTAAATGAATTTACAATATTTAAATATTCTATATTTAAATTATGAAAATAAATAATATATTCCATTGAAGATTCATCATTTTTTTTCTCTAGTTTTGTAAATGAAGAATTTAGATAGTAAAAAATACATCTTATTATTGAGTTTGCATTTTTAAATTTTTGAGAATAAAAAAATTTTTTAAGATAATATTGAGCTCTGAAAATTTTTTCATCCATTAAAGTATAAAGTATTACTTTATTATAAATTAATGTCTCCATAACTAACTGACTAAAATTAGTGGATTTTTCTTTTGAAATTTTATAAAATTTATTAACTAATTCAAGTAAAGCAACTAAAATAACATTATTATCAGGCATACTAATATTTAAATTTAAATTTTCTTTTTTTGAATTTCTATTTGAATTAAAAAAAACTTCGACTAATTTTTCATTATTATTACATAATACCATATAATCTTCTTTACTTAAACAAAAATAAGTTTTAATATCTTCTCTATATTTTATTAAGAAATTTTCTTTATATTTTGGTTTATTTGAATTATTACCAGAAGCAAAAAATTTTAACAAAGGACTTAATAATTGATAAATTCCTTTAAAAAATTCTGGATTTTCATGAAGTAATAACTCTTTTAATTTAGTTAATCTAATACATTTTCCAGTGGTATTAAAATTTAAATAAATTGAACTTAATACTAAAGCTATTAAAATACATTCTAATATTTTAAAAATTTTTTCATGATATAAATATTTAATTAAAAAAAGAGAAATTAATCTTACGATAAATAAAGAAAATACTACTGATTGAAGAAAAATATCTAATTTTTGAAAAGAAGTTTGATGTAAAGAATTTCTAAATGCTGATATTCTCATTAAATAATCATAAATAAATATTGCTGACCAAATTAATTGAAATAAAATTGAATATTTAATATTAATTCTTAGAATTATTAAGAAACTTCCTAATTCATTTAAAGCAAAATCTGCTAAAAATAATTTGGAAGAAAGAAAATAGAAAGATTCATTTTGACCATAAGCATAAATAAGAAGACTATAAAAAAAATAACTTAATAAATTAAAAATAAAAAATAATATAATATCAAGAATAAAATCAATTTTTATTTTATCATAACTATCAGAAAATTGAACAAATACACCTCTATTAAATATTAATAAAAAAATATGAGAAAAAGTAAAAAAAGTAAAATAAATAACATATTTACTAATTTTTTTCATTAATTTTACAAAACAATTTTCTGTTTTTGTAAAATGAAAAAAAATCATAAATAATAAAATAAAAAGATAAATAGCAGAAAATTTTTTATAATCTAAATAATCTTTTTGTTCATGAATATCTAATTTGAAATATTCATTTACAATTAAACTGATTTGATCTTTTTGATATTTTTTTTTATCTAAGACAGAAGCATTTTTTTCAACAAACAATTTTGTATTATTTATTAATTCAAAATAAAATGTTGGAGCTATGAAATAAATAAAAAAATATAAATTTTTAAATTTTCTTCGATAATTAAAGATTATATCAATTATTATTATTTTATTTGTTAATTCTAAAATATTTGAAAAGGAAAATAATCTATCTGATTCTAAAGCATTTTCTTGAATACTTCCATAAATATCAGTAATGATTTTAGAAAATAAAGAATTTTGATTTTTTGAAGTTTGTTCCATTTTCTTAATTGAAATAATTGTTGAAATATTAAATTTGATATTTATTTAATTTATAAATAAAAATTAAATGGAAAAACAAAGTTCATCAAATAAATCAATTATAAATCATTCTTTTTCTCCAATTGAAAGACCTGTTAATTTTACAAGAATATTATTCAATAAACCAGAAAAAAATATATTTACAAAATTATTTAAACCATCAAAAGCAAAAACTATTCATATTAAAAAAAAAAAAGAAATGAGTGAAAACAAAAAAGTAATTCCTAAAAAAAAAAATTTAATAAAATTTGTACCTTCAAAATTATCTTTTATTCAATCGAGAAATACAATTCCTCCAATTAAAATATCTGAAACATCTAAAAAAAGAAAAGATAATAATATTCAACAATTATTAAAAAATAATTCAACATCATTACATTTTACAAGATTAAAAACAAATAAATTAAATTTAAATAAATTAGGACAATATCAAAATGATTCAAAAATAATAAGAAGAGTAACTGTAAATAATAGAAACATTCATTTATTTTCAAGTAAAAATAATAGAAAAGAAATTGAAAAACAAAATTCAACTTTTATGAAAGAAGATAAAAAACAATTTTCATTTCATGAATTAAATACTTCAACTAAATTACCTTTTTCTAAAATTTCACTTAAACAAATAAATGATTATCAATATTCTTTTCCTCATATAAAAGATCTTTCTAAATTCTTTCATAATGAAACTTTGAAAATGGCTATGAAAAATCCAATTAAAATGATAATAGATGAATAAAGATTTTTTGTTTATCATATATTTATTATAAAAAATTGAAATTTTGATAATTTAAATATATCAATATAATAAATAAATATAAATAGATTCAATGGATAAAGAAATTTATAAATTAAAATTTGTAAAAAAAAATTTTGAATTTTATTAAAATTATCAAATCATCACATTTTAATAATAGCATTTAAATTTTATATCTATCATATTAAATTCAAATTTCTCTTTTAGAAACTCATAAAACATCTGCTTAATAAAAATAAGAATAAAAGATAATCCTTTATATATATTAATTAGGTCTTTAGAGATAATACTTAAATATCAAAATAAGTATTTTTTAATCATTTAATATAGAATTTTCCATTTTTTTTAATTTTTTCTTTTAGATTTATTAATACTATAAATCATATTAAAATAAGTAATTATTTTTTTATGGTATTTTCTTTTTATTAATTATTCTTTTTTTTCGTTTGTTTCCATATATCTAATTTTAATTCTTTTTCTAAATTTTTTATAAAAATATATTTATAAAAAGATGTATATTTTTAATAATTGTGAGGTCGATTGAATTTTTAATTTACTTTATTAATAAATTTAATTCATATTTACAGAGTTTTTGGTTTTTTGAATTATAAAATGTTTACTAAATTTAGCTCAAATTCTTTTTTTTTGGAACTTATTTTATTTCCTTTGTTATTTTTTATAAATAAATTAAATTTATATCTTTAAATGAAACATAAAATGAAACTCTTAATGAAAAAATCAAATCAAACAATTATATGTCATTAATAATTTTGAACGAAAATATCAATGAGATAATAAATATGTTAGAAATTTGATATATTATGATTTTTAAAAAAGGTTATTTATGAGCTATATTGAAATGTAAATTTTAGAGTCTGCTTTTGGGTGAAATTTTAATTAATTATTAATCTATATAACTTTTTTATTTATATTTAATTAAAAAATCATTAACGATATTATAATTGAGTTCTGAAATGATAAAAATATTTAAATTAATGATTGTTCAAAAATATGAATTATTATACAAATTTAATCATTTATCCTTATAAAAAGTAAGACTAATAATAATATAAATAATTTATAATCAGATTTTTGTGTTGAAAGAATAATAAAAATAAAAGAAACTTTATTAATTTATTTTAAATATCAATTTATTTTATAAAACAGTTTATTTAATTGTTTGTTTAAGTTTTATAAATATTGTCTTTTCCTTAGTTTTACTTCTAAAATTTATGTAATTAACTATTATTTAAATCTTATTTATCATGATGGATATTTAAAAATATTTAAATGAAAAAAATGAATCCTAAATAAAATATGTATATTAAAGAATCAATTCTCTATATAAATTCAAATAAAGAAAGTTTCTGAAAAACAAACTATAAAAATACTTATAAATACAAATAAAAGAATATATTTTGAACTTGAAGGAGGAAAGGAATAATAATATCTTTTATAAATCAAAAGCAATTTCCTTGCAGATGGAGCAACTAATTCAAAAAAAGGAAAAAATAATAATATTTCAAAAAAATAATATATATTTAAAACAGGAACAACAGGATATCCAATTAAAACTTATAAACTATTTAATTTGATTAATTCAATATCCCCAAAAAAAATAAAGTAATATTAGCATATCTCTATAAAAAGAAAAGTTACATTCATATAAAGCCTATAACTATATTATTTGATTATTTATATCAATTTTTGTTTTTTTAAATAATATTATTTGTTTTTTTTTTGTTATATATTTTTAATTAATATTTTTATAAGAAATAATGAAATATAGATAGCATATCCTCAAAAAAAAAATAATCACAAACTACTTCTCTGTCCTTCAATAAAAATATTGTTTTATTAAATATAAAATCAATTAAAATGAAAGTTATTTGTTAATTTGAATCATACAATATAATTTGAGTTTTTTCAAAAAAAGATAATATTAAAGTTCTTATGATTTTCAACAAAAGAATATTATAAAGAATTGTAAATTATTATAAATCTATTATTTAATTAATTTTCCTTATTTTCTAAAAGAAATTTAGAATATTAAAGTAAATGGAATATAATTTTATTGTTTATAAAATTCTTCCCAAGTTCCAATTTTTTCTCCTAAAGCATATAATAGATTATCATTAGGATTAACTTGGATATATTTTTTATTAATATAAGTTTTAAAAGCTATTTTCCCTCCAGAAATTTCTTCAATATAAAATTTTTCCCAGTCTAGAATTTGATTACTTCTAGCAATAATAGGATTTTTTTTATCTCCATTATCAAAAACAGCACATAAAAATTTATTGTTGGCTCTAGCCTGAATAGAAAAAGTACCATCACTATTTTTAATAAAAATAAAATGTTCCCAATTACCAGTATTATCTCTATTAGCTATTAAGTTACTTTCTCCATAATTATCCGCAGAAACAAATTTATTAGTTATTATAGATTTTAATTTAATATAATCTTTATCTCTTATATCGTTTTTTAAAAAATAAATTGTCCCTGGTAAAGCCTCTTTCAATCTATCATAAACCATATTATTAAATGATTTACCTCCAGTTCCTATACTATTTAATCCCCAAATTGTTTTAATTTCTTTTATATTATGTTTATATATATCAACTTGTTGGGTTCCTTTTTGATTAAAAATTCCCCAAGTTCCTTTATTATTACTCTTATAACTCCATGAAGTGTAATGATAACCATTTAAATTAAATTTACTTAATGTATTTTTCCAAGCATCATTTAATTCAAAACATGTAAATTCACCTATAAATGTTGGAACTTTATATTGAACAGAATTAATTGAATTTATTAAATTTTCAAGAGCAATTGCTTGACCAGAAGAACTTTTTTGATGATCCCAAGGATAGTGATGATATTCATATATAATATTTTTCCAATTATATTTTTTTGGATTAGGCAAATCATAAGGACTCCAACATGATTCCATAATAATAATATGATTAGGATCAACACTTCTAATAGTCTTATATATTTCATTATAAAATTCAAAATGATAATCTTTTGTTTTTCCTGCTTTTTCTCCAGGTTCATTTAATATATCATATCCAGCCACCGCTGGATTATTTTTATAATGAGATGCTACTTTTTCCCATAATTTTAAAGTTAATTTTTTTAATTCTGAATTTTGATAAAATTTCACATTTTCAACTTTATCAATTTCTTCTCCTGAATGATCTTGTCCATTTTGAGAACCAAATGCTCCATGTAAATCTAATATAACATAAATTCCTCTTTTTGACGCTTCATCAACTATCCAATCTAATCTTTCAAAAGCTTTACTTTTTAATGTCCATTCATTATTTGCTTTTTCATATAAATTCATATATGTAAACGGAACTCTTATTACTGACATTCCCATTTCTTTTATTTTATCAAAATCTTCTTTTATGATATAATTTTTTTCATAAAATGTTATTAATGTGTCTCTCATGCTTTTACCAAAACGGTTTTTTAATACTTCATTTATTGTTTTTTGATCTTTTGCTGATGTTGATGACATCCATTTTTCTTGAACAAATAAATTTCCTAAATTTGTTCCTCTTAAATATACACAGTTTCCTCTTCCATAATTATTTTTTATTTGAGTATCATCTGTTTTTAAAAAATCAAATTGTGTAAATTTCCCTTTTATTTTTGAAATACAAAAAAAAAAAAAGAATAAAAAAAAT
>JAEEGI010010504.1_pt1 | contig 20105 bp, 20 predicted proteins | sample 8958751 | NCBI WGS metagenome assembly JAEEGI01 (sample SAMN16246545, study PRJNA631951) | gut metagenome | biome: gut microbiome; feature: rumen; material: KS-attached | host: Bos | place: Iran: Karaj | collected 2018-10 | reverse complement strand
TTCTTATGGTTCTTCCTATAGCGAAGGTGATTATCCGATCGATACGCCGATCAAAGTCTACATCGTAAACAAGCAGACCAACTGAGGGAAAAGGTAACAAAATCAATATACAAAAGTCTCCTCCTTTGAGATATAATTTAAGTGCATAGGAGGAGATTTTTAATTATGGGAAAGACTTTCCAATCAATGGATGGCAATACTGCTGCCGCTCATTGCGCGTATGCCTTTACTGATGTAGCAGCCATTTATCCTATTACTCCATCTTCAACGATGGCAGAAGTAGTTGATTCATGGGCTACCGCCAAGAGAACGAACATCTTTGGCAACATCGTCAAGGTTGCGGAAATGCAATCAGAAGCAGGTGCTGCAGGTGCCGTTCATGGTACTTTGCAGGCTGGTGCTTTAGCAACTACGTTCACTGCATCTCAGGGCTTGCTGCTCATGATCCCGAATATGTACAAATGGGCCGGTGAATTATTACCGGGCGTCGTACATGTTGCAGCCAGAGCATTAGCTACCAGCGCACTTTCGATCTTCGGTGACCACGAAGACATCTATGCTGCTAGGCAGACAGGCATCTGCATGCTTTGTTCCAATTCCGTACAGGAAGCTATGGACCTGGCTGGCGTTGCTCACTTGTCAGCGATCAAGGGTTCAGTTCCGTTCTTGCATTTCTTCGATGGTTTCAGAACTTCTCATGAAATTCAGAAAGTCGAAGTCATGGAGTATGACTATCTGAAGTCTCTGCTTGACACAGATGCTTTGAAGAGATTCAAGGACAATGCTTTGAATCCACATGGCAATGCTGTGACAAGAGGCGGCGCTGAGAACGATGACGTCGTTTTCCAGACCAGAGAGGCTCAGAATGAACACTTCGCTAAAGTTCCTGATATCGTAGCTGATTACATGGCTAAGATCTCAGAACATACCGGAAGAGACTACAAGCCGTTCACTTACTATGGTGCGAAAGATGCTGAAAGAGTCATCGTTGCTATGGGTTCCGTCGTTGAAACGATCAAGGAAGTCATCGATGATCTGACAGCGAAAGGCGAGAAGATCGGTGTTGTTTCTGTTCACCTGTACAGACCTTTCTCAGCTAAATATTTATTCAATGTCCTGCCTAAGACGACCAAAAAGGTCGCTGTATTAGACAGAACGAAAGAGATCGGTACCAGAGAGCCATTATATCTGGATGTCCTCAATGTCTTAAAGGACTGCGACATCAAGATCATCGGCGGCCGTTACGGTATCGCTTCCAAGGATACAGCTCCTAACCAGATCAAGGCTGTATTCGATGAACTCTGCAAGGATGCTCCGAAAGAGGAATTCACGATCGGTATCAATGATGATGTCACACATCTCTCACTCGATGTCGATCCTGATTACAAGATCGATGGCACTTACACTTCATGCCTGTTCTGGGGCTTAGGCTCAGACGGTACTGTCGGAGCCAACAAGAACTCCGTCAAGATCATCGGTGATAATACTGACCAGTATGCGCAGGCTTACTTCCAGTATGACTCACGTAAGGCTGGCGGTGTCACGAGATCTCACCTGAGATTCGGTCCGGATCCTATCAGAAGTACTTACTATGTCAACAACGCGGACTTCGTTTCCTGCTCACTCGATTCATATGTTCTGAAGTATGATATTACAGCTGGTCTGAAAGACGGCGGTACGTTCTTACTGAACACGACGATCGATGCTGACAAGATCGAAGATTACCTGCCAAACCGCATGAAAGTCCAGTTAGCGAAGAAACATGCGAAGTTCTACATCATCAACGCTACGAAGATCTGTAATGAGATCGGCATGGGCAGAAGGACAAATACGACTTTACAGTCCGCTTTCTTCGCTCTCAACGAGCAGATCATGCCTTATGACAAGGCTCTTGATCTGATGAAGGCTGCTGCTAAGAAGTCTTATGGCAAGAAGGGCGATGATATCGTCGAGATGAACTGGAAGGCTATCGATGCAGGTAAGGCCGGACTGGTCGAAGTTCCTGTCAAGCCTGAATGGGCTGATCTTCCTTCCAAGTTCGAAGTTGAGAAGACCGGCGATGATTATTTCGATGAATTCGTTCAGGGCTTCGATACACTCAGCGGTTATGACATGCCTGTTTCTGCATTCACTAAGTATGGTGTATTAGATGGTTCATTCAGAAACAACGTCTCTTATGCTGAACACAGAAATATCGCTTCTTATGTTCCTAAATGGAATCCTGCCAACTGTATCCAGTGTGGTTTCTGTTCATTCGTATGTCCGCATGCTACGATCAGACAGTTCGCTCTGACTGAAGAAGAAGTTGCGAATGCACCGATGGAATTCGAAACGATCCAGGCAGTAGGCAAGGGTGCTGAAAACTACAAGTTCAGGATCCAGGTATCACCGGACAACTGCGTAGGCTGTGGTCTGTGTGCTGCTGAATGTCCGGGTAAGGGCGGCAAGAAGGCTCTCGAGATGGTCGATGTGCACTCTCTGATGAATGAAGCTCCATTAGCCGACTACTTATTCAACGAGACAGAATACAAGAGTGAATTAGTCAATGATACACCTAAGGGAACTCAGTTCCTGAAACCTTACTTTGAAGTTCCGGGTTCATGCCCAGGCTGTGGTGAGGCTCCGTATTACAGACTGGTCTCACAGCTCTTTGGTCCGGATATGCTCGTAGCAAATGCTACAGGCTGTTCATCGATCTACTGTGGTTCTACTCCTTCTACTCCATTTGTAACAGATAAGAACGGCAACGGTGTTGCTTGGGCTAACTCTCTGTTCGAAGACAACGCTGAATACGGTTATGGTATGGCTTTGGCTAAGAACTACAAGAAGGCTGTCCTTCTGAAGACGATGGAAGACAACATGGAAAATGTCGAGCCTGAACTCAAAGCGCTGTTCGAAGAATATCTGAAGATCAACGGCAACAGAGTCGAGGAAAAGAAACTCTGCGGTCCTATCGCTGAAGCTGCAGCTAAATCTTCTTGCGAAGCTGTCCATGTACTGGCGGAAGAAGCAAGAGATCTCGTCTCCAATTCAGTATGGATCGTCGGTGGTGACGGCTGGGCATACGATATCGGTTACGGCGGATTGGATCATGTCATCGCCAATAACCTGAATGTCAATATCCTCGTCCTCGATACTGAGGTCTACTCCAACACTGGTGGTCAGTCATCCAAGTCTTCACAGGCTGCTTCTATCGCGCAGTTCGCTGCAGGCGGTAAGGCAGTTGCCAAGAAGGACCTTGGTCAGATCGCTATGAGCTATGGCCATGTCTATGTTGCTTCCGTATGTATGGGTGCGAACAGGATGCAGGCGATCAAGGCTTTGAAAGAAGCTGAGAGCTACAACGGTCCGTCTCTCATCATCGCTTACTGCCCATGTGAGCTGCACGGAATCAAGGGTGGTCTGTCAAGACAGCAGGTCGTTCAGAAGCAGGCTGTCGAATGCGGCTATGTCACATTGTACAGATACGATCCACGTAACGAATCTCCTCTTACGATCGATTACAAGACACCTGATTTCGATAAGTTCCAGGACTTCCTGATGGATGAAGCAAGATACAACAACCTGGTCAAAGTCAATCCTGAACAGGCCCAGGAGCTCTACGAAAAGGCTAAGAGCGACGCAAAGAGAAGATTTGCGAATCTCGAAGCAAGAGTTAAATAATCTGTTCTAAAGCCAGTCGAAAGACTGGCTTTTTTCATGCCTTTCCGTTTCTTTGTTTTATACTGATATTATGAAAGTTGAGGATTTTCTGAAAGAAAACATGGCCGAAGAAAAGGAGATCAGACATCCGATCAAAAAGATCAAGGCATATGATTCGTATGTGATGGTCTTACTTGATGATGATAAGATACAGATCTCTGATGAAGCTTATTTCAAGTATAAGATCAAAGATCTGAAAGGCCTGGATGAGGAACTGTATGAGACTCTGAAGGATGAAGAAAGGCTTTTAAAGGCATATAGAGGCGTTTTAAGAAAGATTTCCACCAAGGATCAGACTGTTAAACAGATCGACGATTATCTTCTTAAAAAGCAGCTGAATAAGTCTGAAAGAGGGCAGATCATAGACAAGCTGATCAATTATGGTCTATTGGACGATGAAAAGTATACGGCAAACAGGATCAGCTCTTTAGAACATGCCATGTACTCAGAAAGACAGATCAGACAGAAACTGAAGAACGAAGGGATAAGTGAACAGCTGATCACTGAACATCTGAAAAAAGATGATGGAAAAGAATTTGAAAAAGCTTGTGTTCTGGCTGCAAAATATCAGCGTTCGATAAGAAACAAAACTGCGAAGATGAAAAGACAGGCGATCCTCAGCCGATTGGCGGGACAGGGTTATTCTTATGAGATCGCATCAAAAGCGGCGGATGCTTTAGACCTTCAGGATGAAAATGAGGTAGAATTATTAAATAAAGAGTATATCAAAGCCAAAAGGAGATATGAAAAGAAGTATGAGGGATATGACCTGAAAAATCATATCGTGTCTTATCTGCTTTCCAAAGGTTTTGACTATGAAAACATCACAAAGGTGACGGAGGAATAAAATGGGCAAACAGGTTAAGGATTTCACAGAGGGCGAACGAGTCAAAACGAACCTTTTGATCTCACAGCTGGTAAGAGGAACGACCAATTCCGGTTCTCCATATCTTTCTTTAGTGCTTCAGGATTGCACGAAGTCGATCGAAGCGAAACTTTGGGATGTCAAACCGGAACTGGAAAAGCAGCTTGAAGTCGGAAAAGTCTACGATTTTGATGTTGAGGTCATCAAATACAAAAACAATCTGCAGGCCAAGGTACTGAAAGTTCTTCCGCTTCCGCAGGCAGACATCGATATGGAGGATTTTGTTTTTAAGTCACCTGTATCCAAAGATGTCCTTCGCAGCAATATTCAGGAAGGCCTTTCGATGATCGATAACGAGAATATCGCCAGGATCGTATCCGGAGCTCTGAATCATTATGCCAATGATGTCTATGAATATCCGGCAGCCGCAAAGATCCATCACAATTTCATCGGTGGTCTTGCCACCCACACTTCCGGAATGATCAGAGTCGCTGCTGCCTTATGTTCGATCTATCCATCGATCAGCAGAGATTACCTGCTGGCAGGTGTGATCCTGCATGATCTTGGGAAGATCGAAGAACTGACTTCTCCTGTCGTGACCGAATACTCGAAAGAAGGAAAGCTTCTTGGACATATCTCGATCATGGACGCCAGACTGCTTCAGATCGGCATCGAACTTGGTTTGGAAGACAGCGAGGAACTGCTCATACTCAGACATATGATCCTTTCGCATCACGGCCAGCAGGAATGTGGTTCTCCGGTCCGACCGGAGACGATGGAAGCGGAGATCCTGAATCTGATCGACAATATCGATGCCAGGATCAACACGATCGACAAGGCTCTAGCGGATGTCAAAGAAGGGGAGTTCACACAGAAACTCTTCTCATTGGAAAATCGTGTCTTTTATAAGCATAAATGAACGAAAAAAGGCTTGAAATAAGCCTTTTTTATATAGTATAATTGTAAAGCTGTGGAAGGAGAGCAACTCTCCGATATACCCACGGGCCAAAGGAGGAAATTATGGCAAAAAAAGTTGCGAAAATTTGTAAGTTAAACTTTATGGCCGGTCAGGCAAAACCAGGTCCGGCTCTGGCGTCTGCAGGTATCAACATGCCTCAGTTCTGCTCTGCGTTCAATGATCAGACAAAGGACAGAATGGGCGATGTCGTTCCTGTCATCATCACTGCGTATGAAGACAAATCATTTGACTTCGTTCTGAAGACTACTCCGGCTGCTTTCTTACTGAAGAAGGCCGCAGGTGTCGCTAAGGCTTCCGGTACTCCGAATACTGTCAAAGCCGGCAAGATCACGACTGCTCAGCTCAGAGAGATCGCTGAATACAAGATGCCGGATCTTAATGCCAATGATGTAGAAGCGGCTATGAAGATCATCGCCGGTACTGCAAGAAACATGGGAATCGAGGTAGTAGATTAATGAAACATTCAAGAAGTTACAATAATGCGAAAGCCTTGGTTGATGGCAACAAAAAGTATTCTCCGCTTGAAGCTTGCGAATTAGCAAAGAAGACGACGATGGTCAAGTATGACGCCACGATCAGAGCTTCTTTCAAACTTAATGTAGACCCACGTCAGGCAGATCAGCAGATCCGTGGCGCTATCGTACTCCCGAATGGAACAGGCAGATCTCAGAAGGTCTTAGTCGTCACTCAGGGTGCGAACATGGAAGTTGCAAAGAACGCCGGTGCGGACTATGTCGGTGACAAAGAGATCCTCGACAAGATCAAAGGCGGCTGGTTCGATTATGATGTCATCGTCGCTACACCTGATATGATGGGTGAGCTCGGTAAATTAGGTAAGCTCTTAGGTCCTAAAGGCCTGATGCCGAACCCTAAGACAGGTACTGTCACACAGAACATCGCGAATGCAGTTGAAGAGATCAAGAAAGGTAAGGTCACTTACCGTGTCGATAAGGAAGGCAACATCAACTGTCTGATCGGTAAGTCATCATTCGATACCGATAAGCTGGCTGAGAACTTCGATACGATCCTCAACGTCATCATCAAAGCAAGACCTGCAGCTGTCAAAGGCACCTATATCCAGGGATGCACGCTTTCCAGCAACATGGGTCCTGGTATCAAAGTCGATACAACTTTATAAGCAGATAAGAGGCTAAAGGCCTCTTTTCTTTTTTTCTTCTTATGTTATAATTTATGAGAACGTAAAGAAGACCAGTATCTGCGTATGCTTTGAAAGAGAATGGCTCAGAATGGTGGAAGAGCCTGAAAGCTAAACAGTGAATTCACTTCTCAGTTGGACCAATACTCCACGTCTAGTCCGCGTTAAGGAATCAAGTAACAAATAAGGTGGTACCGCGCTGATGCGCCCTTGGCTCCACCTTTTTATTTTCTAGGGAGGTTTTATCAATGTTAGATCTGGAAGCGTTGAAGAATGAAGCGTTGAACGCAGTCGCTAAAGCTGACAGCAAGTCTTTGGAAGAACTCAGGATCGAATATCTTTCAAAGAAGGGAAAGATCCAGTCTCTGATGGCTCAGATGAGGGATCTGCCGGCTGAAGAGAAGCCGAAATTCGGTCAGATGGTCAACGATCTGAAGAATGCCGTTTCAAAGGCGATGGATGAGAAAAAGGCCGAATTGGAAGAGGCACTGCTGAATGCAAAACTATTATCCGAAAAGGTGGATATCACACTGGATGCCTACAATCCAAAACAAGGCACTTTGCATCCGCTGACTCTTGTGCAAAAAGAGATCGAAGATATCTTTATCGGTATGGGATACAACGTCGCTGAAGGACCGGAACTGGAGTCCGATCTTTACAATTTCACAAAAGCGAATACACCGGAAGGCCATCCGGCAAGGGATATGCAGGATACTTTCTATGTGGATCCGACACATCTTCTGAGGTCACAGACGACAGCCATTCAGATGCGAGTCCTGGAAGCGGAAGCGGATCATCTGCCGATCAAGGTCATCTGTCCTGGTAAAGTCTATAGAAGGGATGATGATGATGCGACACATTCCCATCAGTTTGAACAGTGCGAAGGTCTCGTCATCGGTGAGAACATCACAGTCGCAGACCTTAAGGGAACTCTGGAGCTCATGATCAGAGAGATGTTTTCAAAGGATGCAAAGATACGTTTCAGACCTTCTTACTTCCCTTTCACAGAGCCTTCTTTTGAAGTTGATATGACCTGCCATATCTGTCATGGAAAAGGATGTCCGACTTGCAAAGGGACCGGCTGGATCGAGATCCTGGGTTCCGGCATGGTCCATCCAAACGTTTTGGAGATGGCAGGCATCGATTCAAAGAAGTATACCGGTTTTGCCTTTGGTGTTGGTCTGGAAAGAGTTGCGATGCTCAAGTACGGTATCACCGACATCAGAGATCTTTATACCAACGATATCCGTTTCCTGGACGGATTCAAGAGATAGGAGGATAAGACCATGAAATTGAGTTTGAACTGGTTAAGTGATTTTATTGACCTGAGTGGTCTGAATACCGATCAGATCGTCGATCAGATGGTAAAGTGCGGGTTTGAAGTCGAGGGGATCGAAAAGATGTCTGAGGGAAGCAACCTCGTCGTCGGAAAAGTCCTGGAATGCACAGACCATCCCAATTCAGATCATCTGCATCTGACAAAGACGGATATCGGAAGCGAAGTGCTGAACATCGTCTGTGGTGCGCCAAACTGCCGTGAAGGATTGAAAGTCATCGTGGCGAAAGTCGGAGCTCAGCTTCCGGGCGGCGAGATCAAAGCGGGCGTTATCAGGGGCGAGGAAAGCAACGGCATGTTGTGTTCCTTGAAAGAGCTTGGCATCGATGAAGATAAACTTCCTGTCGATTCGCCAAGCCACAACGGCATCGAAGAACTGGATGATCGTTTTGAAGTAGGGGATACGGATATACTGAAGAAACTTGGTTACGATGATACGATCCTGGATGTTTCGATCTACGCCAACAGACCTGACTGCCTTTCCATGTATGCGATGGCATATGAGATGGGTGCTATCCTGGACAGGAAAGTGAAACTTCCTGAATTCGCGGGCTGTGCTGATATCGGTGAAAAGTCGGATTTCATCCTCACTTCGACTTCGAAGAACTGTCCGCACTTCCTTGCCAAAGTCGTCAATCACGTCACGATCAAGGAATCGCCTGACTGGATGAAGCAGCATCTGCGTGCCAACGGCGTCAAATGCATCAACAACCTCGTCGATATCTCCAACTATGGCATGCTGGAGACGGGACAGCCTTTGCATTTCTATGACCTGCGCAGCAACCCGGCGAAAGAGATCACTGTCAGAGATGATTACGAAGGAACTTATACCGCTCTTGATGGCATCGATTACAAGATCGAAAAAGGCGATCTGATGATCACTTCCGAAGGAAAGCCGATCGGTATCGCCGGTATCATGGGTGGAGACAACACCAAGATCCTGGATGATACATCTTCTCTGATCATCGAGGCTGCGCTCTTTGATCATGCACAGATCAGGAGGACTGCGAACCGTCTCGGCCTGCAGACTGAAGCAGCTGCCCGTTTTGCCAAAGGCCTTGAACCTCTTGCACAGAACAAGGCGGTGGACAGGGCTGTTCAGCTGCTGATCGAACTGGCGGATGCCTCCGGTTTTGAAGAGACAGTCGAATATGGAAAGGCTGATTTCGAACCGTATTCGATCAGGGAATCCCTGAGCCATCTCAATGCTCTGATCGGCAAACAGTACACGATGGATGAAGCCGTCGATGTCATGAGACGTCTTGGTTTCACGTATCATATCGATGGAGATGATTTCATCACTGATATCCCGTCACACAGATCAGGAGATCTGAAGATCAGAGAAGATATCGATGAGGAGATCGTCCGACTGACTGATTTCGACGATCTGGCTTCGACGCTTCCTCTGATGCCACAGACTGTCGGCAAACTGACGAATATTCAGAACATCAGGCGTGTCATAAGAGATGTACTGATCAGACACGGCCTTTATGATACGGTCAACTATACGCTGGTTAACGAGAGATACATTGAAGAATCACTGTTGCCGGGTGGGGAAGCCGTTGCGATGATCTCGCCTCTTTCTGATGCGAGAAAGTATATCAGGACTTCGCTGATGAATTCACTGCTGGAAGCTCTGGCATACAATCTGGATCACTATAACGATGATATCGGCCTCTTTGAGATCTCTAAAGTATATTCTTCCAATGGCGAGGAAGAGAGACTTGGCGTCATCATGGAAGGAAACCTGATCGATGATAAGGTCAAACATCTGAGTGTCAAGACCGATTTCTATGTCCTTAAAGGTCTTCTGAAACAGATCCTTTCGACTTTGGGCTTTGAAATGGGAAGAGTTTCGATCAAAGAGAACGATCTTGATACGAAACATTTCCATCCGTATCAGTCTGCATTGCTCACGATGGATAACAAGATCCTGGGCATTTTTGGCAAACTGCATCCGGCTTATCTGAAGACTTTAAAAATGAACGATGTTTATTATGCTGAACTGATGCTCGATGTTCTCGCGCAAGCCAGTCCGGCCAAGACGAAAGCACCTGTCATCAGCAAGTATCCGTCTGTATCCCGCGATATCTCTCTCATGGTCAAAGAGGATGTCAAAGCCGCTGAGCTGATCGCCGCCATCAGGAAGATCGGCGGACGCCTTGTCAAGAAGGCGGAAGTCTTCGATGTCTATCAGGGTGAACATATTGAAAAGGGCTTCAAGTCAGTTTCTCTATCTATCGTTTATGAAGATCTGGAGAAGACACTGAAGACTGAAGATGTCAATGAGGTCCACGAAAAGGTCCTGTCGGATCTGCTGAAGAGGTTTGAAGCTACACAGAGATAAGCGAAAAGGGGGTATAATTTTCTTATGATCTATACTTGTACCACAAATCCATCATTAGACTATTACATCACGATCCCTGAACTGAAAGCCGGTGCGAATATCAGAAGCGATATGGAATTGTATGAGGCAGGTGGAAAAGGAGTCAATGTTTCCCTGGTCCTGAATAATTTTCGAATCCCTTCTGTCGCTTTGGGCTTCTTGGGCGGTTTCACAAAGGATTTTTATCTGACCTTCGTTTCCAAATATCCCAACGTTCAGCCGCTTTTTACGACGATCAAGGATAACACCAGGATCAACCTGAAGATCATGGATGCTGAATATGAGACTTCGATCAATGCCAAAGGACCGCATATCACAGATGATGAATTCAGGCGTTTCAGATCCCGTCTGAACAGCGTCTATACGGACGACATCTTCGTTCTTTCAGGAAATATCGAAGAGGAGATCAAAGATCGCATGATAGACCTCGTTCATGAACTGAGCGAGGATGGCGTCAAAGTCGTTCTGGATACTGATAAAGACATCCTTGACCGCTGCAGCGATATCAAGCTGTTTGCTGTCAAACTCAACGATCGCAATATGACAGGCGATATCAAAGAGATTGCCAAGGATTATCTGGAAAAAGGTTTTGAGAACGTCATTTATTCCGCTCCTCATAAGCCTTCCTATATCTTTACGCAGAAAGTGTCTCTGGAATGCGACAATCTGACGGATTCTCTGGTCAATCTGACCGGTTCCGCGGACTCGATGGTCGCCGGTTTCCTATATGGACAGATTCGTGGAGCAGATACCTGTGAATCATTCAAATATGCCAACGCCGCTTCTTTGGCGACCTGCATGTCGAATGATCTGGGTTCCAAAGAAAAGATCGAAGAACTCTTCGATACGATCGAGGTCAGAGAGATCTGATGAAGAAGATCATATCAGTCCTTTTCTGCCTTCTTCTCTTTTCTTCCTGCGGCAAAAAAGAGGAAGAGGAAAAGATCGTTCCCGAGTTCACCTATGAAGTCATCTCGGAAAGGGTCGACATGTCAGCTTACGAAGGAGTGAGTTCGACCGATCATCACTTCCGTCTGATCTCGGTAAATGAGCTCTTTAACGTCATCGACAATAAGTCTTCCGGCATCTTCTATTTCGGAAGAGAAAACTGCGGCTGCTGTCAGAATGTATGCCGTTATCTGGAAGATGTTGCGAAAGAACTGAATCAGACGATCTATTATATCGACGCTTATAATGAGAATGATGATCTGATCTCCAACAAGGATCTGCAGGATAAGCTGAGTGCTTATCTGGATCCGATCATGGGGACAGGGGAAGATGGGGAAAAGATCCTGCTGACACCGCATGTCTTTTCTGTCGTGAATGGTGAATTCTATGCTTCCCAGATCTGTTTCGATAATTACAGCCTTGATAATGAGACGCAGATCGAGAGATTCAAAGATTCCTATCGGTACATCATGAAGCCATTTGTCAATGAATAAATGGCTTTTTATTATCACATTTCTGTTTCATATGTCAAGACTGGTAAAGCTTCCAGGAAACGCATATAATGAAATTACCTAATGGGATACAATGAAATTCCTACACTATTTATACGGACTATCGGAATTGGCTGCCGGTGTTGAAGACCTTAGAAAGGGATCCTAAAAGCAGACATAGATGGCCCACCTGCGGAGAACAGGGAAATTTCTCACCCATTAGGCCGTATTAGACAAACGAACTTGTTTAATATAGAATTGTTTTGATAAGGATGGTGCTTAGTATGGATTTTTGGATGTCAATTTTATACTTCGTTATCGGTGGCCTCGTAGGCGCTGTGATCACTTTCTTCGTAATGAGAAAGAACTTTGAAAAACAGCTCAAAGAAAATCCGCCGATCAATGAAAAGATGATCCGCGCTATGTATGCTCAGATGGGCAGGAAGCCTTCTGAAGCACAGATCAGAGCGATCATGAAATCAATGGGACAGTAATCCATAAAAACAGGCCTTATGCAAGGCCTTTTTTTATGACTTCTTTTTCTTTTCGTTGTCCAGTTTTCTTTTACGCAGCAGGATGGCCAGATTGACAAAGCCGTATACGGCGGAAGCGATGATCGAAAGGATGATGATGTAAAGATAGATCCCTTCCAGATCCTGCCACAATGCGTAGAAATAGAAGATGACGACCAGAAGGATGCAGCAGATGATCAGCGTGTAGATGCGGTCATATTCCAGCTGTTTGGCCTGTCTGAGGATGAAACCATCTTTTTCTTCTTTTTTGTAGCCATCGAGAACACCGGCTTTCTTGATGAAGTTGAAGTAGAAAAACAGAAAATTGGCGATCAGCACCGCGATCCCGATGAGGATGGAGATCAACAGATCCTTGGAAAAGATGTATGCGATCTCAAAAAAGACCATTGCCGCAATGTAGCCTACGATATAGTTGATGTAGTGCGCCGCATTGTTTTGCGTCATGATATATGCTTTCTTAGAATAGAAAGGGGCATAGAGCGTCCTGCCATTATCCTGATAGATAGAGATGCCTCTGATCAGAGAGGGATCGTATTTCTTTTTTGTAGCCATATTGATATTATAGAACAATTTGTTTCTGGTAACATTTGTAATCATTTATTTATAATATAATTAAATCAATACTGAAAAAAGGAGATCATAATGTCTAATCTATTTGATGCCAAGATCGCTTTATTCAATCAACACGCTGAATCAAAGGAGGAAGCTCTGAAAATGCTGGCTGATGAATTCGTCAGGACCGGCGTTGCCAAAGACACTTTCTATCAGGGACTGATCACCAGAGAAGAAAGCTTTCCGACTGGTTTGAGATTGAACAATATGAGCGTTGCCATACCTCATACCGATGTGGAACATGTCAACAGGACACAGATCGGTTTCATGACTCTGGATGCACCGGTGAATTTTGTCGAGATGGGAACGGATGATACGGAGATCCCTGTCACGATGATGTTCATGCTGGCGCTGAAAGAGGCACATCAGCAGCTTGAGATGCTGACGAAACTGATGGATCTTTTCCAGAATGATGAGCTTGTTGAAAAGTTCACCAAGGTGCAGGATTATGAATCGTTCTATGCACTCATCGAAGAATCAGGATTGGACCTGGATTAACATTAAAATAATGTGACAATTATGTGATTTGTTATATAATAAATGTTAGCGATTACATTGTTTTTGAATAGACTATAGTCTGGGGAGAGAAAATGTTAGTAACGACTAAAGAAATGTTTGCGAAATCCCGCAAAGAAGGCTATGCCATCGTTGCACCCGATTACTGGGATTCCAATTCCTGCCGCACCTATGTTGAAACGGCTGAAGAGCTCGGCGTTCCTGTCATCCTGAGTTTTGCGCAGGCACATTCCGAAATGCTTTCTGTCGAAGAGGCTTATACGATCGCCAAGTATTATGGTGAGAAGGCCAAAGTTCAGGTCGCCATCCATCTTGACCACGGTCTTGATGTCGAGACTGTCAAGAAAGCCGTTGACATGGGCTATACTTCTGTCATGATCGATGCGTCTTCTCAGCCTTATGAAGTCAACGTCGCACGGACCAAGGAAGTATGCGAGTATGCGCATGCAAGAGGGGTCGTCGTAGAGGCTGAACTCGGCCATGTCGGTTCAGGTGATGTCATCACTTCCGAAAACAAGGAAGCTTTGCACGATGAGAAGAACATCTACACCGAAGTTGAAATGGCAAAACAGTTTGTTGAAGAGACAGGTGTCGATTCACTCGCTGTTTCGATCGGCACATCACACGGCCTCTATAAAGGCACTCCTGTCATCGACTTTGAAAGGCTGCATGAACTTCGTGAAGCACTTCCGATCCCGCTGGTTCTGCATGGCGGTTCCGGATCCGGTGATGACAATCTGGAAAGATGCGCTACGGAGGGTATTTCCAAGATCAATGTTTTCACTGATTTCACAGTCGCTGCTCTGGATGCTATCAGAGGAGAGGAGTACAGCAACTGGTATAAACTGATCAGAGATGCCAATGCAGGTATCAAAGAAAAGCTGAAATATTATTTCAAGCTCTTCCATACCGGCAAATCAGAATAAAAGTCATTCAATATCTCGGAGGAAAAAAGATTTAATGGCAAAATATGAATTGAGAAGTCCTTTCTTTGTTGTAAACCCTAAACTGTATACTTACGGAGAAGAAGAGTATAAGCTTGCGGCAGTCGCTGAAGAGCTGGCTGTAAAGTATGATGTAGATATCCTCTTCACCGGATCGCTTGTCGATCTTGCCAGGATCGCGAAAGACTTCCCGCATCTGGTCGTCTGTGCCCAGAACATGGAAGCATATAAGCCGGGCAAGGGAATGGGTCATATCCTGCCGGAAGCTCTGAAAGCTGCGGGCGTTAGAGCCACATTCCTGAATCATGCCGAAAATCCTAAGACTGTATCCGATCTGACAGATACGATCGCCAGAGCGAACGAGCTCGATATCCTGACTGTCGTCTGCGCGGACGATATCGCCGATGCCAAAGCGATCGCTCAGCTTCATCCGGATGTCATGGTCTGTGAACTGAAGTCTCTGATCGGTACAGGTAAATCTGCTGACATTTCATACATGAAGGCTACCAACGAAGCTGTCAAATCAGTTTCGCCAACAACCAAGACATTACAGGCTGCTGGTATCTCAACACCTGATGATGTATATAAAGCAATCGCATCCGGGGCTGATGCAACAGGCGGTACAAGCGGTATCGTATGCGCTGCCGATCCTGAAGCTACATTGAGGGAAATGATTGCTGCTCTTGACAGAGCAAGAACAGATTTTTACAAATAAGGAGGAATTGATTATGAGAAAATTTGTATTATGCTGCGGTTCGGGTATTGTTACTTCTACCCATATCAGAAAAAAGATTGAGGAAGAACTCGACAAGCGTGGTTACAAGGGAAAATATTCCATCACTCAGTGCCGTGCTTCTGAAGCCGCAACGATGTCTGACGGTCATGATGCAGTCATCTCTACCACTGTTCTTAAGACAAAGTGCGCTTGCCCGATCATCGTGGCTACTGGCTTACTTATGAACAGAGGCACAAAAGAGATCTATGATCAGATCGAGTCTTTCTTTACTGCCGAAGATTAGTTTGCATTGAAAAATTGATAGGCAATATCCATCGCATGATGGTTATTGATAAATTCAAAACGGAGGGGAGAATTTATGCAATTTATTCTTAATTTCTTCAGTACTCTGAACTCTCTTGGCGCTACAGTAGTCATGCCTTTCATCATTGCTATCATGGGCGTCATTATGGGCACAGGAGTTGGTAAGGCTATCCGTGCTGGTTTAACAGTCGGTGTCGGCTTTATCGGACTGAACCTTGTTACTGGTCTGATGGGAACCTATCTTGCACCTGCAGTCGTTACGATGTGTGACAGATTCGGTTTCTCTCTCAGCGTCATCGACGTTGGCTGGCCAGCAGCTGCTGCTATTGCGTTTGGTACTCAGGTTGGTTCTTATATCATCCCGGTATGTCTCTTAGTCAACATCGTCATGATCCTGACTGGTACGACACAGACTATCGACGTTGATATCTGGGACTACTGGCACTTCGCATTCACTGGATCTCTTGTTGCTATCGCTACGAATTCCGTACCATTCGGTCTCTTGGCTGCGATCTTCAACATGATGATCATCATGGTCTTAGGTGACTTAACTGCTAAAGACGTTGAAGATTCATTAGGTCTGCCTGGTGTTTCTCTGCCTCACGGCTTCTCAACAGCTTATGCACCTATCGCTATGGCTCTTAACTGGGTCCTGGACAAGATCCCTGGTGTCAACAAGATCACGTTTGACCTTGAATCATTACAGGATAAGATCGGTGTCTTCGGTGAGCCGATCCTTGTCGGTACTGTTATCGGTCTTCTGATCGGTATCGCTGCAGGCTTACCTTACAATGAGGTATTGACTCTGGCTATCAACATGGGCGCATGTCTGGTCCTGATCCCTAAGATGGCTGCATTGCTCATGGAAGGTCTGATCCCTGTATCTGATGCTGCTTCTGGCTTCATTGAGAAGCACTTCTCTGGCCATGGACAGATGTATATCGGTCTTGACTCAGCTGTTGGTGTTGGTCACCCATTGACTCTGTCTGTTGCACTGTTACTGGTTCCGATCTCAGTCGTATTGGCTGTTATCCTTCCAGGCAACCAGATGATGCCGTTTGCTGACCTTGCTGTTATCCCTTGGATGTTCGTTCTGATCACTCCAGTTGTTAAGGGCAATGGCTTCAGAGCTATCGTTATCGGTATCGCAGTTCTGATCGCTGCATTCTATATCGGTACTGACCTGGCTCCTTCCATCACTATCGCTGCTGAACAGGCTAAGTTCGACTTCACAGCCGGAACTCAGATCTCTTCTATCTGTGATGGTGGTAACCCACTGACTTGGGCTATCTACAGAATGAACAAGATCAGCCCGATCGTAGGTATCGCTGTTGTTGGTGCTATTGCTGTTGCTTTAGCTATCTTCAACCGTAACAGGATCAAGAAAATCAACGCTTCTGAAGAAGCTTAATCCATAAGCTTGATCATTTACAAGGGGGAAGTACTTCCCCCTTGTTCTTTAGGTATTCATTGATGACTCAAAAAACATATATTTACAGAGAACCTTTATATACTAGAAAAGTCAAATTTACCGGAGCTTACGCCGGCGTTTTAGGTCTGCTGGCAACAGGCTATCTCATTTTTACGAATGTGAATTTCCTGCTGATTCCGGTCATTATCGTCTGTCTGTATACTTATTGGGAGACTTATGTCTCTCTGGCAAATCCACAGGAGGTGATCGTGGATGATCGCGCGATCACATTCAAAGGATGCGGCAAGACACACACTTTCCTATGGAAAGATATCTACAGTTTTCGTGTCAAAGAATTCGTCACGGCCCGCAAGATCTTTTTAAGGATCAACAAGACAGACATGAAACAGGGCCGTTACTGGATCAACTGCCGGTATTTCAACGATACGGATGAACTTTACATGTTCCTCAGAGACAAGGAATACGAGCTTCATCCGAATACGATGAAGAGTATCGCCAGAAGATCGAATGAAGAGGATTTCAAACGCCGCCAGGAAGAAAAAGCTTCCGGCCAGGCTGACAATACAAAGAAAAAGAAATACAGGATCAAAAGGTGATCGTTTAGAGAGGATACTATCATGTTTGAAAAAGAAAAAGCGGATGTTTTGAAGGCATGTCTCAGAATGGATAAATACGGTCTGATCGCTTTGAGCGGCGGAAACGTATCTCTGCGTATGCCGACCGGAGAAGTGATCGTGACGCCAAGCGGAATGATCTATGAGGATATGGTTCCGGAGGATATGCTGGTGGTCGATCTTGAAGGAAACATCATAGAAGGGACCAGAAAGGCTTCTGTCGATACATTGGCTCTTCTCTACGTGTTCAAGCACAGACCTGACATCAACTGTGTCATCCACACACATCAGCCATATGCGACTGGTCTGGGTCTTGTCATGGATGAGATCCCATGCAATCTTACGACATTGGCGAATGCGACGCAGGGCCCCGTTAAGGTCGCTCCTTATTCTTCTGCCGCAAGCATACAGATGGGTATCGAAGCTGTTGAAAATCTTGGAGATTCATTGGCTGTCGTTTTAAAACATCACGGTGTCATCGGTGTCGGAAATTCACTCAAGCAGGCACTGTATTCGGTCGTCTATCTTGAGGAAGCTGCCAAGACGATCTACATTGCGATGTCGATCGATAAAGACAAGATGCCAATGTTCAATCAGGAACAGATCGATAGAGCGATCAGAGTATTCAAATATTACGGACAGGATACCGGTGCTTTACCGGATGATTTGAGATAAACAGATAGAGAGGGGATAAGAATGGCTGTTTATAAGGAACAAATTGAAGGCTTGATGTCTAAGGGCGGAAAACCGACTTACATCAACATTACGAAAGAAGTCAACGAGATCATCGCCAGAAGCGGGATCAAGGATGGCATCTGCTGCGTCATTTCGCCGCATACAACTTGTGCTGTCTTCTTTGAAGAATTCACGCATGATCTGATGCCGGATGGAAAGGAATTCCTCCAGCAGGATCTCGACAACTGCCTGGAAAAGATCATTCCGGAACAGAATGGATGGGGTACTTACTACTATCCGGGTGTCAAGCACTTTGAAGATGTCGAATCATGGCCTGATGCTGAGAAATATCTTCCGGGTGGTGACCGAACAGCGTTGCTGAACTGCGATGCACATCTGCGTTCTACTCTGATCGGCTCAAGCGCTACGTTTGAGGTCGATAACGGCAAGCTTGGCGTCGGTACGACGGGATATGTCTATTTCGTCGACTATGACAGGACCCGCTCCAGATCCAGGAGATGCAAGGTCGTCATCATTGGTGAATAAACTGAAAGATGGCCTTGCCATCTTTTTTTGAAAGGAAAAATAGAAATGGTATACAAAGAAGATATCACTGACATCAGATCAAAAGGTGTCACACCGACTTACATCAATATCACAGAGCAAGTCAAAGCGATCGTCGCCAGAAGCGGGATCAAAGATGGCGTCGTCCATGTCGTGTCTCCGCATACGACCTGTTCCGTTTTCTTTGAAGAATTCGTTCACGATCTCATGCCGGATGGCAAAGAGTTCCTGCAGCAGGATCTGGACAACGTCCTGGCAAAGATCATTCCGGATCAGACAGCCTGGGGACAGTATTACTATCCAGGCACGAAGCATCTTGAGGATGTCGAATCATGGCCTGATTATCGCAAATTCCTGCCTAGCGGTACCAGAGAGGAACTTTGGAATGCCGATGCGCATCTGAAGTCCACGATCCTGGGCAACTCTGCCACTTTTGTCGTCGATGACGGAAAGCTCGGCGTAAGCAAGACCGGGTATATCTACTTTGTCGATTTTGACAGGACTCATGAAAGACAAAGAAGATGCCGTGTCGTAGTTATGGGAGAATAAGATGAAGCTCGGGATCGTCGGTGCAGGTCTGATCGTCCACACGCTTCTTGATTTTATTCATGAACTGGATATCGAACTGGTCGCGATCTGTGCGACACCGAAAAGCATCCAAAAACTCGAAGAACTCAAAAAAGAACATCATTTCCGCTATATCTATACGGATATCGATGAACTTCTGAAAAATGATGAGATCGATACGGTATATCTGGGTGTCAACAACCACCTGCATTATCTCTTTGGAAAGAAAGTACTGGAAGCTGGAAAACATCTCATCATGGAGAAGCCCTTTACTTCCAATCATGATCAGGCACTGAGACTGTCTGGGATCGCAAAAGAAAGAGGTCTGATGATCTTTGAAGCGATCTCAACGATCCATAATCCAAACTTTATCAGGATCAGAGAACTGATCGATGAACTGGGTGATATCAGGATCGTCACAGTCAATTACACGCAGTATTCCTCGCGGTACGATGCCTTCAGAAAAGGCGAGATCCTTCCCGCTTTTGACGTTCAGAAATCGGGTGGAGCCTTGATGGACCTGAATATATACAATATTCATTTCATAGTTGGCCTTTTTGGCGAACCGGATGAGGTCCATTATATCGCCAATATGGAAAAGGGGATCGACACGAGCGGGATATTGACTATGAATTACGATGGTTTCAAATGTGTTGCGATCGCAGCAAAAGACTGTGATGCACCATATACGAATTGCATACAAGGCAATAAGGGCTGCATCTATACGGATTCTCCGTTATTCACAC
>JAEEGI010010503.1_pt1 | contig 20106 bp, 12 predicted proteins | sample 8958751 | NCBI WGS metagenome assembly JAEEGI01 (sample SAMN16246545, study PRJNA631951) | gut metagenome | biome: gut microbiome; feature: rumen; material: KS-attached | host: Bos | place: Iran: Karaj | collected 2018-10 | reverse complement strand
GACTTCTTCGCCACGTGGTGCAAGCCCTGCAACCGCGAACTCGACGCCATCGCCGAGGTCTACGACGACTGGAAGGAAGAGACAGGCCTGAAAATCATCATCGTGAGCAACGACCAGGCACACAACACCAACAAGGTGAAACCCCTCGTTGACAACCACGGATGGGAATACGAGACCGTGCTGCTCGACCCCAACTACGAGTTCTCGAAAGCCCTGGGCAACAACTCGGGAGCCATGCCCTACACCGTCATCGTCGATGGAAAGGGTAAAATTGTCTATCGCCACACGGGATATACCGACGGGGCCGAGACGGAACTGATTGAGAAAGTAAGAGAACTGCTGAAGTAGTGATGAAGAGAGCACTCACCGCATTGGCAGCATGCTTGGTGGCACTCGCTGCCACCGCCCAGAGCGACCGACAGCTGACGCTGAGCGGAAGCCTGCAAACCGACATGCTGCTGCCACAAAGCGACGACAAGACGGGCGCCAAGAAGACCGAGGATTTCCAGACCAACACCTACCTGGACCTGCGGCTACAGCACCGCGACTTCGAGGCCGGCGCACGACTGGAATACCTGGAACACCCGCTGCCCGGCTTCGAGCCCGACTTCAAGGGATGGGGCGTGCCACACTTCTATGCCAAGGGACGCTTAGGGCGGCGCGCCGACGGAGCCACCATGGCCGAGCTCACCGTGGGCACCTTCTACGAGCAGTTTGGCTCAGGATTCATCCTGCGCACATACGAGGAGCGCATGCTCGGCATCGACAACTCGCTGCTCGGAGGGCGCTTGGTGCTGAAGCCCATGGCGGGCGTCACCCTGAAAGCGCTGGGCGGCAAGCAACGCCGATACTGGGACTGGAACAAGAGCTTCGTGAGCGGAGCCGATGCCGAGGTGAACATCGACGAGCTGGTGCCAGCACTGCAACAGAGCGACACACGACTGATGCTGGGAGCATCGTGGGTGAACAAGCACGAGGACCAAGAAGACATCCTCACCGACATGACCCACAAGCTGAACCTGCCTGAATATGTGAACGCATTCGACCTGCGCGCACAACTCAACAAGGGCAACTTCAGCATCCTGGCCGAATATGCGCAGAAGACGGCCGACCCATCCTATGCCAACGGCTATATTTATAAGAAAGGTAGTGCCGCCATGCTCTCCACATCATGGTCGCGCCGTGGCCTGAGCCTGTTGCTGCAAGCCAAGCGCTCGGAGAACATGGCATCGAAGAGCCTGCGCCGCGAGTACGACATCAACGCGTCGGCCATCAACCATCTGCCAGCCTTCACGCAAGACCACACCTACGCCCTCGCAGCACTCTACCCCTACGGCACGCAGCTGGCCGACGGCGAGTGGGCCTACCAGGCCGAGCTGGGCTACAACTTCAAGCGCAAGACCGCCCTCGGCGGACGCTATGGCATGAACCTGAAGGTGAACTACAGCTACGTGCGCGCCATCGACCGACAGTTTGTCGACGGGCAGCAGCGCAAGGCACTGGGAGGACAGATGGCACTGGCCGCCACCGATGGCTACACCTCGAAATTCTTCAAGTGGGGCGACGACACCTACTACCAGGACCTCGACATCACCCTCACCCGCAAGCTTTCGAAGGAGTTCAAGCTGAGCCTGATGTATATGAACCAGCGCTTCAACATCACCAAGGTGCGAGGCGAGGCGGGCGGCATCATCCACAGCAACATCTTCGTGGCCGATGGCTTGTACCAGTTCTCGCCCAAGACCACCCTGCGCGTAGAGGCACAGTACTTGCAGACGAAGCAGGACGAGGGCGACTGGGTGTACGGGCTGGCCGAGCTGTCGCTGGTGCCCCATTGGATGTTCACCGTGAGCGACATGTACAACTGCGGCTCGTCGCACATTCACTACTATCAGGCACTCGTCACCTACAACCTCAACGCCCACCGTCTGCAGCTGGGCTACTGCCGCACACGCGAGGGCTACAACTGTTCGGGCGGTGTGTGCCGCATCATCCCCGCGCAGAAGGGATTCACCCTCTCCTACAACTACAATTTCTGAACCGAAAATGAACCTACGCAATATATTCATCGGCTCCCGCCGCCTCGCCAGGCTCCTCGTCGGCTTCTCCGTATGCTGCGGCTTGGCCGCAGCCTTGCCCTCGTGCTCCAACATCGACGAGGCCGACCGCCTCATCTACGTGGAGCCGGCCACCCCCATCGACACCATTGTCGTCGACGACACCGACGAACTCTACGACGCCCCCATCGCCGTGGTGCCCCATGGCGTGCTCATCGAGGACCACACCGGCCAGCGCTGCCCCAACTGCCCAGAAGCCAGCAAGCTCATCCACGACTTCCAGCAGCTCTACGGAGCGCTCGTCGTGCCCGTGGCCATCCACTCGCAAACACAGGGCATCATGGAGCCTGAAGGACTGGGCAACGAGCTGGGCAACGAGCTTTACAACCAGTGGAAGCTGACCTACAAGCCGGCCGGACTCTTCAACCGCTTCGACTTCGGCGGCGAGCGCGTGCTCAACAAGGACTTCTGGATGCAGGCACTGCAATATGTGCTCCCCCAAGAGGCGGCGCTCGACATCCGTGTGAAAGCCAGCAAAGCTGCCAACAGCTCCACGGCCGACATCGACGTGAAGGTGCTCTGCACACGCCCCGACGCCACTGCCAACGGCCAGCTGGTGGTGTGGCTCACCGAAGACAACATCGTGGCCCCGCAAGACAGCATGGGAACCATCATCAACAACTATGTGCACAACCACGTGCTGCGCGCTGCCATCAACAGCACCAGCGGCGACAACATCGCACTCAGGGGTGCTGAGGGCGACAACATCGTGGAGCATCACTACAAGGCCAGCTTGAAAGAGGGCTGGAAACCGCAAGACCTGAGCGTGGTGGCATTCGTATGCAACGACAGCGAAGGGGTGCTGCAGGTAGTGAGCCGCAAGCTGAAAACAAAATAAAAGAAACAAATCAAAACCATCTACTTATGAAAAGATTTTTTACACTGATTTTCGCCCTTGCCGTCCTTGTTGCCAGCGGGTGGGCACAGGACGACAAGATTAAGACATTCCAGTTCATCGACGAGCAGGGCAACATCGTCCCCGACGGCTCCGTCATCACCATCAACAAAGTGAACGACCAGCTGCAAATGGTCGTACCACTGCACATCAAGAACACGACGGGCGAGAAAGCCGCCGTGAGCATGTGGGAAGACATCAGCCAGAAGCCCAGCGGCGAGTGGCAGACATGCGCATTCGGCAACTGCATGACGCTGGCCGAGAGCGGCTACTCGGCAAAGAGCGTCATCAGCGGCGAGTACGACCAAGACATCATGACCGAGTGGATGCTGGAGGAAGGACAATACGGCAGCTGGACCGCCACGCTCGAAATCCGCTACTTCAACATCACCAAAAATTTCTTCGGCATGGAACAGGCTGGCAACAACGTCGTGGGATATGGACCCAGCGTGACCATCAATTTCGTATATGCCGACAACGCCGATGTCAACAACGTTCAACGTTCAACTCCCACCGTTCAACGTGTCTACGACCTGCAGGGCCGCCGCCTCGACGTTCAACGTTCAACGTTCAACGTTCAGCGTTCCCACGGCCTCAGCATCGTGCGCCTGGCCGATGGTCGCGTCATCAAGAGAATCAATCCATAACACTATCTAAATAAACAACACTATGAAGAAATTCTTACTTTCAATGGCGGCCATGATGATGGTAGCCATTTCTGCGAATGCGCAGATTGCCAGCGCCAAGCGAGCCGACGCCGGCACACTACAACAGGATCCCTACCCCACCTCGCTGGTGCCCGCGGGATTTAGAGCTCCGGCCAACAAGATTCAGCTGGCCGACAACCAACTCGTGATGGGTCCCTACACCACCGACCAAGTGGCCACCTCCAACCAGGGTCTGGGCGTGACGGGCGTACCTGGCACACTGGGCGCCTATGTAGAGCTGCCCTACAGCGTCATTGCACCCTTCGATGGTGGCCAAGTGGTGAAGATGCGCGTGGGACTGGCACAATCCACCACCATCTCGCACATCTACATCATCCCCTTCCAGGGAGGCAACCTTTTAGACCCCATCGTCAGCCAAGCGGTGAGTTCCAACAAAGCAGGATGGAACGAATTCACGCTCACCACCCCCGTCACCCTCAACCTGCAGGACTGCGACGGAGTGCTGATGGGCTATGACTACAGGCAGACGGCGTCGAACTATCCCATATCGTGCGTCAATGCAGGTGCCGACATGTACAACCTCTACATCTATGGTAACCTGGGCCAAGGCGTCAGCTACTACGACATGGGCAACACCTATGGCAACCTGAGCGTGCAGGCCATCGTCGAAGGCGATTTCGCAGAGAACAAGGCCATGCCGCAAGCCATTGGCAACATTATCATCCCCTTTGGCATCGGTAAAACCCAAACACTCTCAGTCATCAACGTAGGAACTGCCGACCTGCAGAGCATCGACTATGTCATCAGCATCGATGGCGTGGCACAGCCCGAACAGCATGCCGAGCTGGCCAGTCCCGTGGTCTTCGGCGACAAGGGTGAGGTGGAAGTGTTCTTCGAAGCCGCACCCATCGAATGCACACAAGAATACAGCCTGACCGTGACCAAGGTGAATGGCGTGGACAATGACCCAGCCAATGCCACCATCAGCGGGCAAGCCATCACCACCACCAAGCTCATACAGCGCCGAGTCACCGTCGAAGAGCTTACCGGCCTCACCTGCCCTTGGTGTCCCCGTGGCATCGTAGGCATGGAGATGATGCGCAATCGCTATGGCGACCAGCTGGTGCAGGTGGCCATCCACCAATATAGTTCCGTCTCGCAAGATGCCATGACTATCCCTGACAACAACTATGCCAGCCTCGACTTCTCGGGTGCACCGTCGTGCATGCTCGACCGCATGGGCGAGGTAGATCCCTACTGGGGTGCTACGAATGGTGAGGATTTCGGCATCAGCCAACTCCTCGACATGCTGCTGGCACAACCCGCTTTCGTCAAGGTTGACATCAGCGGCGAATGGAACGAGGACTCCACCCAGGTGGTGGCCACCGCTACCATCGATCCCCTCTTCGATGCTTCGGAATACGACGTGGAGTTTGTGCTCATTGGCGACAGCCTCACAGGCACAGGCTCAGTCTGGACACAGCTGAACAACTATGCCAGCTACTCAGCTACACAAGGTGGGCAAGACATGGCCGACTGGTGCCGTGGAGGCAAAAACGGGAAGAGCTCGGTCACCGGACTCTATTTCAACGATGTGGCGCTGGCCAGCAGCTATAAGAACGGCCGAAACCAGATTGAGCGCCAGGCTTACTCGGCCACGGAACCCACTGAGGTGAGCTACACCATGACGCTGCCCACCACCCCTGCATCGCTGAAGAACGCCCTGCGCCGCGACAACATGTATGTGGCAGCACTGGTCATCGACCCCGCCACAGGCTTCATTGTCAATGCCACCAAGGCACAGCTGCCCTACTACGGACAGGAGCAGCCCCAGCCACAGGAACTCGACCTCACCATCGACCATGAGCGTCCCACGAAGCTGGGCTACACACCCACTGAAGCCATCGCCGACTTCACTGAGGCCAAGGCTTTCCTCGGTGTGGATGCACTGAGCACCGACATGCTCTACATTGAGAAGCCCGATGGCGAGCGCATCCTCTTCAATGCCGACAACAGTGCTGCCGACGGCTACGACGGCTGGTTCGACGGCGAGGGCAATCCCACCAAGTGGGGTGCCGACACCAAGATCTGCGTGAAGTTCTTCGAGGCTCTTGCCAATGATGGAGCCTTCACCTTCTACGACATGAACGGCGCCGACGAAGTGGGAAAGACCTACACCGTGAAGTGGGTGCTGGTGAACGGCGAGAAAGCCGTGCGCTACACCATCAACGTCACCTTCGTCGAGGTGCAGCAGCCTGAGTACAAACCCGAGATCATCGCCACCATCGACGTGCCCGTGCAGATGCTGCCCGCCACAGCCTACGAGGCCAAGACGGCCACCTTCCCCGTGGATGAGGTGGCCAACGCCCTGGGCATCAGCATCAGCGATGCCGCTCAATATATTGTGAACGTGACCGATGGCAATTTCGTGGAGAACACCACCGACGGCTGGCGCGATGCCAACGGCGACGCCTGCCTATGGGCTGAGCTCAACGGAACAGCTCCTGGCGTATGCGTAAAGATCAGCAATCCTGCCAGCGGCATCATTGACTATATGGGCGCCATCGACAACAGCTATCAGGAAGGCGACACCTACGTGGCCAAGTGGGGCTTCGTCAATGCCGACGAGAAGGCTGTGGTGCTCAACGTGAACATCACCTTCACCGAAGGCATCAACAACACTGTGAGCGTGAGCACATCGCCCGACCTCACCGACGGCACCTCATATTTCGCCCTCTTCTCGTGCGACCAGGCACTCGACTTCACGGATGTGGAGGATGTGGAGGCCTACGCCGTGACCAAGCAGCTGGAAGCCGTGGAGACACCATGGGGCACACGCTACAACATGACGGGCGTGGTGCTCACCAAGGTGGACAAGGTTCCGGCCAACACGGGTGTGCTGCTGCGCAGTTCTGCCGCCAGCTTGGCCCGCAGAACATCTGGCGACCCGCTGACGTTCGACATCCCCGTGGCCGATGGCGAGGTGGCTCCGTTGGAGAACAACGACCTGGTGGCCAACCCCTGGCTGGTCGACGCATCGTTCATCACCTTCCCCGAGGATGAGGAAGCCGAGGAATTCTTCTATCCCTTCGTGCTGGGCACCAACCTGAGCAACGGCAGCTTCGGCTTCGTGCCCGCTTGCGACCCCAACGACATCGACGACGAGACAGGATGGTGGGCACAGGGCAAGTACTTCTTGCAGCCCGGCACCGCTTATCTGCCGCTCGACTTCTCCTTAGTGGTTCCCAGCACCGTCTTCACACTCGAATACGACGGTGGCCCCGTCACTGGCATCAACGACGTTCAACGCTCAACGCTCAACGCTCAACGTATCTACGACCTGCAAGGTCGCCGCATCGACGTTCAACGCTCAACGCTCAACGCTCAACGCACCAAGGGCCTATACATCATTAATGGCAAAAAAGTGCTGGTGAAGTAAACGCATGAAAAACATTCTTTCCCTGCTGCTGATGGCCCTCGTGGCCATCGGCATGCAGGCACAAGGCACCGTACACTTAGGCTACTGCGGAGGCGAGGCTGCCGACAAGGGCAGCATCAGCACCGAGGGCAAGGCATGGGTGAGTGCTGCCATCTATCTGCCAGCCGACATGCTGGCCAGCTACGAGGGCAGTACCATCACCGCCCTGCGCGGCGCCCTGGCCTCGAAGGTCAACGTCGACAGCCTATGTCTGTGGGTGCGCACATCGCTCACCGGCGACAACATCGCCGAGACCATCATCACCACCAAGACCACACCCAAGCTGGCCAAGGGATGGAACGAGGCCGAGCTTAGCCAACCCCTCACCATCGCCCAAGGGCAGGGTCTCTACATCGGACTGAGCTATCGCCAGAAAGCCGAGGTGGCAGCACTGTCGGTTGTAGGCAGCCCGTTGGAAAACGCCTGCTGGGTGCAGCTGGGTCACGACGCTCGCTGGCAAGACATGAGCGAGGCGGGCATCCTCAGCGTGGAGGCCGTGGTGGAGGGCAACAACCTGCCCAACTACGACCTGGGCTTGGCTTCTGCCATGGCCAACACCTTTGCCGACGCTTCGCAGACGCAGATGCAGGTCACCGTGGTGAACAACGGACTGAAGCCCATCACAGGCTTCACCCTTGAGACGAAATACGAAATGGGCGACGACGTATACGCCCACCATTTCGACGTGGCACTCGACTGGGGCGAGAAAACCACCGTGAACTACCAAATCCCCAATCGCTCCACCGTCAGCTACGGCGACATCATCGTCAGTCTGCAATCCATCGACGACGGCACCGACGAGACAGCCTCGAACAACACCATCAAGGCAAAATTCGCCTTGGTGAAGAAGATTCTCATCGAGGAGTTTACCACCGAACCTTGCGGCAACTGCCCCCGCGTGGCAGGCTATCTGCACACGTTGCTCTCGCGCGATGAATTCAAAGACCGCGCCGTGGCCGTGTGCCATCATGCCGGCTACAAGACCGACTGGCTCACCAAGTCGTGCGACGAGAAGCTGGCCGTGCGTTTCGGCGTGGGCTATGCCCCCGCCATCATGGTCGACCGCAAGCCCATTTGGCCCGAACTGCATGCCTGTCCCTCGCAGTCGGAACTCGAAGCCGCCATGCGCTTCTGCATGCAGGACGAGGCCCACACCACCATCAACATCAGCGCCAACTTCGACGAAGAGCAGAAGCAGCTACACGTCGTGGTGAGCGGAAAGCGCGACGAGCTGACAGCCCCGTCGCCCGTGCTCACCGTCTACCTGCTCGAAGACGATGTCAAGGCCGTCAACCAGTCGGGGGCCACGGGTGCCTTCTACCACAAGCACGTCATCCGCGCCTTTGCCAGCGATTTTGGCGAACGCATCAACTGGGAAATCAACCAGTATGAACACCACGTCACCTTCAGCGTGGCCGACGAATGGCAGAAGGAGAATATGCAGGTGGTGGCCATCGTAAGCAACGACGACCCCAGCAACAACAAGAACTGCTACGTCGACAACGTGGAACAGGCCGGATTCCCCATCAGTCAGGCCAACAGCGTCAGCGCCGTGGGGAGTGCCCATGAAGAGCGCACGGAATACTTCACCCTCGACGGCCGCAAGCTCGATGCGAAGCAAAGAGGATTGCTCATCGTGCGCAAGACCAATGCCGACGGCCACCAACGCACTGTGAAGATGCAGGTGAGATGATGCCCCCGCAAGGCAACCCGTCACTAACGAAAGAACTAACAACAACGTTGAGGGCGAGACCACCTTCAACAACTACAAATTAACAACACTTATGAAAAAACACTTTCCATCTATCCTCGTGCTGTCGGCCTATGTGCTGATGGCACTGCCCTCGCATGCCCAAACCACAAGGCAACGGCTGCAACCAGCAGAAGGAGGTTCACAGATTGTCAACCTGAGCAAAGCCCCCGCCGCCACCGAGACCGCTTTTGGCCGTGGACTGGTGGAACGTCTGAAGGCCACCGGCACACCACTGCCCATGGACGAGGCAAAGCTGCTGCGCATGAAGCCCGGCACACGCCACTTTGTGCGCCCCGTGGCTCCTGGCGAGAAGCCCCTCGCCTTCAGCGGCATGCTGCAATATAACCAGCACGGCGAGCGCATGCTCCTCGACTACGGCTTCTATCGCTTCAGCCAGCAGAACGGCTTTGTGCGAGAGACGATGGCCCCCGTGGACTGGGACCTGAACGGACGCGGAGCCTACTACAACCATAAGCTGCACGGCACCTCGTCGCTGCCCTTGCCCTATCTGGGCAGCAACAACTGGGTGTACTGTGAGTGGGACACCGACACATGGGAGCCCACCGGCAACCACGGCACACGCAGCGCGCAACAGACGCTCATCGTGAAGGCTGCCGACTACGACCCTACCACAGGCATCTGCTATGGCTGGAAAGACGAAGGCACCAGCGGACAGACGTTCATGCGCATTGACTATGAGACGCAGAGTCGCGAGATCATCACCTCATCCGACTCTCTCTGCGTGATGCTCGCCATCAACAGCCTGGGAGAGATGTATGGCGTGACCGAGAACCGCAGCTTCTGCCGCGTGGACAAGGCCACGGGCAACCTGACCTACATCGGCACCCTCGACTTCAACTTCTATCCCGTCTTCGAGAGCATGACCTTCGACCGCACCACCGACCGCCTCTACATGGTGGCCACCGAGGTCGACGAGGAAGCCGAGGAGATGATGGGCCGCCTATGCGAGGTGGACGTGACCACGGGCAAGACCACCCTCATCGCCTATCTGCCCGAGGCCGAGGAGTACACCTGTCTGCATGTGCTCGACGAGCCCGACGGTGACGCTCCCGCCGCCCTCACCGACATGCTGGTGAACTTCGCATCGGAGGGGACGGCCGGCATCGTGAACTTCACCCTGCCCACCACCACCATCGATGGCCAAGAGCTTACTGGCAACATCAGCTACCGCATCACCGTGAACGACAACGAGGAGAAGGCCGTCACGGGCGAGGGGGCTGCCGGACAGTGGAAGGCTGCCGTGCTCTATCCCGAGGGCACAGGCCGCCAGAAGGTGGTGGTGCAACTCACCGCCAATGGCAAGACAGGAAAGCGCAACTGGGCAAAAGCCTGGATTGGCGCCGACACACCCAAGCCCAGCAACGTGGTCTTCACACGCGACGAGGCCACAGGCCTGAACACGCTGACGTGGAACGCTTCGCAAGGCAAAATGGGCGGATATACTGACCCAGCAGCACAGACCTTCAACGTGGTGCGCTATCCCGGCGCCGTGAAGGTGGCCACGGGCATCAGTGGAACACAGTTCAGCGAGACCATCACCGATGCCGACTACGACGGCTACTACTACCGCGTGACGGCCCTGCAAGACGACACGGAGTGCGAGACCACCGCCAGCAACGTGGTGCGCTATGGCCATGCACGCATGGTGCCCTTCGTCGACGACTTCGAGGATGCCGATGCGGGTAGCGCCTATACCATCCTCGACACCGATGGCGACGGTCTCACCTGGGACTTTGCACACTTCGATTCTACTACTGGACGCTTGCGCCACGACTTCAGCCGAGGCGGCCAAATTGACGACTGGTGCCTCACGCCACCGCTCCACCTCATGGAGGGCGTGGCCTATCAAATCAAGTTCGACGCTTTCGGCGTGTCGCCCGCCTATCGGCAGCGGCTGGCCGTAGCTTGCGGACAAGGCACCGACCCACAGCAATACGACCTCCTGATACCCGTCACCGAGGTGTCGACATCCCTGCAGCAAGGCATGGAGATGACGGGCGAAATCAAGGTGAAGCAAACGGGCGACTACTACTTCGGATTCCACGACCTGAGCGATGAGTGGCAGAACTCGCTCTTCATCGACAAGCTGCAGATTACCGCTGGCATGCTGCTCATCACCCCCGACAGCGTGAAGAACCTGCGCCTGACACCCGCCGACGACGGCGACCTCATCGTCACCATCGACTTCGACGCGCCCACCATGGCCAACGACGGCAATCCCTTGGAGAGTCTCACCGCCATCGACATCCGTCGCGGACAAAATGGCGACCTGGTGACCACCATCAAGGATGCTGAGCCGGGCAAGCACTACACCATCGTCGATGAGGATGCCGTGAACGGCGAGGTGCTCTACAGCGTCACTGCCTTCAACGAGGCCGGTGCCGGACTCACCACCCAGGCCACCGTCTACGTGGGCACCGATGCGCCCGACGCGCCCATCAGTGTCACCCTCGCCGACCAGCTCGATGGCACAGCCATCCTCTCGTGGCAGGCTCCCACCAAGGGTCAGCACAACGGATATGTAGACCCCGACGAACTCACCTACAACGTGTGGGGAGTGGTAGACAACGAGCTGCGACAGGTGAAGAGCAACATCAGCGACATGAACTACCAGGTGACGGGCATCGCCCAGACGGGGCAGCAAGGGCAGGTCATCTATGGCGTGAACGCGCTCAACGAGTTGGGCGAGAGCAACATCGCCCTGGCTGCGCCCCTCATCTATGGCGCTCCCTACACATTGCCCTTCATGGAGAATTTCCTCACCGCTGGGCTGAAAGGCATCTGGGCCACACGCTCCAACACGCAGGACGTGAGCTGGAAGATGTACACTGGCATGTCGAGCGATGGCGACGACTGCCTCACGGCGGTCGAGTCGGAGAAGGCTGGAGCATGGGCAGTACTCACGTCGGGCAAGGTAAGCCTGGCGGGTGCCGACACGCCCAAACTGGTGTTCACCGCCTTTGGCGACCCCGGCACCGCCAACCGTCTGAAGGTGGCCATACAGAAGAATGGTGAGGCACGCGCCGACACGCTGCTCACCGTCGACTACGCCACCATGCAGGTCGAGGAATTCATCACCTACGCCATCGACCTCTCGGCCTATAAGGATGCCAAGTACATCACAGCCTCGTTCGTGGCAGAGCTTAACGACCCCAAGCTGCGACTCGTCGCCATCGACGACGTGAACTTCCGCAACGTAGTGGCCTGCAACATGACGGCCTATGCCGACGTGCAGCGCCGCACCACCGCTGGACAGCCAGCACACATCAGCGTCACCACGCACAATGTGGGTGAACAGACGGCCAACGACTACACCGTGAGCATCTATGTCAACGGGCAGTCGGTGAAGACTTTTGAGCAGAATGAAGCCGTGGAGCCTTTCGGCCGCCAGCGCTTCGACTTCACCTACCCCACCAAGGCCACCGACCCAGAGCAGACACTGGTGTGGGCCACCGTCGACTATGCCGCCGACCTCGACCTCAGCGACAACACCACCGAGCAGCTGCCGCTGGTGGTGGTACCCTCTCAGTTAGAGGCCGTCGCCTCATTAGTGGCCACCAATGCCGATGGCAAGAGCACCCTCGTGTGGACACCCGTCAGCGGGCGCAACGAGGTCACCGAGAGCTTCGAGGGCTACGACAGCTTCCAGTCCACCTTCGGACAGTGGGGCAACTACGACCGCGACAACTGCGCCACAGCTGGCATCAACGGACTGTGGTGGCCCGGAGCTGGACAGCCACAGGCGTTCCTCACCTTCAACTTCCGCGAGGCGGGGGTCACCGAGGCACAGATGAGGCAGTACCCGCAGTTTGAGGCCAACAGTGGCACGCAGTTCCTGGCTTGCTTCAAGGCCAACAATGCGCCGGGCAACAAGAACAACGACTGGCTCATCTCGCCCGAACTGTCGGGCGAGGAGCAGACCATCCGCATCTACGCAGAGAGCCTTGCCGGCGTGTGGAACGAGACCTTCGAGGTGCGCTACAGCACCACGGGCAACCAGGTGACCGACTTCAACGCCGACCAAGTCGTCGACGAGTATGAGGCCCCGAAGAACTACTTCGGACGCTTCGCCGCCACGCTGCCCGCAGGAGCCAAGTATTTCGCCATCCACTGCAACTCGCAGAACGGCGGCATCTTCATGCTCGACGACATCAGCTACGAAGGCCTACCGCTCACGCTGAAGGGCTACAACATCTACTGCGACAATCAGCTCGTGGGCACCGCCGATGCCGAAGCCACCAGCTTCGAGCATCCCACCGGCGCCTTCGCCTCAGGGCTGCACACCTACCACGTCACCGCCGTCTATGCCGAGGGCGAGTCGCCGCTGAGCAATGCCGCCCCCGTGGCCGTCATCAGTGGCATCGACGACGTTCAGCGTTCAACGTCCAACGCTCAGCGTTTCTACAACCTGAACGGTCAGCAGCTGAAGAAAGCCCAAAAGGGTGTCCTCATCCACAACGGCAGCAAGAAGCTGGTGAAGTAATCACCACTCCTGCTTGCATAGCGCTACCCCACCCCTTGCATCCCTCCCATCAACGAGGGTGCAAGGGGTGGTTTTTGTTTGCGTTGACAACATACATGATTTCGTGTGGGTGAATGGAAAAGTTTGTTTCTCGTCGTGAAATTCTCGTTCCACGTCGTGGAATAAACTTTTGCCACGTGTTTTTGAAACTTTTGCGCAGAGCATTCCCATGTTTTCCTGCGTTCGTCTGTAAGAAAATGTGGCGTTACCCTTGCTCATTTCCTATATTATGCTTACCTTTGCAAACGAACAATCATCCGCAGCATCATGAGAATACGTCGTTTAGCCTATTTGTGCTTGGCCACAAGCATCGTTGCAGCCCTTGGGTGCAGCAAAGCCAAGGAAGAGGAATCATTCTTCGACAGCGACAAGCCCGTCGACATGACATCCATACTGCAAGCATATCAATGGTATGAGCAACAAACGGAGGTGGACTACCAAGAATTCTATACCAAGCTTTTACCCGATTTGCCCGAAGAGGATTTCTACCTTTTTGGCGACACATCGTTTGTGATTCGTTTGCCGCAATACGCCCAGGCTGAACAGCCTTTTCTGGCGCAGGCAGAAGATTTCTACAACGGCTGTGCCTTCTCGTGGAACATCTACAGCAACTATGAGGTGTACTATCGCGGCATGACAAGCCATAGCATCAGTGGGACTGAAGAGGCACGCCCATACACAGAAGCCATCAGTGCCGACATCATCAACAACGATGAGCTACACAGAGCTGCCAAGGCGTATAAGAACGCTATGCTTGCAGCGATGGCCCTCACCGAAGAAGAGCTGCAGGATGACGACGCTCCCAATATCGGTGGCTACATGTCAGATTTCAATGCCGCGATAGAGCGCACGGCCTATCGCTTCTACGACGACGAGGACGAGTTTGTGGCGTTCTTAGACAGCGTGTCGAGCATGGCAACGAGTCTGGCAAGCGACAGATTCGAGCGCTATTCCGCTGCCAACGAGAAGGAGCAACTCAGTGTCATCCTCCATGAGATGGCCGACTGCCAAAGCTTCGACGAGCAGTGCTCGCTGTGGCTCAGCTGGGCCGACTGCAACAAGTCGGGAGGAGAAGACGAATGGCTCGTCGCTACGGCCATCCAGCTGATGAAAAGCGGCAGGTATTTCCCATTCCTCAACAAGATATGGATTACCTGGCGTGCGCTCTGCCAAGGCTCGTTGCTCGGCAATTCCAGAGACTCTTTCATCCCCAACAACTACTACAACGACTACCGTCAGCTGTGCTACAAAACCTGTCTGCATCGCATCGACCGCCATCCCGACGATGCCATCGCCATGAACTGCGCCGCCAGCATCGCCGGGCGCACCAACATGAACCGCTTCGGCCAATACGCTTTTGGCAACGAGGCTGTCATGGAATTGTACTCCATGCTCCCCAACCGATTTAACGACAGCGAGGAAGAGAGCGAAGAGGAGAATTAACCGACGCCCCCCCCCCCTATAGAGTTCGCGGCATCAGGCCTTGATGGTCTGATGCCGCGAACTCTATAGGGGGGACATCGGAAATAGATATCTTTACATCCAGACACCAGACACAAGAGGTACCACCCACTAAAAAGCGCGAGAATCATCAATCATTCTCGCTTTTTTCATTATTGCTCGCAGGTGAATCCCATTGCACTCCTCCATATATACTATTATAATATTCCTTTCGCTGCCTAATTTCATTTGACCACCGATTCGACTCTTCAATAAATTTTTGTTTCTCCCTTTCCTCTTCTTCACAAGTATGACCAAGGCCAATCATAATAAGAACAAAAAGGACAAGAAATATGACTCCCGCATATTTGCTCTTACCTATAGCTACCAAAAGCAAGGCCACAACAAATGCTCCGAAAGAAAACTCAATCATAAATTTTACGGTTTGCCGTTTTGAAGCTTCAAAAAAGGGGGCTCAGCGCCTTTAGTGGCGTGTACCCGCAACAGCTTTCAACCCTGTAAGAGTGCGGACGAAGGGGCCGTCGTAGGTGTTAACGGTGATGGTGACGGTGTCGGCGCTGAGGCTATTAGTGGCCAGCGAGACGACGACAGAGCTGGAATAGTATTCGGGTTGACCGCCTTGGTCGTGATAGAGTTGCAGCTGCTGGTGGGTGGAGGTGGAACCATCGGCCTTAACGATGCCAATGCTCTGACGGATGGAATCGTTGGCGACCTGTCCGGTGAGCAGACGGAGCTGCATGTTCAGATAGCGCCCGTTGTGCGACTGCCAGATGCTCTCCACATAGAGCGGGTCGGTTTTCATTCCCTTTTTAAGGCTGTCGGCATTCAACGGATAGAGTACGCTCACAGCGCCCATGTTCACCACTTCGGCCTTCGCAGCCCCTACCCTGTTGTAATAGAGGAGTGCGCGATAGGTGGTGTCGGGGCGTGCCACCCACTTGGCGGTGAAGGGCTTTGTTAGCGTGAGCAGCTGGGCATCGTCGGTGACGACCTGTGTGACCTGCTTGCTGGAGTTGACGCTGGCCTCCACCAGCTCGGCGGTGAGCAGCGAGTAGTCGCCCTCGCCCTTCTCGTAGGCATCGACGGTACACGACAGCAGGGCAGCGCAGATGAGAAAAATGAAAATATTAAAATATTTAAACATTAAAAATCATGTACTTCAAAAGCCTCCTCAATTAGGGGGTATGGGTCTTCTTGTTGTTCAGGTAAGGATTGGCATACATCGTGGTGATGCACTGTCGCAGGAAGGGCATGTCGGGCTGCGGGAGCTGCACCTTGGCCAGCTGGCCGTCGACGTAGGCGTTGAAGGCCTGGCGCTCCTCGTCGGTGACATCGGCACAATCGGCTGCCACGCGGTTGAAGGCGTAGAGGCGGTAGTGGCTGTGGATTTCGTGGTCGATGTGGGCGGCGACGACATCGAAGAGCTGGGTGCGCGGCATGTCGGCGGGCAGCGTGTCGAGCCACTCGTCGATGCAAGGTGCACAGTGGTAGTGCACATGGCCTTTGGCCCCCATGATGCCCGTGCGCATCGACTCCACATCGTCCTCCTTCGTCTTCTTCCAGCCAGGGACATCGCGCCGCAGCTGAAACTCGCGCGCCTTCAGGTAGTCGCAGGGGTCCAGCTCGTAGCTGATGGCCAGGGGCACGATGTGCAACTGCTTCAGTCGCTCCACGGCGGTGCCCTCGCCGCCCATGGCCATCATCTTCAGGATGCTGGGCTGTGTGCGGTCGTCGCTGTCCTTGGCGCGGCCTTCGCGCTGGGCAATCCAGATGTTGTCGTGCTTGGTGCCGATGACGTAGTGCATATACTCCGACAGCTGGCGCGAGGCGGCCAGCATCTCGCGTATGCCCAGGGAGCGCTGCACGATGAACGACTTGTTGATGCGCACCAAGTCCTTGATCCAAGGGGCTGCCAAGAGGTTGTCGCCGATGGCAATCTCGCAGGTGGTGCCGATGCCGGCATCGATGAGTAGCACGCTGAGCAGGGCCGAGTCGAGCACGATGTCGCGGTGGTTGCTCACAAAGGTGTAGCGCTGCTTCAGGTCGATGGCCGTGGCATCCATGTCCAGGCCCTTGCTGGCAGTGGCCATGAGCCGCTTGAGGAAGGTGTAGCAGAACGTCTTCTGAAAATCGAAACTGGTGGCACAGCCACGCATCTGCTGCATGATGACGGGGAAGGGCACCTGCGGATAGAGGTACTGCACCACGGCACGGAACTGCGGGTCGCGCTCCAGTCGGTCGTAGGCTGAAGGCAGTTCTTCGGGGTCAAAGGGGCGGAGAGAATCCATCGAGTGAGGAGTTAGGAGTTAGGAGTTAGGAGTTAGCCCCCCTTCAGCCCCCGAGGGGGCTACTATAGTTTTGCGGGGCAAGGGGGTAATTATGCCCACTTGGGGAGAGGCGAAGGGGGGCTATTTGTTATTCTTGTTCCACAATGGTGGGCAGCTTGGCCCACGACTTGTCGGTCTTGTAGTTGTTCTTGGCACCCTTGGGCACAATGATGCGACAGGCTGAGAGCACTACGCCCTTGAAGGTGCTGTGGCTGATGTTGGGCGGCAGTGGTGCGCCGATGACGAGTTCCTTCAGCGACACGCACTTGGAGAAGGCGTTGCCCCCAATCTTCTTGATGGCTGCAGGCAGTTCCACCCTGGCCAGCGTGGTGCACTCGCGGAACGAGGCGCTGCCAATGGTGGTGCATGCTGCGGGCAGCACTATCGACGTGAGGGAGGCGCACTTGGCGAAGGCGTCGTCGCCAATGCTGGTGACGCTGATGGGGAGCTTCAGCGTATTCAGCGATGAGCACTGCTCAAAAGCGTGGTCGCCGATGCTCTTCACCGAGATGGGCAGCTCCACGATGCGCAATGAGTGGCAGTTGCGGAAAACGTCGCTCTCGAGCTTCTCCACAAATCCCAGGATGCTGACGCTGTCGAGCGAGGTGCAGTTCTCGAAGGTGTTGCTGCCGAGCTGCTTCGTCATGCTGGGGATGGTGAGCTGCTTCAGCGAGGCACAATCCTGGAAGGCACGGTCGCCCAGCTTAGTGAGGCCATCGGGCAGTTCGATGGTGGCGAGCGACTTGCACTCGCTGAATGCGCTCTTGCCAATGGTCTTCACCGATGGCGGGAGGCTGACGCTGGAGAGGCTGGTGCACTTGGCAAACATCTCGGTGCCGATGGACTGTAGGTTGCCGTTGAGGCTGACGTTGGCCAGTCCGGCACAGTTCTCGAAGGCGTTGTTGCCAATCTTGTTGACACGCTCTATCTCCACCGAGTTGAGGCTTAGACAGCCCTTAAAGGCATCGCTGCCGATGGTGGTGGCGGTGGTCATCTCGATGCTCTCCAGCGACTGGCAGTCCTCGAAGGCGCTGTTGCCAATCTCGTTGATGGCATCGGGCATCTGTATGCTCTCCAGCGATTTGCACCCTTTGAATGCCTCGGTGCCGATGAGCGTCACCGAACCGGGCAGGTTGATGCTGCTGAGGCGCTCGCAACGCAGGAATGTGGCATTGCTGATGGTCTTCAGCGAGGTCTCGTGCAGCGAGATGCGCTCCAGCGCCTTGCAGTTGGCGAAGGCCCCTGCCTCTATCACCTCCACCGACTCTGGGATGTCGATGCTGGCCAGGGCTATGCAGCCGTCGAAGGCACGGTTCTGAATGACGGCGAGCTCTTCGGGCAGCTTGACGCGCTCCAGACTGGCACAGCCATTGAAAGCATAGTCGCCGATGGCGCGCACGCCGTCGGGGATGTCGACCTCCTTCAGGTTGACGCACCCGCTGAAGCAGCTGCGGCTGACCTCGGTGGTGGTGCTGGGCAGCGACACGCGCTGCAGGTTCTTGCAGCCCTGGAACATGGCGGCGGGCAGCACATCGGCCTTGGTGCGGAAGCTGCCCTTGCTCTCGGCGATGGTGGTCTCCGAGAGGTCGATCGCGGTGAGCACCACCTCGCCAGCCTTCTTGGGCCGCACGTTGCGGGTCATCAGCTGCAGAATCTTCAGGTCGTTGCCATTGAGGGGGCCGGTGATTTTCAGCTCGCTCATGGTGTAGCGGATGCTATCGGGCAGCTGACTGGCCAGCCGGCCCACAGAGTCGACGGTCACGGTGAGTTCCTGCGCCCTTGCGGGGCTAAACGACAGATGACACATAATAAACGACAAGGCTATCAGCATCATCCATCGGTTTGTTTCTATCAAATTCTTTTTCATCATCGTTGTCATTTAGAACTTATCGAGCTGCTGCGCTTGGTGCGATGATAGCTGCGGTAGTCGTCCATCTCTATCTCCACGTCGGGTTCTTCGAGCGTGGTGTCGTGGGGCAGGCGCATCTGCAGGTATTTGATGCTGATGCCCCGGCTGAGCCACATCTGCTCATAGTAGGTCTGGATGGCGGCGGCCTCGTGGAGGAGGGGCGTGGCGGCAGAGCCGCCACCTACGGAGAAGGAGGGAGAGAGGCCATCGAGGGGCGGGGCGACAGACGGGGCGACGGGGCCATCGATGGAGGTGGCGGCGTAGAGGTCGTCGGTGCTGACGACGAGGGGCAGATGGTTGTGGCCGACCATCAGCATGGTATAGGTAAAGAGGAAATTGGAGTCGGTCTTCAGATGGATGATGCCACTATCGGCAAGGAAACGGCGGTAGCGCTGCAGGAAATAGGTGGATGAGAGTCGCTTGCGCGGGTTCTTCATCTGTGGGTCGCTGAAGGTGAGCCATATCTCTTGCACCTCGTTGGGGGCAAAGAACCAGTCGATGATTTCGATGTTGGTGCGCAGGAAGGCCACATTGTCGATGCCCTCCTGCAGGGCGCGGGTGGCTCCCGTCCACATGCGGGCGCCCTTGATGTCGACTCCGATGTAGTTGCGGTCGGGGTGGGCCTTGGCCAGCTCCACGGCGTATTCGCCCTTGCCGCAGCCCAGCTCAAGGATGATGGGGTTCTGGTTGTGGAAATAGTCGTCGCGCCAACGGCCACGCATAGGACAACCCTCCTCCTGCTCCCCCCTAAGGGCGGAGAGAACGGAGTAAGGAAACTGAAAGACGTTCCTGTAGGTCTCCATGTCGGCGAATTTTGCCAGTTTGCCTTTTCCCATATATCTTAGAAGGGATAGATGATATAGATGCTATAGAGGCTATAGATGAGACAGATGAAAAGATGGTTAGCCGGGTTAGGGCGAACTAACCGGGCTAACCATTCTGTTCTATTCAATCA
>JAEEGI010010500.1_pt1 | contig 20108 bp, 21 predicted proteins | sample 8958751 | NCBI WGS metagenome assembly JAEEGI01 (sample SAMN16246545, study PRJNA631951) | gut metagenome | biome: gut microbiome; feature: rumen; material: KS-attached | host: Bos | place: Iran: Karaj | collected 2018-10 | reverse complement strand
TGAAGATTATTGGGAAGAAGAAAAAGACCGAAAGGCGGCCATCGAGCGGTATGAGGACATGCTGAAAACGCACGATTCGGTGTACTTCGACAGCGAGGAGTTTGAGTTCATCATCGACCATTACACCCAACACAACGACTTGCGTCATTCTCGTCAGGCGGTGGAAATGGCCATGGAGCAGCATCCTGAAAGCAACATGCTGAAAATCAAGTTGGCGCGACAATACCTGCTTGAAAACGATGCCCAACGCGCTTTCGAAATCATGCAACATGTGGAGCGCATCGACGACGATCAAGACCCCGACTATTTCCTCACCCTCGGCTCTTGTCTGGCCGTTTTGGGCAAGTCGGAAGAGGCTTTGGAGAACTATTTCAGTGCCCTGCCCTATTTCGACGAGGACGAGAAGTTTGAGCTCTACAATGCCATCGCTTACGAATATCAGCACATGCAGCAATTCGACCTCGCCCTTGAGTTCTATGGCAAAGCCCTGCCCTACGCCGAGGACAACGATACCATCTACCACGAAATCCGATGCTGTTTCCTCAGTGCAGGCCGCAAAGAAGACGCCATCGCCTATTTCCAACAGATGATCGACAAAGACCCGTACAACAGCAAGGCCTGGACCAACATCGGCGACATCTACCGCATGATGGGTCAATACGAAGAGAGCATCGACCCCTACGAGTACGCCCTCAGCATCGACCCCGAAGACCTCTGGACCAACATGCACCTGGCCGACATCTACTACGACTTGGGTCGCTACAAGGAAGCCATCGACACCCTTGAGGAAGCCCTGCGCAACGGAGTGGAGACCTCGATGATACACACTACCATCGGTGACTGCTACTACCGCCTCAATGACCTGCAAACCGCTGAGGACCATTTCAACAAGGCTTTGGAAATCAACCCGATGATAGGGTCTGGTTATGCGGGACTCGGTTATGTCTTCAGCGACCGTGGCCAAAGCCGCAAAGCCATCAAATTTTTCGAAAAAGCTTTGGAATATGAGCCTTGGGAGACCGACCACCTCTACTCCATCGCCACCGACTACATGAAACTCAAGGAATACGACAAGGCATTGGAATGTCTGCGCAAAATACAGGAGCAGACGCCCAACGATGCCGACGCCTATTATTATATCGCCGACCTCTACGGCCAGCAGGACAAAATCGACGAAGCCATCAACACCATCAAATTCGGGTTGTTGCAGACCGACAACGATGCTTCGCTGCTCTATCTTTTGGCATACGCCTATTTCGTCAAAGGCTGTCACAATCAAGGGCTTGATGCGCTTGACCAAGCCTTGGAGACCGACTTTGAGGTTTGGCCCGACTTCCTGGAATACGACCGAGAACTGTTGGCCAACGACAACGACATCCTGCAACTCATCGAACAACACAAAAAGAACCAAGAAACCAACACCAATCCCGTATGAAGAATTACATCTATATCTTTCTCATCGCCATGGTGCCGCTGATTGAATTGCGTGGTGCCATCCCGGTAGCTTACGGCATCCACACAGCCAACCCCGATTTCAGCCTCCTGTGGAGCTACATCATCATCGCTATCGGCAATATGCTGCCCGTGCCCTTCATCTATTTCTTCGCCCGCAAGGTGTTGGAATGGGGCAAGGATGTCAAAGTACGCTGGTTCAGCCGCTTCTGCCACTGGTGCCTCGAAAAAGGCGAAAAAGGCGGCCAAAAGCTGCAAGCCAAAGCGGGTCGCGGACTCTATTGGGCTTTGCTGCTTTTCGTGGGCATCCCATTGCCTGGCACAGGGGCTTGGACAGGTACCCTCGCTGCCAGTTTCTTGGACATGGACTTCAAAAAAAGCGTTATCGCAGTCGTCGGTGGTGTCATCCTCGCAAGCATCATTGTTGGTGTGGTTTGCACCTTGGGCTTTGGGGCAGTGTTTGGTATTAAATAACTGAAAATGAAACGCTACGGACTCATAGGGCATCCCTTGAAGCACTCCATGTCGAGGCACCTCTTCAACGAGAAATTCGAATATGAAGGCTTGGATTGCCTCTATCAGCACTTTGACCTCAAGTCATTGGATGAGCTATACGAAGTGATGGAGAAATATCCCGATTTGTGCGGCTTCAACGTGACCATACCCTACAAGGAAGCCATCATCCCTTTGTTGGACGAGATTGATGACGTTGCCAAGGAAGTCGGGGCGGTCAATGTGGTGAAAATCAACGAAGGCAAGTTGAAAGGCTTTAACACGGATGTTTACGGCTTCGAACAGTTGCTGAATCGAGCCATCAAAGACCGCCAAATCGAGCACGCCTTGATTTTGGGAACGGGCGGCGCATCAAAAGCGGTCCAATATGTGCTGAAAAAGAAGAACATACCTTACTCCACCGTCAGTAGAAGTACTGAAAAAGGCGATTACACTTACGACACCCTGACCGATGAGATTTTGAGACAAAACCATCTCATCATCAATACAACGCCATTAGGCATGTTTCCGCAAATCGACAACTTCCCCGACCTGCACTATCAAGGTTTGAGCAAGAAGCACATCCTTATCGACTTGATTTACAACCCGAAAGAGACCGCATTTATGGAATTGGGCAAGACTTGGGGCGCAAAAGTGTATGGCGGAATGCAGATGTTTGAGGAGCAGGCAAAGAAAACTTGGGAGATTTTTTCCATTTAATCACAAAACATGCAAAACCTCCAAAACATATATAAACTATGGGAAAGCACGCCAACCGGCGGCTTTCTGGCAGCGCATGGTTGTGCTGCTGCCCGCTGAACTACTGTAGTTTTGCTAGTTTTGTAGGTTTTGTGACAAAAAAGATAGTTATGGTAAGAAGCAAAACGAAACGAGAACCCGAATACATCGAAGACGTGGAAATCATCGACGCCGGCTCGGAAGGCATGTCGGTGGCCAAGCCCGAAGGGCGCGTGGTCTTCATCCCCTTTGGCGTGCCTGGCGACGTGGTCGACATTGAGGTCTACAAGCGCAAGAAGAACTTCTTTGAAGGCAAGATCTTAAACTTCAAGAAGATGTCGGATAAGCGCGTGGAGCCTGTCTGTCAGCATTTTGGTCTCTGCGGCGGCTGCAAGTGGCAGCACATGGACTACCAATGGCAGACCTACTACAAGCAGAAGCAGGTGAAGGACAACTTCGACCGCATAGGGAAAATCGAGTATCCCGAGATTCGCCCGATTTTAGGCTGTGAGAAACAGTTTGCCTACCGCAACAAACTGGAATACACCTTCTCGAACCGCAAATGGCTCACCGATGGCGCACCCATCGGCACCCACGACGAGGAATCCTGCAAAGGTCTCGGCTTTCATTTGCCCCAGCTCTTCGATCGCGTGGTTGACATCGAGAAATGTCATTTGCAGGCTGACCCTTCAAACGACATCCGCTTGTTTGTCAGGCGATTCACATTGGAGCGGCACCTTCCCTATTACAACTTCCGCGCCCATGAAGGACTAATGCGTAACCTCGTCATCCGCTGCAACTCGAAGGGCGAGTTCATGGTCATCCTCGTCATCAGCGAGGAGAACGCCATCGTTCGCCACGAACTGATTCCTGCCTTGGAAATGGCTTTCCCGCAAATCGTCTCCTTGCTTTTGGTCATCAACCCGAAGCTGAACGACATCATCAACGACCTGCCGTTTGAATGCCTGAAAGGCGAACCTTATCTGATTGAAACCATGGCCTCTCCCCGACCTGGCTTCGACGACTTGAAGTTCCGCATCGGCCCCGTTTCTTTCTTCCAAACCAATGTGTATCAAGCAGAAAGACTTTACAAAACGGCCTTCGACCTCGCCAATGTGCAAGGCAACGAACTGATGTATGACCTCTACACCGGCACGGGCACCATCGCACAGTATTTCTCGCGTTTCGTGAAGAAAGTGGTTGGCATCGAGTATGTGGAAGCCGCCATCGAAGATGCCAAGGTAAACGCTGAAATCAACAGTACCAAGAACTGCACCTTCTATGCCGGCGACATGGCCAAGGTCTTCACCGACGACTTCATCACGACCAATGGCCAACCCGACCTCATCGTCACCGACCCGCCTCGCGCTGGTATGGCCGAGAAAGTAGTGGAGCAACTGCTGAAAATCCGTGCCAAGAAAATCGTCTATGTGAGCTGCAATCCCGCCACACAGGCCCGTGATTTACAACTGCTTGACTCAGCTTATAAAGTCATGGCTGTACAGCCCGTCGACATGTTCCCACATACGCAGCATGTGGAGAATGTCTGTCTGCTGCAATTAAGAGAATCCTAATTCTTCGCCCTCCAACTTCTCAATCGGCAATCCATATTCTGCTTCACATTCCCTGCAAAAAGCCATGAATCAGCGAAATGGAGGTTACCACGGGGAAACATGTCCTTGTAAGCAGGAATGTAGACCATGTCAGGGTCAAGGTCGGGACAGACGGTATTGTGTTTGTAGAGATAGGTTTTGGCAGGACAAGGCACAATGAGAACACTGTCGCGGGAATCGTTGTATTTGGCCATACCTAACTGATATTCAGCAGAAATGGTATCAGTTGCAGCAGACCAAATCGTTGGATTGACACCCACTACATCATTACGTGACACCATACCAATAGCCGTCGTGTCCGTCACCGAATTGAAAATGATGAGTTTTCCCGTTTCGGTGCTGTCCATGGCAGGACAAAGTTGCGTTGTATAATGTGCTAATTCCTCCGCAGTGACATGATAACCAATGCAATAAGCCGCTACCATCAATCCTCGTTGCTCCTCAGTCATGCCGTCCTTCAGCAACTCAATGAGAACTTGAGAGCCTTGGCTGTGCCCGACCAAAAAGAAAGGCCGACCTCCGTTGCCGTGCGCCATGTAATACTGGAACGCATCTTTCACATCCTGCGCAGCGAAGGCAGCATTCTTTTGCATAATACTATCAGGCTGGGTGTAGGATTCAAAAATCATCTGACGATAATACGGAGCATAGAAGTTGTAATCGTCGTACAACATCTTGTTGAAACGCTGGTTGCCGTTGGCCTCTTCCCTCACCTCGGCTTGCGTGATGTCGGCAAACCAAGAGGAATCGTTATCGACGAAAGAGATGGTCGAAACCGTGGGATAGACATAAAACACATCGGCAGGCTTGTCGGTTTCGCCAAAAGCATACCAATAGGTCATATCCGCATAATCGATGGCTTGAGAAGAAACGGGGGCTACCTTTTGTTTTTCTCCACAAGCAGTAAGCAGCAATGCCAAAGCAAGAATAATACTATTTATCTGTTTCATTTTCAATTAATTGAATTAAGTTATCTAAATCCAAATCTTCAGCTTTCACTGTGATTTTGGCTTGTTCGTAGAAAGGCAACCTTGAGGAATAATGCTGGTTTACGAATGCCGTCAGTTCCGTTTCGGATTTCCCTTCGGCCAAGGGACGTTTCCGTTTGGCATGAAGCAAACGGTTGACAACCGCCTTCTCGCTGATACGCAAGAAAACGGTCAGGCCATGTTGGTTCATCCAGTCTATGTTGTCGAAATAGCAGGCCGTGCCACCACCCGTTGAGACCACCACGTTTTCAAGGTTTTCCGTTTCCTTCAGCACCTCGGATTCCAGTTTGCGATAGAGCGGTTCGTCGTATTTGTTGAAGAAATCGCAGACCGAAATCTTGTATTTCTCTTCAAACAGTGCATCGGTGTCGACCACCTCCCAACCCATACGTTGGGCAAGGCGACGTGCTGCAGTGGTTTTCCCAGCACCCATGTAACCGACGATGTAAATTCGATTCAAAATTCAAAAATTAAATTTCAAAGATTCAGCATTCCACATTCAGCATTCCGCATTTATCATCTTATATTGACACAACTGCAATTTCCCGTCCCCATCACGCAAATGCATTCCATTGCCCTGACAATATCGCCACATCTTGCAATCGGCACATTGGTCGGTCTTCATCCATTTCCGGTCGCGATAGACTTGGAACTTGTTTTGCCAAACCTCCCAAAAACTGTCCTTGTAGATATTGCCCTGATGGTAGTCGCTGCGGATGCTGAGGCAGCCCGAAATGGAACCGTCGGCCAGCACCGAGGCGATGTTGATACCCGCGCTGCACGAATAGTAATGGTTGCGCACCTCGCCCTCGTATTTGCCAAGAAAGCCGTCACATCCATAATCAGCTCGAATTTTTCCTTGCATGCGTGTATCCTTGATAAACTCCATCATTTCAACGAATTGACTGTTGGAGAGTCGCAACTCCGGGTCGTTGGCGGCGCGTCCTGAAGGGAACACTGTGAACAACCTCCAACGGCGGATGCCCAACGAAATCAAAAAGTCGCGGAACTGGGGCAAATATTTGATTGTCCGCTGGTTGACGCATGTAATGACGTCCCAAGTGAGGCTCGGATGCTGTTTCATGGCTTCCACGGCACGCAACACGTTCTTGTAACTCATGGGGTTGCCTCGCATCCAGTTGTGGTCTTCTTCGAAGCCGTCGAAGCTGACCGCCAAGGATTTCAGCCCAGCTTTTACAAACTCATTGAGCCTTTCGGGCGTGAGCAACATTCCGTTGCACACCATACCCCACACGAAACCTCGTTTGGTGATTTCTTCGCCACAATGCGCCAAGTCATTGCGCATGGTGGGTTCGCCGCCAGTGGTGATGACCATCACCTTACCTGGGTCTTGATGGGCACGAACCTCGTCAAGCACCTTGGCAAAATCCTCAAAGGGCATGTCATCCTTTTCGGAAAGCATACGACAGTCGGAGCCGCAATGACGACAGTTGAGATTGCATCGCAAGGTGCATTCCCAAAACAACTGGTGAAGTTCATGCTCGTCAATGCGCTGTTTCAAAACAGTACGATTGATTTCGAGCATGATTTTCTTGTGAAAACCGAGACGGTCACTCATAATCTTATGATGGCGAAGCGGTTCAAGGTTGTGGACTACCGTATAAAGTTTCCGTTTTACCTTGATTAATCTGGTCTTGAGGGGTGTTCAACTCCTTCAGTTCCTTGCGGATAGCCTTAACCTCGTCTATCATGCGTTGGGTTTCGCGGCCGTATTCTTCAATGATTTCAGGCGAGCCGTATACGCAGGCACCCTCACGATACTGAATCGCCTCCTGAAGCTCAACAATGCGTTCCTGCAAAGCCAAACGTCGGGCACTCTTCTCCAAATCCACATACACACCCAACTTGGCATTGATGGAATCGAGTTGGTTTTGAAGACGATAGGTCTCTGCACCATATCGAGCGATGATTTCGGGCGAGCCATAGACAGCAGCACCCTCACGACGGGTCAAAATCTCTTGGATGGAGTCGCGTTGCTTGACGAGTTGTTTACGCTCCTTGCGTGTCAAGCCGTTCTGTGAGCAGCATGCTGCCAAAAAAGCCAATCCCGACAAGGCGCCAATCCATACCGTTCGAACTACTTTTTTCATAGCTATTTATGTTATAACGTTGCAAAAATAAAAGAAATCCGTCAATCCGCAACCATCAGCTTCCCAATTTTTCTACTTCCGTTAATTGCAATGCCCTCAACGAAGTAGATTCCCGATGCAAAACCAGCCACATCAATTTCAGTTTGCGACTCACCCTCAACCGTCACCGACTTGACAAGCTGTCCCATTCCATTAAGGATATTGACCATGACAAGTCCCTCCGTCTCGATGATGGCGGAAGAAGATGCAGGCGAAGGATAAACCAACAAGGAATTCAAAACCTGCTGATTTTCGGTCACCACATTCGGCTCAAACGTATCCTCACCATCGGTAAGCCATTCCAAACTGAAGTTGTAGAAGACAGTTGAATAGCCAGAGGCGCCTGCGTAGGATTCCTCAACATAAAGGCCGATGGTTCCGTCGGGAAGGATGCACAATGACGAATATGCCGAGCTGTAGGGCACGATACATTTGCTCACAGGCCAAGTCTCGCCTTCGTCGTAACTGACATAAACCGTAACCTTTTCGCGATTGCTTCCGAAAGGCACCGAATGCAACAAACGATTCTTATCATACCCTTGATTTTCAGAGGTGTAACGAATCATATCGCCATTGCAGGCCGGTGCAGTGATGTCGTACCAAGTGGAAGTGGTTGGCTGCCAAGTCTCGCCACCGTCCTCGGAAATGTTGTACCAACGGTTGCCGGCATGGCGAATGCTCATCAAAATGCGACCATCAACCAGTTCAGTGACTTTGGCCTCGTCGCCTGATGTGGAAGCACGGCCCGACACATGCCAAGTCTGACCATTGTCATCAGAATAGACGGCATGGTTATAAAGTACCTGTGCCGTGGTCTCGCGAATGGCCGCCACAAACATGATGCGACCCGTGGAAGTGCGCAGTCCATTGCCCGAACCAAAGAACGAAGCTCTCCAAGTGCGTTGTTCAGGAATGATGCAATTGTCGCCGAAGATGAAATCGGTGATGTCTTCACGTTCCGTCCAAGTCTGTCCGTTGTCGTAACTTCTTGAGATATAGGTACGAATAGGATTCGACGGTGTCGAGTTCCAAAGTCCTGGACCGCCCACAAAGCCTGCAATGAGGCCGTTGTCATCATTGCTCCAAGCCAAGGCACAATCTCCAAAGCCATGATTGACTCCTGTGCCTAAAGCAATAGTATAAGGCTCGCTCCAAGTGTGGCCGCCATCGGTGCTACGGTTGCAAACGATGTCGATGTCTTGCGGAAGGTCGCCTTCATTGTATTTGCGCTTGTCGGTGACGGCAACAATGGAACCGTCCTTGGCAGTGATGACAGCAGGGATGCGGTAATTGGTCGAGTTGTAATCACCAGGCTGATAGATCAAAGTATGGACAAGAATGATTTCGCGGCTACCTGCTGGAGAAGGATTGGCAAGTTCGTAGGTCTCGTCTGCGGTCGTTATCGACTTCAACGACGCATCAATCACGTTGCCTTCTGTGGCATTGTCGGACACACGAGCCACAATCCACAGGTAGTTGGTGCCTGAAACGAGATTGCCTTCAAGATTGCAAGTCAAATCGCCTGAAGCAGGATTGACACTACCAAGCAAGGTGGCATTTTGAGGGTTGCGCTCATCAAAAACGTTTACCGTGCCTGTGGAATACACCTTAATCTCCTCAATGTCACCATAATCCGACGTTCCTTCAAGATCCAGCACCATCGACTGCAGGCCAACGACTGCATTGTCACCGCCATAGCAGAGTGCGGCCTTTAGCAACACATCGTTTTGGTTGCCGCGACCCGTCTTTCGCGTGTCTTGGGTCAAGGTGACATTCAGGATTTCGGCATCACCGAAGCTGAAGTTGACCATCTGGCCATCGTGACCATGTCCCGAGAGGTCGGCCAACTGGTTGTTGTTGATGTTAGCCGTGGAGAAATCGTAAGCGGCAATAAGGTGCTCCTTCATGGTCGATGAAAGGTCATCAAGAACGCTATTATTCAAGTCCACAGCCATCTCCTCGGCACTCAACGCCATGCTATAGAAACGCACATTGCCGAAAGAGCCGTTGCAATAATAGGTGGGCGCACCACCATTGTTGCCCGCTCCGATTAAGACATCATGGGTATTGGTGACCGCCCAAGCATTCACAGGTGCCACCCACGCGTTGTTGGTCTGGCCGTTTTGATAGATTCTGATCTCATTCAAGTTGCGGTCGACCACCAAGGCAAAATGCATCCACTCGCCAGCCGGGACTGTGACGCCCGTATAGACCGACAAAGCGTGTCCCGATGTAGAAGTAGGTGTGTTTAGTCCCAATGACTGCCCGGCACTTCCCGTTCCGAAAAACTCGTAACCTGAGCGTTCGCTCCCTGCGTTTTGCACCGCAATGTCGCGTTTGCCAACATATCGTGGATATTCAGTGTATGTCTCGTTTCTCACCCATCCTGTAAGGGTGAAACTCTCGTCGGCTGCAATGTTGAAATCCCCATGGTGAGGAATCCTCATGTACTGGTCAGTGCCATTGAAGGTAATGTAATGGGCAGGTTGTGCGAAGGCAGCAGTTGCGGCCATCATCAGCATCAGTAGTGTTAGTTTTGTTCTCATATTATTCTTGTTTAGGAGTAAGTTTAGACGGCAAAGATAGCAATTATTCTGTTGCCGCAACTCTTTAGTTATCTCGTTATTACAATTCCGCTATCTTTGCATCATTATTGCCGTTTCTTGGGCAACGGAATATGAATAGGGAAAGGGAAATATATAAAGTAACCCTCGTCGGCGGTGCAGTGAATTTACTCCTGCTGGTTTTCAAGTTCGTGGCGGGCATTGTGGGACACAGCTCGGCCATGATTGCCGATGCCACCCATTCGTTGTCCGATTTCGTGACCGACATCGTCGTGTTGGTCTTCGTCAAAATCAGCAACAAGCCCCAAGACAAATCGCACGACTATGGCCACGGGAAATACGAAACCTTGGCGCTTACCATCATCGGCATCGCTTTGATGGCGGTCGCCATTGGCATCATTGTAAAAGGCGCGATGAAGATTGCCGCATGGGCCAATGGTGACGTGTTGGAGGCACCAGGAAGGCTTGCCTTCTGGGCCGCCATTATTTCCATTGTACTGAAAGAAGCCGTGTTCCGTTATTCCATCGTCAAAGCGAAAAAGCTGAACTCAAAAGCCGTGGAGGCCAATGCCTGGCACCATCGCAGCGACGCACTGTCGTCCATCGGCACGGCGGTAGGCATCGGCGGCGCCATCTTCTTCGGTCAACAATGGACCATCCTCGACCCGATTGCCTCTGTGGTAGTGGGTGCCTTCATCGTCAAGGTGGCCTTCGACTTGCTCAAAAACGGCATCGGCGACCTGATGGAGCAATCGCTTCCCGACAAAGTGGAGGACGAAATCCTACAAATGGTGGCAGCATTACCAGGGATTACCGAGCCACACGACCTCCGCACAAGACGCATCGGAAACCATTACGCCATTGAGCTCCACATCCTTATGGATGGCGACATCAGCCTCAAGGAAGCCCACGACAAGGCCTCGGAAGTGGAAGACCTGCTCCGACAGCATTACGGCGAAGAGACCCACGTGGCTGTGCATGTGGAGCCAAAAGAAAACCCGCCGAAAAAACAAAACTTAAAAACCATTTTGACCTGGTTTTTCCTGTTTTTCTCCTTAGCCTCACAAGCGCAAACGCAAGACAGCCTTTCGGTCGGAGGCCCTATCTTCGTCAACGAAGGCGAAACTACCATCTATCACATCATCCGCGACCCTAAAGCCCGTCAAGGCACGGTTTCGGACGCCCTGCAAAACGTCCCTGGCGTTAAAGTCGACACGGAAGGCAACATCAGTCTGCGTGGCGTGAGCGAGGTGGAGCTATTCATCAACGACCGTCCTTCGCGTTTCGATGAGGATAGCCAGAAAAACTATCTCCAACAGGTAAATGCCAGCTCCATCGTGCGCATCGAAGTGATGACCAACCCATCGGCACAATACACTTCCTCCCCCGACACGGGTGTCATCAACATCATCACCGATGCCGCTGGTGGTTCCGAGCAACACCTCAATATCGGATTACAAATCAACACACAACCAAATTTATCTCCTTGGTTTTCATATATTTGGAACAATGAAAAATGGTCCTTCAATGCAAATGTAAAGGGCAAGTTCTCCGGTGTCAGAAAACGCTCGAAAGGATACAGCTATTCCTTTGTCGATCATATCGAAAACGGTCTACCCATCGGAATGGACACAGCCTACAGCACTCGCTATTCAAGCAACGACACATCGCTCAATTATGAAGCCGAGGTGTTCCTTAAAGCCGAATACCGTCCCAACTCCCGAAACGATTTCATGGCCTATTTCAACATCGACCCAAAAAACAACAAAATCTCCTCACATTCAAACACATATCGCAGAGAATACATCCATGACATCGGTGAATACGACTACACCATACAAAGCGAAGGCGACCAACAATTCACCTTTGGTGCTGTGGGAATGGGTTGGCAACACCGATTTGCCCAGCCTGGTCAAACGTTTGGCATACTTCTGAACTCTGATTTCGACTTCGGCAAAGACATAAATAAGGAAAAACGTGTTTTCAAGGGCCATCCCGAACTGAACCGCGACATCATCCTCTCCAACGACTTTACGGATGTAGGATACGATGCCAAAGTGGAATACACCCACCCTTACCATTTGCAAAACGTCAAAGGCAAAGCCCAACATAACGGAGAAATCTACCTGAGCATCTCCGACATTTTGGCTCCCGACAACAACATTGGCATCTACGACACGTTAGGGACGGATGGCTACGTCACCGACTGGGTCCGCTCCGAAAACCGGCGTTTCAGCAAGCATCATTTGGCTGGCACGTTGATGGTGGAGCACCACATCGGCACCGCTATCACCATCAAGCCCGGTATCAGTTTGGAGAACACCTGGATTAAAACGCAGCATTTGGACGATCCTCATTTCGACACGCTTTTGCATTTCGCCTACTTGAGACCGTCATTGCACATCACCTACCGAACCCCATCGATGCACAATTTCAGCTTCAGCTACACCCGAAAGACCACTTATCCCAGGGCACTATACTTCGCTGGAAAGAAAGTCTATCTAGAAGAGTCGTTTTGGGTGGGCAATCCCTCGTTGAAACCCACCCTGACAGATGCCTTCGAGTTGTCGTGGGCCAAATATGCAGACCGGCTTGGCTCGATGAGCATAAAAAGCTATTTCAACAACGCCATCAACGCAGTCAACATAGTGAGCGACGTAGATTACGACCCGCTCTGGAATCGTGTGGTTCCCTATACTATGCCCGTCAACCTCAACAAATACTTCGAGGCGGGCGGAGAGTTCAACGTCACCTACCGACCCAGCCCCACTTTCAATGTCAAATTGGAAGCCAACGTCTATGACTCGCACATAGAAACCTATTACGACAAGACCCAGGACAGTTTGATTAGCAGCAGTATGTGGGCTTACAATGTGCGCCTCGGCACCTGGGTAAAACTATGGAACAAACTTGAGTTGCATGCCACGGCCTATTACAACTCCCCAACCCAAACGCTCTTTGCCATCAGTCAGACCGCCTACGGCATCGACTTCGGCCTTCGCGCCGACTTCTTCGACAACCGGCTTTCTTTCCTGCTCAACGCCTTCGACATCTTCAACTGGAACAAGGAAGACAACTACACCAACAATCCCTATTACATCTCCTACCGATCCGACAAAGTCAACAGCCGATATGTAAGCGTCGAGCTAATCTATAGGTTTTTGTAATGACCTCCCTGTGCGACAAATACCAACGTACTACAAAAATGAATAAACAATGATATATCACTATATCACCCCTGAAGGATTCGATAATCTGCTGATTCAAATTAAGGACGAAATGCTGACTAGCCTTTGGTTTGAGGGGTCGCGCGACGGCGACAAGCAAGCACCTTTTGCATCGAATCAAGGAATCCCTATTCCGCCTGTATTATGTGACACCTGCCGTTGGTTAGACATTTATTTCACTGGCCGTCAGCCCGATTTCACGCCCGATTACCGCATCGACAACCTGACGCCCTTCCGCAAAGAGGTCTCGGAAATGATGTGCGAAATCCCTTTTGGCAAGACCATGACGTATGGTGAAATAGCAAGCCACATTGCAAAGAAGCATGGCAAAGCAAAGATGTCGGCTCAAGCCGTGGGGGGAGCAGTAGGCTGGAATCCCATCTGCATCATCATCCCCTGCCACCGCGTAATAGGTACCAATGGCAATCTCACTGGCTATGGCGGCGGGATGCACAACAAAATAGCCCTACTGAAGCTTGAATCAATTCTTTAGGCGTGGGGCTCGCTGGGTTTCAACCTCTTGTATTATTGAATCTCGTAAGTGTTGATGATGCCGATGGCTTCTTCAAGCACCATCTTGACCATGGCGTTATCTGACACACGATAGGTCAATTCGACCGACTTGTAGCCACCCTTCGGCACCTTGCCTTTGGCGACGATGGAGATGTTTTTCAGCCCTTTCTCTTCGGTGACGGTCAATTCGGCGTTGTTGTCGGCAGCGGCCTGTTCCCAGTTGCCCGAAAGGCAGTTCAATAAGGTGGAACGCTGCAGTCCGACCATCTTCACTTTCTCTGAATCAAGTTCAGCTTTCTTGCCGTCCATGTTGATTTTCACCATGTTGCCTTCAATCTTGAAGTAATCGCCTTCGGGCTCGGTGTAAATCATGGTGAGTTGGTCGACGCCATCAAAAGTAAGGTGACCGGCTTTTTCGGTGGTCTTGCCCGAAATCTTCATCACTTTGGTTTGGGTGAAATCGGTGTCGTAAGTCTTTTGTGCAAAGGCTGTTACCGAAAACAGCAGTGCAATGATAATCAATGTAAAGTGTTTCATTTCTTGAGGTTGACTTTATTTGTGACTTTAACGTCGTTTTCGTTTACAAAAACCGTGCAAAAATACAGGTTTTTCCGATGAAAAGCGCGGATGCGAGTGAAATAGCTCATTTCTTCTGAACTTTCTTCATCACGCTCTTCTTATACCAAGGCCACTTCATCAACTGCCAGAACACGAATGGCTGCAACGAGTAGGATATCATGATCGTTGAGGTGCGAGATGCGGCGAAGGTTAGGCTGTCAAGTTCAGTGGTTTTCTGCATGCAAATGTTTTTCAAAAAGTCTGCAAAAATACAGAATTTTTTTGAAACGATTTTAAGTGACTTTCTTGTCATTTTAGACATGAATGTGTCGTTCGACTCATAGCGCACCCGACATATATATCGGCACTAATATAGTGTTGCCATCTTTGCGAAGGTCTTTGGTATAAACAAGGTAGCGGTTGCCCACTCGTGACGAGAACTTCGTGCAAAATTCGTCAAGCGAGCGATGTGTGCTGTAGCCTTCTGACTTCACTTCGATAGGGCATATTTTCGTCTTGTCTGACAACAGGAAATCAATCTCGTAATTATGCTTGTTGCCGTCTGGGAAAGTGTAGTAAAACAAACGGTTGCCCGCCGCAACAAGCATTTGTGCCACCATGTTTTCATATACATAGCCGAGATTGGTGGCAAGGTTGTCATTGAGCAGTTTTTGATAAATGACATTTTCCGTAAAATCCTTGTCCCAGAACGCTAAAGTAACAAACAATCCCGTATCGGCCACGAACATCTTGTATGCAGAACGGTCAGTTGACAAATCGAAACCAACATTGGGGTCGTTGGCATGATAACACACATTGACCGTCTTGCTGTCCTGCATCAAAAAAACAAGATTGTCCAATTGTTCCGACCGTGTTTTGTCGATGATGGTGGAAGGTTGAAAACGGTTGGCATTATTTGCCAATTGTGAGGGTATCGCCATAAACAGTGCCATGGCCTTGCCTGTCTTGTCAATCTTCTGGAAGTCGTTGCGATACAAGCGGATGATGCTTCTCTTGGTCTTGTCAACAGCGGCCAAGTCTTTGGTGGATATGTATTTGTTTACTGCCTGTGGCATACCTCCAACAATCATGTACAATCGGAAATCGCGCATCAGTTTGCGGTTGACTGCATCGCCAAAACCACGCCTTTTTTGGAACGCCTCGCAGATCAAGTCCATACTGCTATTGTCGCCTAACGCCCACAAGAACTCTTCATAATCCAACGGATGCAGGTCCAAGACTTCTTCTTCTGAGGGAATGATAATGTTCTCCACATTCTTGTGAATACTTATGAGAGACCCTGTTTCGACATAGTCATAGCGACCATCTTCCACCAATGCCTTAATCGCTTGACGGGCAATGGGATATTTCTGCACTTCATCAAATACGATGACAGAATCTCGTTCATAAAGTGCTATGTTTTTCAGCAGTTTGAGGCGTGTGAAGAAAAAATCCATGTCCGACAAATCCTCAAACAAAGCCTTTTCTTCTTTTGAGGCTTTAGAAAAATCGAACAAGGCAAATGATTTATACTCATTTTTTGCAAATTGGCGTACAAGAGTTGACTTGCCTACACGTCTCGCGCCCTCAATTAGGAGAGCCGTTTCTCCATGTGATTCTTGTTTCCATTGCAACATTTTTTGATATGCCTTGCGCTTGAAAATATGCTCAATCATATTTTTGATTTTTAAATTTCTGCAAAGAAACTGTAAATCTTTGAATTATGCAAGAAAAATCAAAAAAATGTTCCCTGAGCGCAATTTTCAAATGACCAAAATGTTCCCTGAGCGCAATTTTCAATGGACACTTCATACCAGCCATAAAAAGGATGACCCGAAAAGGGATTTGTGACAGATTTTTGTAAGATTTAACTACGTTGAAATCGAAGATTCGGCGGAGCCAATGCAAAGCGTTTGTTTCTTAAAATCCATCCACTTCATCCATTTCCAACAAGAATTATCCATTTTGGATATAATATTTGTATCCTATTTAGATAATTAAAATATTGATTATCAAATAAATAATTTGAATTTATGGAAATTTTTTGTAATTTTGCGGAGAAAATAAAACAACGCTATCAGCAAATGAAGTATAGACCCATCTGGACTTGCGGACGCTACAATGCAGAAAAACACGTGGCACTGATGTACAACCTTTTGGCTGGATACAGCTATTTCTTTGAGTCGTACTCGGCAGATGTCATCGGGCAGGTGCTTGCCGTACCGCGCAATGGCGAGGTTGATGTGAAAAGGATAGCCTCGGCGACAGGCATTGCCGAGGAGTCCATTGAGGCGTTTTTCGACACCTTAATTAATGTCGGCTTGTTGACGAATTTTGTTCCAACGGCAGACGACATTAAAAGAATGCGTTCGCAGTTGGCCGAGGCCAAACGCAACACAGCAATGGCCACGGAGAAAACCACCAAAGAGAAACTTCCTTTCGACACCTCCTCGGCGGAGCAGGATTACTACAACGCCGTTAATGATGGCATGACGGTGACCTCCGTGATGTTTGAGCTGACTTACAACTGTAGCGAACAGTGTATCCATTGCTATAACCCTGGCGCCACACGCAATGACAACGAGGTGAGCCACCGCGCCGACCGCGAGGAACTCGATTTGGATGATTACAAGCGCATCATTGACGACCTCTGCGAGCATGGCTTGGTGAAGGTCTGCCTCTCGGGCGGCGACCCCTTCTCGAAGCCTATCGTTTGGGACATTATCGATTATCTGTATGAAAACGAGATTGCTTTTGATGTCTTTACCAATGGGCAGCGAATTGTGGATAAGGTGGAGCGTTTAGCCAATTATTTCCCTCGTTTGGTAGGTGTGAGTATCTATAGCGGCATTGCCGAAGACCATGATTCCATCACTCGCGTGAAAGGCTCTTGGGTACGCTCAATGAAGGTGGTGGAACAACTATCCGATTTAGCCGTTCCCATGAACCTGAAATGTTGTATCATGCAGCCCAACCTGCATAGTTATTATATGGTGGCAGACTTGGCAAAGAAATATGGTGCCGAGCCGCAGTTTGAAATTAATATCCGAGAGTCCAACGATGGAGATTGCCTTTCAAGACAACTTCGATTGACGGAAGAGCAATTCAAAGTGGTTTGGATGGACAAAAGAATATCTGACAATCTTTTGTCTGATTTGGATTCTTTTACTGAAAGAAAATGCAAGATGGATCAGAACTGCTGTACGGTCGGTCTTGTTGACTTCTCAATAACCCCTGATGGAGAAGTTCAGGCATGTGCCGCCTTCCCGATGTCATTTGGTTCACTGAAAGAAAAAACGTGGAAGGAAATTGTAGAAAACAATGCGCTTCTTGAAAGCTGGCGTCATTGTACAATGGAGGAATATGAGCATTGTGGTGATTATGAATATTGTAAATGTTGCAAGCCCTGTGCTGGATTGAATTACATCGAACACGGCGACTATCTCAAACCTGCCGAAAGTTCTTGTGATTTGGCAAAGATAAGGTATCGTCTACAGATGAGTTTGTTAAAGGGAGAAGACTTGTTAGATGGGAAGAGTTTTGAAGATGCCTTGTCATCACTAAAAATAAACACACCTTTACTTAAGAGAAAACTATTACATCAATAAAAAGGACAAATGGTTCTTCCTGTAAACGAACCAAAACATTTTAAATCATTAAGTTATGAAAATCGAATTGAAAGTTTCAAGCATTAGCAATGTTGCCAATCCTGGCGGCGTAAACTTCACCCAGCAAGCCCACTGCTCATGGTACTTTGCTCCGATGAAATGAATGGCCATTTAAACAACAATGTCATGCAATACGAAGTAAAATTCAAAGTAGATAATTCTTATAGCATGAGAATTATGGGTTTGCAGTATGGTTCGGAAGGAGAGGCTAAAGAAAAGCTTTACACTCAATGTACCGTACCGCGCAACAAGCAGATAACGATATTATCAATCACACCTGCTTGATTCAGTTTATGTAACTAAACGAGGGCGGGGAAAGTCCGCCCTCTTCAATTAAACAACTTAATTCAACAATTAAAATGGAACAAAAAGAATTGTTAGCAGAACATGCTTTAGACGGAATTGCAAAAGTTCTTGAGTTATACAAGAAGCAAAAGAACGGAGAAAAGTTAGATGATGAAAGGCTTGAACAATTTAAAGAATGGTTCGACAGATTAGTTAATTACTAATAATGACAGAAACAAAACGTACATCCATAGTCGCTAATATTTATTGCACAAGACCGGCTTCCGTTTCGAACAAAGATTTGACTTAAACAAATTCAAATTATAAAACTATGGTCTATATTCCTTGTCAATGCTGCGGGAAGGAATTTCCCAACACAAGCAAATGGTATGTTTGCGACAAATGCGGCTATCGGATTTGTCCCTATTGCCTACCCCACCACCGAGGCAAATACAGCAGCGGCGGCTTCAAGTGCAGCCAATGCGCCTTCGGGTATTTGAAAGAACGAAAATGACGAAAAACAACTTGTTAAGTAATACAACATGGAAGATAGTTTAAGACAATACGCCGTTGAAACAAAGTATAACGGTTTAGAAGATGAAACAACTGAAGAATTGAAAGATTATGCAATCATCAATGCTGTCATTACGGACTTAAAATTTCCAAATCGGAAAAATCGAGTATTATCGGTTCGAGCATTTAGAAGCTTTGAAGGAAAAGATTATAAAAATCATGATTTTTTTGAGATAGATTCTGATAATAAAACGGATCTTCAGTTTGAAGTAGTATTTCAATTTTATTTGTTATTGGATTCTCAAAACAAAAACGATAAAAAAGAGTATGATAAAGTAACTTTTGTCATAGATGGTAAAAGAGTGGATCTTGATGCCCGATCTGAATATTGGGATTTGGGTTTAGAAGAGATTAAAACATTGAAATACGAGGGCATAAGAAAGGTGGTAATGAGAGGGAATGTCGTCACAATAAATGGTTGGGATAATGAGCATTGGGATCCTAATGATTACTTTTGTCTTTTGAATGAGGATAGTGACATTAGAAGCGTTGCTACAGTCATTCCAAATGAACTTATAGAATTCATTGCTGAAGCCGAAAGTGTTTCCATGTATGTGGACTCAAGCGAACTAATTGATGTCAATGGGGGGCATAAGAACTTCGAAGACGAAAATGGAAGTTTTGAGATAGAAGGCATACAAGGTTTTATGAAACGAGTATATCATTTCTTTATTGATGATAGTTGTTATACTGATTATTGTTTAGCTTTTTATGACAAGAAAACAAAAGCAGCAGAAAAAAGAGAGCAAGTGGTGGAACAAAAAGCAGAGAGAGAGGAACAAGAAGCGTATGACGAAGCTATTAAACTTCGAAATATTTATTTAGTTGTTACAGCACTTTCATTGCTATTACTAATTCTGGGGCTTAGTTTTGAATGGGGCTTTTTCTGGTCAATTTTGTTACCTGTGATTGGAGGAGGATATAGCATTTTTAATATTGGTAGATTGTATGATATTTGGTAAGATAGTATATGCATATTGCTTTCAAAAACAATCTCCGAGATTCGAGATTCTTTGCATAATCTGTTTTCTACGAATTATCCGACCAGCTACCATACTGAGGCATAAGGCTCTAGTTTTGAGCGAAATTGTCCTATTATTTTGGTAGATTTCGCCCGAAAGTTCTGTCAGAAACCAGCGAAATGTCGAAAAAAAAGATAGATTTCGCTGGTTTTTGGCATAAAAACCGAACTTTTTGTCGGATACCAACATGAAACCTATATCCATTTTGGATATTTTACGTATTTTTGAAGCCTAATTCTAAAAAGTCAAAGAACGGAAAAGAGA
>JAEEGI010010499.1_pt1 | contig 20110 bp, 17 predicted proteins | sample 8958751 | NCBI WGS metagenome assembly JAEEGI01 (sample SAMN16246545, study PRJNA631951) | gut metagenome | biome: gut microbiome; feature: rumen; material: KS-attached | host: Bos | place: Iran: Karaj | collected 2018-10 | reverse complement strand
GGGGGCCGCGTTTCCCCGATATGACCGAGGCATATAACCGTGCCCTGATGGCGCTTGCCGAAGAAGCTGCTGCGTCGCTGGGGATCCCGGTCCACAGAGGCGTCTATATCGGCATGTCCGGTCCGTCGTACGAGACGCCGGCGGAGATCCGCATGGCGCGTGCGATGGGAGCCGATGTAGTTGGCATGTCCACCGTGCATCCCGTCATCGTCGCCAATCACATGGGCATGAACGTGTGCGGCATCTCGTGCGTGTCCAATCCGGCCGCCGGGTTGAGCGCGGAAAAACTCAGCGGGCAGGCGGTGGTCGAGGAAATGATGCGAACGGCGAACAAACTTTCGGCGATCGTGCAGAAGATGTTCGCCCTGATGCAGGCGCGCGGCTAGATGGGCCTGTTGTTAAAACTGCTGCGCACGGTGGTCGTGCCGCTGCTGTTTTTCAGCTTTATCCGCTCGTTCATGCAGGATTTTCTACGAAAGGCTGCGCAGCAGCAAGGCGGCGCCAGACGCGACTGGCAGCGGACGCAGTGGAACGGACAAGGCGGCGCAGGCAGCGGCTTCCACGCCGCGCCGAAATCGGCGTACGAAGTCTTCGGCCTGCCGCGGAACGCGAGCGACGACGAGATCCGCGCCCGCTACCGCGAACTGATCTCCAAATATCATCCCGATAAGTTCGCGGGCCTCAACGATCCCGAGTTCACAAGACTGGCCGCGGAAAAGTTCCAGCAGGTGCAGGGCGCGTACGAGGAGATCAAGAGAGCGCGCGGGATGTAGGGCGCATCCGGCGGATATCCGCAAAACGCCGCTTGCCGAAAAACAGCCGATAGGGTAGAATAGGTATCGTCGCGGAGGCGGATGTGGTCTGGTGGCCGCCCCGGGCTTCAAACCCGCGTGAGGGGCGATTTTGATCGTCCTTGGTGTGTTCGATTCGCACACGTCTCCGCCATTATGGCATTATGAAAAGAAAAGAGCGAAGTTCCTTCAGGAGCTTCGCTTTTTTTATGGAAAAAGATTGCGCCGCTCTTCACAGAATCGCGGCGGGGTTATACAATGTTGCCCGTTGTCTGAAAAAGCGCGAGAGGAGGAAGGCAAATGAGCGAAGAGGCAGACATTTTTCTGCCGGGCAAGCGCGGCTATGTCGTGCTCGACACCGAATCGCAGGGCTATGCGCGCTTTTGTCCGATCGAGATCGCTCTGGCCCGCTTTTCCCCCGAGGGTACGCTGCTTGACAGCTACAGCACGCTCGTGCGTCCGCGTGTGTCGCGCGTGTCACGCGTCGTCACCGAACTGACGGGCATCACCACTGAGATGATCAGAAATGCGCCTTCCCCCCGCGACGTGATGGGGACTGTGCGCGACTTTCTGGGCGAAAGCGTCATCGTCGGCCATGACGTGAACGCCAACGACATTTCCATCATCGACCACTTCTGCGAGGCGTATTACGGCTGCAAGCTGCCGTGCCTGCACGTCGATACGCTCTACTGGGCTCAGACGCTGTTTCCCGATCTGGAACACTACAACCTGAAAGCACTGGCAGAGTTTTTCCACGCCGATTCCGATTCCTACCATCGCGCGCTAGACGACTGCCTGACCACCTCGCGCGTATATCAGAGTCTGCTGGCCGTTGCACGTGATTTGCCGCCGCGCCGGCGCGAGAAGGTCCTGCGGGATTTTGCCTGCCGCTGCGAGGCGAGGGAACAGAAACCGGAAGCTTCTCGCGTCAGAGCGCCGCGCGTCCGTCGTCCGCTTGACTACGCTCATCTGCCCGTCTACCGCGAGACGAAAAAAACGGCCGCTTTTGCGCGTTTGGCTGTGCTTAATATCGCACGGCTGACCCGCGACGATGCACGGCAGATCGAACTGTTCATTCGTGGCGACGCGCCACAGACGGAACTGTTTATCCATGCACACGAAGAGTGCGGCTGGAGCCGGGACGAAAACGGCCTGTACCGCGCCAGGGCGATGAGCATCGCCTGCCTTGACAAGCTCGGACGGGTGCTGCGGGCAGACGGCTGCCGCCTCTACCGTTCAGACGACGACGAGGCCCGGGCGGCTTATCCGCTCAGCCCGATCGCGCGGGGACTGGCCGAACCGCCCGTGGAGATCGAACTGAACGGAGACGGTTACGACATCGTCTTTGTCGATGCTTCGCGCGGCATTCCCGCCGACTGGCTCGGTGCGCAGGTCGGCGTGCAGCGCGAGAACTTCTTCCGCTTCCATGTCAGCGGCCAGTTTTGTCCGAGCATCGCGGAAATGCGCAAAAAGCTGGCCCGTCTCGGCTGGCCTTCGGCTGTCCGTGATCCCGTCGAATGGGACGGCGACGCGCAGCTTTGATAGCAGGCCGAACTTTTTGTGCGTTTTTTGTCTGCAGCGCAGTTTTTGACCTTGACAGGAACGCACTCAGACGTTAAAATTACATATGTTCTTTGAGGACGGAGAGATGGCCGAGTGGCCGAAGGCGCACGCCTGCTAAGTGTGTATCCGGGTTCCGGATCGAGGGTTCGAATCCCTCTCTCTCCGCCATTTTTTATGGATTCACGAGACACTACGGGGCTTGTCGAAAGGCAAGCCCCGTTATCATTTTTGCATGCCTGCGGTATTTATGGGCGTGGAATGACCGCGCCTGTTTTGGTCGGTAATCTTATGTATCATGTAGGAGGGGTTTTATGGATATTTCATATCTGCTTTGGCTTCAGGACTTCCGGAATGCGACCGGCAACGTGCTGACGCCGCTGATGGAAGAGGTTTCGATGTTCGCGATCACGTATCTGCTCCTGATCCCGGTCTTTGTCTACTGGTGCCTGGACAAGAAAAAAGGACTGTATGTGCTGTTTGCCACGGCGCTGAGCTTGGGGCTGAATGCTTTCGTGAAGCTGAACGCGTGCGTTTACCGTCCCTGGATTCGCGACCCGCGCGTCGTTCCCGCGGGCGACTCGATCAAAACGGCGACAGGGTACTCGTTTCCCAGCGGCCATACGACGACGGCCACGCCGATCTATGGCGGCCTTGCCGTGGTTGAGTGGAAGACGCATCGCTGGCTGTCTGTCCTCTGCATCGCGATGATCCTCCTGACGGGATTTTCCCGCAATTATCTGGGCGTCCACACGCCGCAGGACGTGCTCGTCGGCATGATGCTCAGCATCTGCGTCTTGTGGTCGGTTGCGAAGCTGATGAGGTATTTTGAAGCTCATCCCGAAAAGATCGACGTCTTTCTTCTTTACGGCATCGTCATCGGTGTTCTCATGCTCCTTTACATCACGTACAAGTCGTACCCGATGACGTACAAGGACGGCCGGCTGCTAGTCGATCCTAAAAAGATGATGGCCGACGGCTACGGCGACCTCGGCAAGATGATCGGCTTTTTCATCGGGCTGTACGTGGAGCGTCACTGGGTCAAATTCCGCGCGCCCGGAGCGACAAAAAAAGGAATTTTCATCTGCCTGCTCGGGATCCTTACCCTGAGTCTGGTGGTCGCATTCGTGAAGCCGATGATGTACACGGTGTTTCCCCGCCACTGGGGCAAGCTGGCCTATAACCTCGTTTATCATATGTACATCGTCTGCGGCTTTCCGCTCGTGCTGAAACAGTTTTTCGGCCAGGAGTAAAACACCGAACGAGACCGAATTGAAGAACATGATCAGACAGCGACATGTATGATTTCGCTGTCCGGTAAAGACAACGTCCCTGACCTTGGATTTGAGGTCAGGGACGTTGTTTTAGTATCTATACTACGACGAAAACGCTCTGTTTTTGTCTGGGCCCTGCATTCTTTGCCGGCACTCGATGAAGAAGTCCTGCAAAATCTTCCGACATTCCTGTTCACATACGCCTCGCGTGATCTTTATTCGGTGAAACAGCCTGCCGTCGGCGGCAACATTCATCAGCGTGCCGCAGGCACCTGCTTTGGCGTCAGTGCAGCCAAAGACAAGCCGCGAGATCCTTGCCTGGACGAGAGCGCCGGCACACATCGGGCATGGCTCGAGCGTAACGTAGAGCGTGCAGCCGCTCAGGTTCCAGACGCCTGATGTGCGTGCCGCTTCGCGAAGAGCGACGACCTCGGCATGGGCAGTAGGATCGTGTTCGATGCGGCGGCGGTTGCGCCCCTCGCCGATCACTTTTCCGTAAGCGTCGGTCACGACCGCACCGACTGGAATGTCGCCTTCGCTCGCGGCTTTTCGGGCAAGTTCGAGCGCCAGAGACATGTAGTATTCATCGTTTTGAGCCATGGCGCGACGCCTCCTTCGGAACGAAGATATGATAAAAGGGAGTTCCGAAACGGGAACTCCCTTTTGTTTACAGAATGGCGCGCCACGCAGGATTCGAACCCACGACCTCCTGGTCCGTAGCCAGACGCTCTATCCAGCTGAGCTAGTGGCGCGCAAGGAACGAGTAGAAGACTGAAAAATAATCTTCCTCGAACGAACACAAAGGGTATTATACATGGGAATCTGATGTTTTGCAAGAGTGATTCAACAAGAAAATTGACAGACAATTTTCCGTACCAATCTCCAAAGTAAATGCATTACCCTGACGGCGCGACCATTGCATTTTGCGACTCTCGCCTGAGCTGAAAACGCTGATATCTTGACTGCCAGATGAAAATCAGCAGCAACCGTATGAAGCGTTGTTTATTGATTCTGTCTTTGTAGTCATTCAGGAGCAAAAGGGCCTGCCTCGATATTTTGAGGCAGGCCCTTTTACAGGTTCCGTATTTACTCAGCTGCAAACAGTTGAGGCACGCGCTTGAACACTTCTTCAAGCGGGACTTTTGACGGAGCGCCGTGAAGCAAGCGAAAAGAGTGGTCGCTCCCAGGCACTTCATAATATGCTTTGTCGCTCACGGCCAGCGATTCGTACACGCGACAGCAGGCGTCATGCGGGAATGTGGTGTCCTCGCTGCCGCGAAAGACGCGTGCCCAGGCGACATGCAGATTAGTACCGGCTGCGATGAGCTGTTCGCTGCCTTCCTGCGCGGTGCGAAGGATGGGGAGCTTGAAAATGTCCTTGTTCTCGGCGAAGACCTTGTCGCCCGAACCGCAGAGGATGAGCCCCTCAAGGTTTTCAGCCGTTCCCGTTCCGGAAGCGATACCGCCGGCGATCAGCAGAGCGCTCAATCCTCCGAGCGAAAAGCCCCACAACGTTAGGGGCAGGCGGCGGTACAGCTCTTTTACAGCCACATAGGCACGGTAGCAGTCTTCAAGTTCCTGCAAATACGTCTTGCCGCGGAAAGCGTCGAAGATCCACTCGATCGGTCTGTCGACGTAATCGTGACGGTTGCGGACTCGACGGCTCGTCTCGCAGAGGATGGGCATGACCCCGTTTTCGGCCAGGGCCGTGCCGATCCGCGCGTATTTGTTGCCGGGATCAGAACCTGAGCTGCTGTGCACGCCGTGAAACAGCAGCGCGGCCTTGCGCGGACGGTCGACCACGCCCGTGGTCAGCAGCACGGTTTTGTCACCGAACGTGCCGTCGATGGAATTTTTTCTCCAGCGCATCGTGGGATCGCCTCCTTTGCCTGAAATTCGGCGAACGGAATCGCCGGATCCTAGCTCTGCTGTTCGCTCTCCTTCGGCTCAGGGAGCGACAGCCATTTGCCCCAGTCGAAATGGACTAGCCCGCTGACGAGGTAGATGGCGATGTTGATCAGCATTCCCGTGCCGCGCTCCAGAATCAGCATCATGAACAGGAAAGTGAGCAGGCCGTACAGCTTGGGCTTGTTCATGCAGCCCTTTTTGATCGTTTTCAGGTTGCCGTAGGGGATCGAGGAGATCATCAGCGCGCCGGTGATCGCAGTGACGATCGCGACGATCCAGGCGGGCACTTTCCCGATCAGACCGGAAAGGACGAACGAGACGAGGAACAGTCCCCCGGCGGGGATGGGCAGCCCCTGGAACGGGCCGGGCATGTGCACGACGTTGAACCGTGCCAGACGCAGTGCGCCGCAGAGTGCGAAAAATGCGGCGGCGAGCGCGCCGGTGATGCCGGGCAGGTTTTGCAGCGAGGCGGAGTAGACGAGGATGGCCGGGGCGACTCCGAACGAGACGACGTCGCCGAGACTGTCGAACTCGACGCCGAAGTCGCTGCTCACGCCCATGGCGCGTGCGACCTTGCCGTCCATGAAGTCGAAGAACACAGCGCAGGGGATCATCCAGGCGGCGGGGAGGATATGTCCGCGCACGACAAGGATCAGCGAGAGCATCCCGCACAGCAGGTTGCCGCTGGTGATCATGTTGGGGATGTTGTTACGGATGTGCAGAGAGCGAAGCCGCTTAGGCCGGTGGAAGCGCAGCTTGATTCTTTTCATCGTAAGAGCCTCCTTCAAGAAAAATGCGCGTATATTTAGCTGTTCGGCTCGGCGATGACTGTCTGACCGGCGTAGACCTGATCGCCGAGTTTGACGGTGACCTTTGCCGTGAGGGGCAGATAGACATCGACCTTGCTGCCGAACTTGATCATGCCGAACCGCTGCGCACGCTCAAGTGAGTCGCCCTTTCTGAGACGGCAGACGATGCGGCGCGCGACCAGACCGGCGATCTGCACGAGCAGGACCGGACCGTGTTCGTCGCGGTAGCCCACGTACATGCGTTCGTTTTCAAGCGACGCCTTGTCGGCGTTGGCGAACCACTTCTTGCCCGGCGCGTACTCCAGATATTCGATCGTGCCGGAAGAGGGCATACGGTTGACGTGGACGCTGAACACGTTCATGAAAACGCCGATCTTGAGTGCCTTACCGGTGTAGGGATGCTCGGTCTCGAAGATCTCGATCACCTTGCCGTCGGCGGGGCTGATCCAGCCTGGCCCTTCCGGAGTTCTCTCCGGATCGCGGAAGAAGTACACCACGATCGCCAGCACGGGCAACGTGAGCACGAGGGTCCAGCGGCACCAGAAGGCGAGCAGTACGGCGACAGCAAACGTGCCGAACATAAAAGCGTAACCATCGGGAGCAAATTTCATGGATTAATCCTCCTTATCGGGGGTGCTGTCTTCGGCAGAATCGTTTTCAGGCGCGTCGATGACTGCGCCGGGAACGTCTTCAAACTCAAGGCCGCCGGAACTGTCTTCGTTGTCGAAGTCATCAAACGGCAGCATCGGCTCGGCGGGAGCCTGGACTGTTGGCTGAGGCTCATTAGAGGCGTTGCGCTGATTAAAGCCCGTCTGAGCCAGATCTTCCGGATGGATCAGCGAAACATTGGCTACCTCGTCACCATCGTCGGGGCGGATCAGGTACGAGCCGGCAGCGTCGCGCGAAAGCTGCGGGATGGCATCGACTGCCAGACGGATGACGTTGCCGCCTGCGGTCATCAGAGCTACCTGATCGCCGGGGAACACCGTGTTGGCCACGGCCAGCTTTCCCGTACGATCGCTGATGCGCATGGCGCGCTGACCGCCCGTGGCGCGGTGGTGGACGGAGAACTCGTCGTATGACGTGATCTTGCCGATACCGTGCGTGCTTACCAGCAGGATGCGGCTGTCGCCGGTGATAACCTCGCAGGAGATGATCTCGTCGTCATCATCGAGTTTCATCGCCTTGACGCCGCGGGCCGAACGTCCCATCGTGCGGATCTCGTCTTCGCTGATCCTCAGACCGCGTCCGCGCGAACTGACCAGGAACAGATCGTCCAGGCCGTTCGTGAAGCGGATCGTACAGATCTCGTCACCGTCGTCGAGCGACATGATCTGACGTCCGGCGCGCGTGAGGTTCTGCAGTTCCGTCTTGTCCATCCGCTTGGCGATGCCGCGCCGTGTGATAAGCACTACAGTGCTGCACTTGTCGGGGAAGTTCCCCATCATCGTCACGACCGTCTCGCCCTCGGTGAGCGAGATGAACTGCGAAACCTTACGTCCCTTGCCGGTCTTCGTCTCCGGCACCAGATGTCCCTTGATGGCGAACACGCGGCCGCGGCTGGTGAACAGCAGCACGTCGTTGTGCGTGGTGGTGACGACCATGTTGCCCACCTGGTCTTCCTCGTGCAGATTGGCGCCGCGTCGTCCCTTGCCGCCGCGGTTCTGCACGTTGTAGTCCTTCAGGTTGGTGCGGCGCAGGAAACCGTCCTTGCTCAGCGTGATGAGGATGTTCTCCTCCGGCATCAGGTCTTCATACGAAGCGGAAGTATTTTCGACGTGTGCGGTGATCTCGGTGCGGCGTTTATCGCCGAACTTGCTGCGCAGTTCCGTCAGCTCGTCACGGATAACGCCGTCGAGTACCTTCGCGTCGGCAAGGATCTCCTGATAGCGGGCGATATCGGCCAGCAGCTGCGTCAGCTCGGCCGTGAGCTTTTCGCGTTCCAATCCTGTGAGTCGCTGCAGGCGCATGTCGAGAATGGCCTGTGCCTGCCGCTGCGTGAATCCCAGTTCTTCGATCAGACCTCGTGAGGCGTCTTCCGTGCTGTGCGCGGAGCGGATGACGCGGATGACCTCTTCGATCATATCGAGCGCGCGCAGCAGACCTTCGATGATGTGCTCGCGTTCCTGTGCCTTGTTCAGCCTGAACTGTGTGCGCCGTCTTACGACGCCGCGGCGGTAGTCGAGGAACACCTGCAGCATTTGTTTCAGCCCGAGTTCGACGGGACGCTGGTCGACCAGCGTCAGGTTGATGACGCCGAAAGTGCTCTGCATCATCGTGCGATTGTACAGCTGGCGCTGAACGAGCTCGGCGTCGCCGTCGCGATTCAGGTCGAGCACGATCCGCAGCCCCTGACGGTCGGATTCGTCGCGCATGTCGGAGACGCCGTCGATCGTGTGCTCCTGCACGCACTTGGCGATGCCTTCGATCAGCGTCGTCTTGTTGACCATATACGGGATTTCCGTGATCACGACGGCTGTCTTGCGCTTGCCTTCCTCGACGTGGCACCGTCCGCGGACGATGATACGGCCGCGGCCCGTGCGGTAGGCGTCGATGATGCCTTCCTGTCCCATGATCACGCCGCCGGTGGGGAAATCGGGACCGGGAAGGTAGGTCATCAGCTCGCCGAGTTCGATGTCGGGATTCCTGATGAGCGCGCAGAGCGCGTCGGCGACCTCGCCGAGGTTGTGAGGAGGCATGTTCGTCGCCATGCCGACGGCGATGCCCGTGCTGCCGTTGACCAGCAGATTGGGAACGAGGCTGGGCAGCGTCAGAGGTTCTTTCAGGGATTCGTCGAAGTTGGGGCCCCAATCGACCGTGTCTTCGTCGATGTCGGCCAGCATCAGCTCGCCCAGCTCGGCGAAGCGCGCTTCGGTGTAACGCATGGCGGCCGCGCTGTCGCCGTCGACGGAACCGAAGTTGCCCTGCCCGTCCACGAGAGGATAGCGGAGGTTCCACGGCTGCGCCAGACGGACCATTGTGTCATAGATCGAGGCATCACCGTGCGGGTGGTACTTACCCATGACTTCGCCGACGACACGCGCCGATTTTTTGTATGCCTGATTGTGGCGGATACCCAGACCCAGCATTCCGTAGAGCACTCGCCGCTGAACCGGTTTGAGTCCGTCGCGGGCGTCTGGCAGCGCACGTCCGACGATGACGCTCATCGCGTAATCAAGATAGCTTTTTTTGATCTCGGGGACGAGCGGATTGAGAATGACCCGTCCCATATCCTGTTGTTCTTCCATGAAGAAACCTCCATTTGCCCATTCGCACGGAAGCGAGTTGGATCGCTTCGTCTCTTTCAAAAACACAGCGGAAATTTAATCCTGTCTATTTTACCATTTTTGCCGCATTTCGCCTATATTCAATTTGTTTGGGTTTTATCATTGCGAAGAAGAAAACGGCCGTGCCGGAAGCGTTGAAACTTTCCGACGCGGCCGAAGGAAACGGGGGATTATGCTGTGACTAAGCCTTTCTGTCGAACGCCTTCGCGACGTTCGCAACGGTTTCCTGATCGAGTGTATTGCCGGACAGACCTCTGTACCAGCTTTTCAGCTCGGCGAAGCCGATCGTGTGCGCGCCGCCTTCGAGGGAGAAACGGGGCGTGTTCTGGAAAGGATCTGCAAAGACGACAAGGGGCTCGACGGCGACGTTCAGTCCCTTGTCGGCCAGGTATGCGGAAACGGCTTCGGAAGCGAGCGTTGCCTGAGCGTAGGGATTGGGGATGAAACGCTCTTCTTTTGCGTCGCCGACACGCCATTCCCGGGCGCGGAGACTGCCGGAAGCTCGATAGCCCCAGCCGATGCAGCGCACGGTGTAGACTCCGCGTGTGGAGATAAAAAGGAGATTGGCAAAACCTCTGCCCTGCGGAAACTCACCTGCAGGCACCAGCGCGCAGCGTTTTCCGCCGAGACCGCGAAGCTTCTTGCCGACGCGTTCAGTTGCTGATTCGTCGTTGCGGCTTTTGCCCCAGCGTTTTGTGGTCAGGATCAGAAGGACGAGCCCTCCTGCCAGGCTGAGGGCAAAAGTAATGTATTCCTTGGCGGAGTGCAGTTTCCAGAGTTGGAGATGAAATCCGAAAAAGTTGAATTCCACGGTTGACGACCTCTTTCATGGGGAAATTGGCGGTGCTTGTTTCAAATTGCTCTTATTGTAGCATAGGAAAAGACATGGGAAATGAGAAAAATATAAAAATTTCCGGTTGTACTTTTTAAAGAAACCGTGTATAATTTTAGAAAGTGAGGCCCTCATGAGGGGGTCGCACGAACGGGAAAGCTGGGGAGAGCTTTCCCGTGTCGTTGCACAATTTTATATCTGTTGAGGGGAGCTGTTTCTTCAAATGAGTGACAATACCGTTACGAAAAAGACGTTAGGCGGCCGCTGCCTTGACGCGATCGAGCGCGTCGGCAATAAACTTCCGCCTCCTGCCATTCTGTTCTGCTGGCTGTTCGTCATCGTTGCGATCGTCGGCGCCATCTTCACGGTGACTGACTTCTCGATGATCAACCCGGCCATCAAGGATCCCGCCAAGGCTGTCGTCAAGTCGCAGAATCTGTTCTCGGCCAACGGTCTGAACTGGCTGCTGAACAACCTCGTCAAGAACTTCACCGGTTTCGCCCCCATGGGCCTTGTCGTCACGATGACGCTGGCTATCGGAATGTGCGAAGAAGCCGGACTGCTTAAGGCGCTGCTTGCCAAGTGCATGCGCAATGTGCCGCCCACGCTGGTCCCGTTCGTTGTCGCGTTCCTCGGCACTCTGGGCAACATCGCCTCCGATACGGCGATGATCGTCATTCCTCCCATGGCGGCAATCGCGTACATTGGCGTCGGCAAGAACCCCATCGTCGGCATGATCAACGGTTACGCCGGCGCTCAGGCCGGTTTCTCGGCCAACCTGATGATCGCGGGCACCGACTCGCTGCTTCAGGGCCTGACCAACCTGGCTATCAAGGGCTTCATCCCCGACAGCACGTTCACGGTCGAGGTCACCTGCAACTGGTTCTTCATGATGGCGTCCACGTTCCTTTGCGCGATCGTCATCGGCGGCGTCTGCACCTGGGTCGTCGAGCCCCGCTTCGGCAAGTACGAAGGTTCGACGGACGACAAGATCGAGGCACTCACTCCCGAGCAGAGCCGCGGTCTTCGTAACGCCGGCTTTGTCGCTCTGGCCTACATCGCCCTGCTGGTCGTCGGTTTCTTCTGGGGACCGTTGGCCAAGGTCAATCCCGACGGCTCTCGCGTGTTCGTCGGCTCACTCATGCTGAAGGGCCTGATCCCGCTTCTGTTCTTCTTCTTTGCTCTTTGCGGCATCACCTACGGTTACACCTCCGGCTCGATCAAGAGCTCGTCTGACCTGAACAAGGGCATGGTCCACCAGGCCAAGGGCATGGGCGCGTACATCGTGTTCTGCTTCTTCGCCGGACAGTTCAACATGCTGTTCAACTGGACCAAGCTGGGCACGATGCTTGCCATCGGCGGCGCCGATTTCCTCAAGGGCATCGGCTTCACCGGCATCCCCATGTGTGTGGCGTTCATCCTTCTTTCGATGGTCGTCAACCTGTTCGTGTCGTCCGGTTCGGCGAAGTGGGCCATTTTCGCCCCCATCTTCGTGCCCATGTTCATGCTTCTGGGCTATCACCCCGGCTTCACTCAGCTGCTGTACCGCCTTGGCGACTCGCCGACCAATGCCTTCACGCCTATGAGCCCCTACATCTGGATGGTTCTCAGCGTCGCGCAGGCCAAGTACGACGAGAACCTCAAGATCGGTACGCTGATCTCCGCTCTGGTTCCCATCGCTTTCTGGCTGCAGATCGCCTGGATCATCTTCTTCATCGTCTGGGATTACTTCGGTCTGCCGATCGGACCTGGCGTCACCTCCGCGCTTCCTGCTGAGCTGGCCTCGATGCTTCACTAGAAATCCGTCATGCAAACGAGCTGTCCGCCTTTCGCGGACAGCTCGTTTTTCACTATCTGAGTTTCATCTGGTTGATAAGCGTCAATGTATATTCGAAATTTGAATATATGACGATAAGAGAGATTTTCATTTTTAATAGCGTTCGGAATGTTCTGTTTTATGCGTTCTTATTAAAAGATTGCAAGGAACTATGCTGAAATTGCATATAAATCCGGCTTTTGTGGAACGGCAAGCTGGAATAACTGAGAGCGGAATTTGTTAAGATTTTGAATCCCCTCGGGAATGCATTTTTTCTTTATTGCATATTGGCAATGTGATGTGTTAAAATATACGCAAACAGTGTGAGTTGTTTGTAAAAGTCTTTTAATGTCGCTTGCAGCAAGCATTTGTCTTGTTGATGGATGGTTTTCCATGCTTGCGCGTATGTGCATAAGCACGCACAAACCTTTTTTAGGGGACGAACTGAATTGTTAAAATGACAGAAATCTACTTATAAGGTATAATGTTTTTGTTTCGTTGCTTCCTCAACCAGAAGCAGATCTTTTAAAATTGAGAGAGGTTTCGTGCGTCATGAAGGCCGGAAAAGAAAAAAACAAACTGCCGGATCTGCTTTTGTCCCAGAAGTTGATGCTTGGCGGCACATTCCTCGTGCTGCTGACGATAACCCTTACGTTCGTCATGGTTCTGCGGCTCAACATCACGCTTCAGGAACACCGTCTTGAAGGAACGCTCCATGACTTGGGCGAAATGGTTGCCATGAATCCGCTGGTCGTTCATGCGTGTCAGGATGGCAGCAGCAACGGGGATCTGATCCTTTATCTTGATCATCTGATCGCCGGAGTCAGCGATTTGGACGTCATCACCGTGGCGGACATGCATTCGCGCCGTCTCTATCACGTTGACCGACTGCGCGTAGGTGAGCCCGTTAAGGGTGGCGACGAGGGGCCGGTGTTGCGCGGGACACGTTATTTTTCCCGCGCTGTTGGCGTTATGGGCGACGAAAAACGATATTTCACACCGGTTTTTGACGTTTCCGGCAAGAAGCAGATGGGTTTTGTCCTTGTCGGGTCACTGATCAAGTCGATCGAGTCGCAGCGCCGTGAGATCGTCGTCAGACACCTGCAAGTGGCTGTGGTCGTGATCTGTATCGCGCTGGCGAGCGCGTGGCTGGTGGCGCGGAGCATCAAGAAGTCGCTCCTCGGTTATGAGCCGGGGCAGTTCTCCAAGCTTTTCATGGAGCGCGGCGAGGTCCTCAACGCGCTTGAAGAGGGAATTGTCGCTGTTGATACGGCCGGTCGTATTTCGATGGCCAACAAGGCGGCGATCTCGCTGCTTGGGCTGACCAAGGACGATGTCGGCAGTGCGGTGCTCGACGAGCTTTTCCCGCAGATCCGCATCAGTGAAACCCTGAAATCGGGTGAGCCTTATTACAATAACGGCGTCACATGGGGCGACGTGAACGTCCTCTGTGATCGTATCCCGGTCAACGAGCACGGTTCGGTCCTCGGCGCGGTGGCGATTCTCCGTGACCGCACTGAGCTGACGCACCTGGCCGAAGAACTGACGGGCGTCAATCATCTGATGGATGCGCTTCGGAGCAACACGCATGAGTTCATGAACAAGCTGCATGTCATTCTCGGTCTGTTGCGTATCGGCGCACCCGACGAAGCTGAAAAATATATCACCAGCATTTCGCGCGAACATTCTGAAGTCATCGCGCCGGTGCTGCAGAAAATCCAGAACAAAACGCTTGGTGCTCTGATTCTCGGCAAGATGTCACACTGCCGTGAACTGGACATAAACTTCAACCTGGTCGGTTCGAGCAGCGTTCCGGCGAACAGCCGTTTCCTCACGGGTAACGCGTTTGAAACGCTGGTCGGCAATCTGGTTGAAAACGCGATCGAGGCGGTCAACGCCAAGGCAAAGGACGACGGCGACCGCGAAGTTTCGCTGTTGGTCCATGAGGACGATCACGCGCTGATGATCACCGTGGACGACACCGGCGAGGGCATGACCGAAGAGGACATCGAGCGCATCAGGAAGGGCCGTTACAGCACCAAAGGACGGCATCGCGGTACGGGTATGAGGCTGATTCACTCTGTACTTGCATCCAGCGGCGGGGAAATGCAGATTGATTCGGAAAAAGGTGTGGGGACATCGATTTCGGTGTGCTTCACGAAGGAGGGAAAAAACTGTGATTAAGACGATTATCGTTGAAGACGACCCGATGGTCGCCCAGATCAACCGGCGTTATCTTGACACGGCGAACGACATTCAGGTCGCCGCCGAGTTCAATAACGGCAAAGACGCGCTTGCGTACATCGAAACGGAGGAGCCGGACCTCGTCATCCTGGACGTGTACATGCCCGTGATGAACGGCCTGGAACTGCTTCGTGAGATCCGCAAGGCCGACATCCAGTCAGATGTCATTATGGTGACGGCGGCCAACGACGTGAAAAACGTTGAGGAGGCCCTGCGGCTGGGTATTGTCGATTATCTTGTCAAGCCGTTCGAGTATGAGCGCTTCATGGAAGCGATCGAAAAATACCGCAAGAAGGCACACGTGCTCAAGGACGCTTCGACGCTGAATCAGGATGCGATCGACGCGCTTGTCAGTGTCGGCGCCCCGCAGCAGCAGGCGCCTGTGCGCGATCTCAAGAAAGGCCTGCAGCAGCGTACCCTCGACATGATTCGTTCGCATCTGGAAAAGATGAAGGGCGAGACCTGCACGTGCGATACGCTGGCCGGCGTCGTCGGACTGTCGAAGGTGACGGTGCGCCGCTATCTCAATTACCTGGCCGAGATCGGCGAGATCGACAGCTCTGTCGATTACGAGACAGGCGGACGTCCCTGCATCAAGTACTTCATCCGTCCCGACGCGCCCGAAAAGAAAGAAGAAGAGGAGACGGTCTCCGAGGCCGCAGAGGAGAAATAAGCGTTCTCTCTGTACCAAACATGCGGCGGCGTTTCCTGCCGGATCGTCGCCGCACCCGGTATTCAGTCTGCTCAAGCAGTGCCGAATTTCGATTTGCAATGAACAACGATCCGCTGGAAGCGCGTACGATTTTTATAGATTATGCGACGCGCTGCGTACACTCCAACACAAAAGCCGCCGGGCCCTTGAGCTTCCGGCGGCTCTATCTGTATCGCAGGGAAATAGAATTATTTACAGCTCAAAAGCGGGCGCTTCAGCGCAGACAAAGCCCGTTTTGACGGTCTTGCAGCCGAAAACCGAGCGGCACAGCTCGGCCAGTTCCGTTTGGGCAGCAAGGATCGCGTCTTTATTGAACGACGCAAAACCGTCGATGGGGAAGAAGATGTCACGGCTGTCCGGTCCGATCTTTCCCAGTTCGCTCTGACGCCAGATCCAGTGGCGGGTACGCACGTGTGTTCCGACGGTATAGATGAGCTCTCCTTCTGGCATCGATTCGGCTTCGCTTTCGCCGAAGGGGATGAAAGTGTCTCCAGGCGTTGAAAAGCGCACCTCGATGTCGTGTCCTTCGGCCTGTTCGATATCGTGAGCACCCATAGGCAGTACGTATTTGAGCGATAAGGCATTGCCCAGATCGACGATCGGATTGATGTGCGGCAGCCCCTTGCCCTTGGCGACGCGGGTGAACATGGCTTCGATCGAGCTCATAAACTTGTTCGGGTTGACGCCGAGCGACTGAAACGCTGTTCGATAGGGGAGAATGGCCGGATCTTCCCTGACCTTTTTCCCCTCAAAGCGTGCAAATGTTGCGGCGATCGCTTCGTCAAGCCTGGCAGCGATGGCGGGATAATCTGCCTTGTTGTCGATTCCGTATGCGGCGACGGCGCCGAAACAGACGTCGGGAAGACGCTCGAAGACCTGTGGGGCAACGGTGAATTTCATGATGGTCCCTCCTTGGAATGATAGCCGATTATAGAAGTCATTCTTCGAGTTTGCAAGTTCCGGGCGTTGCTTTCGCTCATGAAGCTGGTACAATGACGCTATGCTGTTGGTGACACAAGGAGGCGCAGAGGATGGATTCAGGACTGTTGACTGTCGTGCTCGGCAGCTATGGAAAGATTGGCGTTGTTCTTCATGCGCCGGAAAGGGATATGCGATGAAGATCTGTGTTTTCTGCTCGTCGTCCGAACGTATCGACGAAAGTTTTTTACGCGCCGGTCGTTTGTTCGGCACGGAGCTTGGGCGCCGCGGACATGAGCTGATCTACGGCGGTTACGGCCGCGGCCTGATGGGCGAGGTCGCGCGCGGCGCATTTGAAGCGGGGGGCCATGTGACCGCTGTCGTGCCGTCGCTCTTTGACGACGAACGCTTCATCTATTCCGGCTGCTCGCGAGTGCTCAAAACGGCTGATCTCCATGAACGAAAAAACGTCATGCAGACGGAGGCCGACGCATTCGCGATATTGCCCGGCGGTATCGGCACGTATGACGAGCTGTTCGACACGCTGGCGCTGATCAGCCTGGGGCAGCTTGACAAACCGCTTGCCGTTCTGGACGTAAACGAGTGTTACCGGCATCTGAGAATGCTGCTTGAAGAGGGAGTTTCAAAAGGCTTCATCGGCGCGGTTCTGGCAGAGCGCGTCCGTTTCTATGCGAGCGCTGCCGAACTGCTCGACGGCGTTGAGCGCGCAGGGGCGGGAATCAGAGGTTAATACACGGGCAGAATAGGTAAAAACTCCAATTGCGTTTTTCGGTTTTTTTGTTTAGAATGAACTCAAACAAAAGAACAATAGATACAGGCACCGGCGTGAACGCCGGACCTCGCCGAAGGGCGAGCAATCCCATCAAAGGAGGAAAAGACACATGAAACTGAGCAGAAAAGCGTTTGCGGCTTTTGCGCTTGTGTTTGCACTGAGCGCTGCCGCGTGGGCGTTCCCGAACGAGCCGACCGGATTCAACGGTATTGCCTGGGGATCGCGCTGGGAAGGCATGGCCAACCAGTTCCGTCCCTCGCGCCGTCCTGCGTCCGACGGGAATTACTATTATGAGAAGATCTACAGCCATCCGCAGTGGATCGGCTACCGCCTGAACACGATCGATTATATCTTCCGCGATGACAGCCGCTTCTGGGGCGTCGAAGGCCGCGTCTCGGACCGCAGCTCGAGATGGGAGGACGTCGTTTACGCTGCTGCCGGACATTGGGGAGAACCGCGTTACGGGTCCGATCAGAGAGGCCGCCGCACGGCTTCTTGGTTTGGACATGGCGCCGAGATCGTGATCACGGAGACTGAGCGCGGCTGGAAGTTCACCAGCATGTGGCGCGGCCCGCACACGCCGCCACCTCCGCCTCCCGGCCACCGTCCCGGACATCGTCCTCCGCCGCCTCCTCCCGGTCCGCGTCCTGGTCCCCGTCCCGGACATCGCCCGCCTCCTCGTCACTGGTAGAAACTGCTGTACGCGCTGAATGTAGTTCAAGACTTTTCGCGGAGCGTTCCTCTCGGGAACGCTCCTATTTTTCATGGCGGCCTGCGCTGCCGGAAACGAGGCTTTGCCGATGGAACGTGAACAAAAGGAACTGAATCAGCACCCATCCGTGTCGTCGCTGTTTGATGCCGCACGCTTTCCTTCTCCCGCAGATGAAGAGCTGCTCGAGGTCCTGGCACATGGACACAACTGTCGTGTCGAGCGCATCGTCTCGACGGGCCAGACGACACCGGAAGGCCAGTGGTACGATCAGGAGCAGGACGAGTGGGTGGCGCTGCTTTCGGGAAACGCAGAACTGACGTGGAAAGACGGCGAAAAAACGAAGCTGAAAGCCGGCGATTGGCTGCTCATCCCCGCACACGCGTGCCATCGCGTCACGTACACGAGCACCGAGCCCCCATGCGTGTGGCTGGCGTTTTTCTTCAACGATGAGCAGGGTTGAGTATTCATTCGCTTCGTTGCCGTTGGATCAGGCTAAAGCGCGTTATCGTGATCCGGAACATTTTATCGGATTTTGCCGCGACTGCGAGCGCTGGAACAGGTGCTGGGCCTGTCCGTCGTTGACGGTCGATCCGGAGGCATATCTGCGACCGTACCGTTGGGCGACGTTTGTGGCGGCGAAAATCAATTTTGACGACGCCGAACGTGCCGTCGCGAATTCGCCTGAATCGCTGCGCGCGATCGCCTGGAACGCGCTCAAAATGGAAAAGACTCGGCTGTTTGACGCGCTGCTCCGTTGTGAAGCTCTCGTGCCGAACAGCGCCCAGCTCAGCTCGGGAGGCTGTCATCTCTGCGAAGTTTGCGCGCGTATCGACGAAAAACCGTGTCGGCATCCTGAAAAACTGCGGTATTCTCTTGACGCGTTCGGATTTGACCTGACGAAGATCAGCGAAGACCTGCTCGGTATCCGCCTGCTGTGGTCGAACGGGCAGGAACTGCCCGAGTATTACACGCTCGTCCACGCGTTGCTCAGCGAAAACGAGGCGCTCCGCGAGGTTCGCAGTACCGTAAGCGCACTGTTTTCGCCCGGATCCTGACCGTTGTCCCTCGTGAAACATGGCCAAAAGTGCCAAATGCCTTCAGAAACTGAATCGCCGAAACCACTTTTCCTGTTGAAAAGGAGAGCGGTTTCGGCGATTATTGCATGATGGCATGGAAATGCACTTGCTTTGCTATGGGAAAATTTGTCGTTTTCAAGATTGGATTTCCGTTGTATAATACATTTTTCGTAGTGAACGAATCACTTTTTTTGCTTTAACGCGGCGCATTGAATGAACGCGCCTATATCAGGAGGTATTCCGATGTCAGAATCGATCCAGGGACCCCGCGGGGTTCGCGACATTCTCCCCGACGAATCGTGGAAATGGGCGTATGTGCTGAATCAGGCCGGCGAGATCGCGCGCCGTTTCGGGTACAGTGAAGTGAAACTGCCCATCTTTGAGCATACCGAGCTCTTCAGCCGCGGCGTCGGCGACACGACCGACATCGTTGAGAAAGAGATGTACACGTTTACCGACAAAGGCGACCGCAGCATCACGCTTCGTCCTGAGATGACGGCCGGCATGATGCGCAGCTATGTCGAGCACACGCTGGGCGTGCCCGGCGGCAACCCGACCAAGCTGTGGGGCGCCGGGCCGATGTTCCGCTACGAGCGGCCGCAGAAAGGCCGTTATCGTCAGTTCTGGCAGCTGGATTATGAAGAAGTCGGGTCTGACAGCCCGCTTGTCGACGTGGAGGTGATCATGACCGCTATCGAGTTGTTCCGGACCCTGGGGATGCGGAACCTCGAAGTGGTGATCAATTCCGTCGGCTGCCCGAAATGCCGTCCCGTCTACCGCGAGAAACTGGTCGGCTACCTCAAGGGACATTATGACGAGCTGTGCGACACCTGCAAGAGTCGTCTTGACCGTAATCCGCTGCGCGTGCTCGACTGCAAGGAAGACCACGAGATCGTTGCCGGCGCGCCGGACATTTTCGACAGTCTCTGCGACGAGTGCGCCGGACACTTCAAAGCTGTCACCGAAGGGCTGACGCGGCTGGGCATCAAGTACACGCTGGATAAGACGCTTGTGCGCGGTCTGGATTACTACACGAAGACGGCTTTCGAGGTCAAATCCGGCGACCTCGGCGCGCAGAGCGCCGTGTGCGGCGGCGGACGTTACGACAATCTCTCCGAGTCGATCGGCGGGCCTCATGTGCCTTCGGTCGGTTTTGCGGCCGGACTTGACCGCGTGATCCTGGTCATGAGCGAGCAGGGCTGCTCGTTTGGCGCTGAGCCGGCCATGGACGCTTATGTCGTTTGTCCCGATCCGACTGTCAGACTCAACGCGATGGAACTGATGTATGACCTCCGTCGTGCCGGGCTGCGGGCCGACATGGACTACGCCGGGCGCGGCATGAAAGCGCAGATGAAGACCGCTGTTGCCAGCCGCGCGG
>JAEEGI010010494.1_pt1 | contig 20116 bp, 16 predicted proteins | sample 8958751 | NCBI WGS metagenome assembly JAEEGI01 (sample SAMN16246545, study PRJNA631951) | gut metagenome | biome: gut microbiome; feature: rumen; material: KS-attached | host: Bos | place: Iran: Karaj | collected 2018-10 | reverse complement strand
AGGCCTTGCTTTTCACCGAGGCACCGAGATAGATGTCTTGCATGCCCAATCCCTCATACCTCCGACGGACAGCCTCTATGGTACAGCCAGAGATGATAGCAACGTGAATGCCCATCTTGATAGCAAGTTGGATGGCATAGCCGTCCTTGATGTTAACCGTACGACAGGGGACGCCGTCAGTTCCTAATGGTATCGTCTCTGCTGAGAGTACGCCATCCAAGTCGAAGATGATGGCGCGTATTTTTGTTAAGTCATATCTTATCATATCACTTGAATTTGGGGTTATCGTTAGTTAAGTTGTGGATGCTCCGCGAAAGCATTTCATAGAGTTCCTGTAGCTCCGGATGAGCAGCCAACAGACCGGCTTGCATCTTGATGACGTTCTCATCGTAACGCACGGCAGGGCCAGTCTGGGCGCGGAGCGGATGAAGTGTATGCACCTTGCGGGCCGTTTCATCTATCAGGGGTAGCATCACGTCGAACGGAATGCCTTGTGCTTCCAGCACTTCTGCAGACAGCGCATAGCAATGATTGGCAAAATTGCAGGCAAAGACCGCAGCCAAGTGCAGGTACTTGCGCCTGCTGCTGTCCAACTCAAAAACGCGGTTGCTGATGCTGTCTGCCAGTACATGCAGAACGTCAAGCACCGTCTCGTCACTGGCTTCAAGAAATATGGGAATCTCCGAGAAACTGACGCGGCGTGCCTTCGAAAATGTCTGCATGGGATAAAACACGCCATAGCGTACGGCACTGCCCTCAAACAGCGACATCGGCATTGAACCGGCCGTATGCACGAACAGCTGCCCCTCCCTGCCTTTTGTCACCTGCGGTATCAATGACTCTAAAACGGCATCCTTGACGGCAACGATAAAAATGTCGGCATCTTTTGGCAATGTGTCAACATCGACCGTAGCCTCACCGCCAGTCAAAGCAGCCAGCTGTTGCGCCGACGCCATGGTACGACTAAACACGCTCACGATTTCGTGACCGGCATCGCGAAGTGCCAACCCCAAGTTTGTGGCCAGATTCCCGGCTCCTATCAGTACGACCTGCATCTAATATTTTCCTATGTGTACATTCTCCCATTTCAGTTTATCCTCGTTCTGAGGCTTGCGCTCGTCAGCCTTGTGGCCGACAGCCAGGATGCAAAGACACGACAGGTTCTCAGGAATGTCCAGCACTCCCTGAATGACGGTGTCGGCACTCGTACCGTCCGACAGACCGCGGCCACGCATCTGAATCCAGCACGAGCCCAAGCCCAGGGCCTCTGCCTGATACTGCATGGAGATGGCGGCAATGGAACCATCCTCCACCCAGCAGTCGTTCTGCAATGGGTCGCCAAGCACCACAATGGCCAGCGGAGCACCCTTCAGGAACTGTCCGCCCAAATCCTTGGCATCCGACAGTTTCTCAAGATCCATCTTGTCGTCAACCACTACAAACTGCCATGCGCGCTGCCCTTTCGACGTTGGCGACATCAGACCTGCACGTATGATTAATTTCACGTCTTCGCCGTCAATCTCCTCGTCCGTAAACTTACGGTGCGAACGGCGCATCTGAACCAAATCCTTAAATTCCATCTTGTGTAAATATTATGTCCTTTGCTGCAAAGGTAGTAAATTATTCTTAATTCATAATTCATTATTCATAATTATTTTGCCGAGCGGTAGCAAATTTTTCACTTTTCATTATTCACTTTTACCTTTAATTTCGTATCTTTGCGCTGTGAAAGTTACGGTCTATAAGCATGCCTCTGAATTGCCGCCCATCCCGGCCGGCAGCTATTTTCACAGTCCGGAACTGATGCAGCTCTGCGAACATACGCCGCGGCACAAACCTTATATGGCCGTGGTGACGTTGGACGACGGTACTGTGGCGGCTCACCTGCTGGCCATCGTCCGCTACAGGCGGTCTTTGCTTCCTCCTTATTTATATATGCATGCGCGAGTGATGGGCGAAGGCGAATACCACCTACCCGACCTCAACATTGGACAAGTCTTCGGACTGCTGGCTGAAGCCATCACTTCAAGTTTCCAGCACCGCACGCTCTACATTGAGTTCAGCCATTTCTCGGAAAAGATGTTCGGCTACAAGCAGCTGCGCCAGTTAGGGTATTTCCCTGTGCGCTGGATGAACGTCCACAACTCGCTGCATTCACGGACACCCGAGGAGCGCATCACCGAGCGCCTACTCCGCCGCATTCAAAATGCTATCGGGCGAGGGGCTGTAACCAAAACCGTGGAAACCGACGATGAGTTCCGTGCCTTTTTCCGCTTGCTGCGGCACCACAACTGGCTGAAGCCGCGCCGTTTTATTCCTGACGACACTTTCTTCAAGGGAATGGTGGAGGACGGCCATTGCCGACTCTTCATTACCACCGTCCACTCGCGTATTGTCGGCTGCTGCGCCTGTGTCTATTCCGGGCATGATGCATACCTGTGGTATTCAGCATCACGACGCAAGAGCTATGCGCCCTATCACCCCAATGCTGTCACTTTCTGGCATGCTATCAAGGATGCACACGCTCGCGGCTACGACCACATCCGCTTTGTCGATGTAGGTCTGCCTTTCCGCAGGAATCCCTACCGCGACTTCATTCTGCGCTTCGGCGGCAAGGAGACCAGCACCTATCGCTGGTTCCGCATCTCCATCCGCTGGATCAACCGTTTGGCTTCGTGGCTTTGGCGGGAATAGCAGCTAACAGCATCTGTATTAACTGACAAAAGGACTATACAAATAAATCGGAGGCTCCAAACACATGGTTTGAAGCCTCCAATCTATTCGTTTGCAGCGTCGGTTTAGTTGTCCTGCGAACCACCCACGATGTCGAGGAGCTCTGTCGTGATGGCTTGCTGACGCGACTTGTTGTACTGCAGGTTCAACTGACGCAACAGCTCGTCGGCATTGTCCGTAGCCGTCTGCATAGCCACCATACGGGCGGCATGCTCAGAAGCGACGCTGTCGAGCAAAGCAGTATAGAGCATCAGATGAGCCATCTTCGGCAACAGCTGCGAGAGCACGGTGTTCATGTCAGGCTCAACGATGAAGTTGTCGTTCAGTGGCTCCACTTCCTCACCCTGTTCGTTCAAAACCTTCTTGCGGCGACGCTTCAGGTAGTCCTGAGCCTTCTTCGTCGCAATGTTGCTGGTGAGGTCGCGCTCATGGTCACGTTCCAACTCGCTTTCAAGGTCGATAGGCAAGAAAGTCTTGTTGGTCAGTATCTGCGAGCCTGCCGACTTGAAGTGGTGATAGATGAGTTCTACGCGGTCTATTTCGCCGTCGGCAAACTTCTGTCCCAGTTCCATCGCGATGTCAATGCACTCACGCACGCCGGGATGGTCAACCAGTGCCGCATAATCGCCCTTCACGTCGTACCCCAGTTTGCGGGCTTTCTCAGCCACCTTGCGACCTACAGGATAGACTTCCACGCTCCCCGCTCCTAACTCATTCTGCCAGGCCTCAACAGTGCGCATCATCTTCTTGATGACGTTGGCATTGAAGCCGCCGCAAAGTGAGGAATTAGAGGAGAACACCACCAAGGCGACGCGCTTGACGGGACGTTCCTGGTCGAAGATGGTCTGTGGCTCGGCCTCAGCCGCCAAGAACGACTTGAGGATGTGCTCCAGCATGGTCTCGTAGGGCAGCATGTTCTGAATAGCCACCTGAGCATGGTGAAGCTTCGATGAAGCCACCATCTTCATGGCACTCGTAATCTTGCGCGTCGAGTTAACTGAAGCAATACGTCCTTTAATCTCTTTTAATGACGGCATAGGCTATTATGCTTTATAGGTTCCAGCGATGTCAGCCATCACAGCTTCAATCTTCTGGGTCGTAGCATCATCAATCTTTCCAGCTGCCAGCGTCTCGATAACCTCTGGGGCGCTATTGCGCAACTTGTCGAGGAACTGATTCTGACACTCGCGCACCTTGTCAATGGGAACATCACGCATCAGTCCGTGGACACCGCAATAGAGGATGGCCACCTGCTCGCCTACAGGCATGGGGCTGTATTGCGACTGGATAAGCAACTGTTGGTTCTTACGACCGCGGTCGAGCGTCATGGCAGTCACGGCATCCATATCGCTGGAGAACTTTGAGAAGGCCTCAAGCTCACGATACTGAGCCTGGTCAATCTTCAAGGTACCAGCCACCTTCTTCATGGACTTGATCTGTGCCGAACCACCCACACGGCTCACGGAGATACCGACGTTGATGGCGGGACGGAAGCCCTGGTTGAAGAGGTCGCTCTCCAGGAATATCTGACCGTCCGTGATGGAGATAACGTTCGTCGGGATGTATGCCGACACGTCACCAGCCTGCGTCTCGATGATTGGCAGAGCGGTGAGTGAACCACCACCCTTCACGTGACCCTTCATACACTCGGGCAGATCGTTCATTTGCTCGGCCACCTCCTGCTGTTCGTTCATCTTGGCAGCACGCTCAAGGAGACGGCTGTGCAGATAGAACACGTCACCGGGATAAGCCTCACGTCCTGACGGACGGCGCAGAATCAGCGACACCTCACGATAGGCTACAGCCTGCTTCGACAGGTCGTCATAGACTACCAGTGCGGGCAGACCACGGTCGCGGAAGTACTCGCCGATGGCGGCGCCTGCAAACGGTGCATAGTACTGCAGGGCAGCAGGGTCGGCAGCGGTAGCAGCCACCACGATGGTGTACGGCATAGCGCCGTGCTCCTTCAGCGTCTGCACCAGGTTGGCAACGGTACTGGCCTTCTGACCGATGGCCACATAGATACAATAGACAGGCTTGCCTGCCTCATAGAAACTCTTTTGGTTGATGATGGTGTCAACGGCGATAGCGGTCTTACCCGTCTGGCGGTCACCGATGATCAACTCACGCTGGCCACGACCGATGGGAATCATCGAGTCGATGGACTTCAGACCCGTCTGCAGCGGCTCCTTCACGGGCTGACGATAGATGACGCCCGGTGCCTTGCGGTCCAACGGCATCTCGAAAGCACCCGTAAGGTCGATATCGCCCTTGCCATCGACAGCCTGTCCCAGCGGATTGACAATACGTCCGAGCATGTTGTCGTTGACACGGATGGAAGCGATACGCTTGGTACGCTTCACCACCATACCTTCCTTAATGCCCGACGTGGAACCCAGCAGCACGCAACCGACATTGTCCTCCTCGAGATTCTCCACGATAGCCATCGTGCCGTTCTCGAATTCCAACAGCTCCTTGGCCTCGGCATTGCGGAGTCCGTAGATGCGGGCCACACCGTCGCTGACGGTAAGCACGGTACCTACTTCGTCAAACTGTTCGGCACTCTGGATGCCCTTCAGCTGTTCGAGCAGCACCTGGGATACTTCGCTTGGTTTAATTTTATCTGACATTTCTTTTCTTTTTTCGTTATGACGTTATAACGTTATATCGTTATTACGTTATTTCTTGAGTGTTTGTAGAATGTTGTTGAGCTTCGACTTGACACTGGCGTCCATGCGATAGGTGTCGTATTCGAGGATGAAGCCGCCGATGATGTCGGGGTTCACCTCCGTCTCAAACTCCACAGTACCTTGAGTCTTGCTCTCCACCATCTGGCGCATCTTCTGCTCTGTCTCTGCCGAGACGCGGGCAGCAGTGGTGAGCTTGCCACGGATGACGTTCTTCTGCTTGCGATAAAGCGTCACATACGAGTTGGCCATAAACTGAATCATGTTCTCGCGGTCTTCTTTCAGCACAAGGGCTATGAAGGCCTTGGTCAGCGCACTCGGCTTGTCGCCGGCAGCAACCAGGAGTAGCGACTCCTTCTTGTCCTTCGAGAGCATGGGATTGTCTATCGTATGGCGCAATGCGGGTACGTCGACGAAGCTCTTGGCCATGGTGATCATGTTCTGATACACCATGTCTTCCTGCTTCGTGTCAGTAGCACTCTTCAGCAGTGCCCTCGCATATCTCATCGATATTACACCAATATCCATACGCAACTCCTATTGATTACTTCACAGAAACATCATCCAGCATACGGTCAATCAAATCCATCTGCGACTGATTGTCCTTCAGGTTTGCCCTGAGAACCTTCTCAGCGATTTCGACGCTCAGTGTAGCTACTTGCTGACGGATATCGGCAATGGCGGCCTTCTTCTCCTGCTCGATGGCGGCTTTCGCCTCATCCAAGAGCCGGGCGCCCTCCGAACGGGCCTTATCCTGCGCTTTCTCTACGATAGCGTCACGCGTCTGGGCTGCCTCACGTAGTATCTGAGCCTGCTTTTCACGCGCCTCCTGCAAGATGGATTCACCTTCTTTCTGGATATTGGCCAGACGCTCGTTGGCCTCATGGGCCTTTTTCAGCGACTCGTCAATAAAGGCCTTGCGCTCGTCGACCATCTTCACAATCACGGGGAAGCCATACTTCCACAGGATGAAGAGGACTACGAGGAAGACGACGGTCATCCAGAAGAATAGTCCAAAATCAGGGGTTATCAGTGACATACGCTGGTTTTTACTTGATGAATATCAGTTATCTTCTGTCACGCCCTTATACGAAGAGTGCGAGAATCGAAATCACCAGTGCCAGGAACGTAGCACCCTCGACGAGGGCTGCTGCCAGAATCATCGACGACTGCAGGCCACCCATCTTCTCGGGCTGACGAGCCATAGCGTCCATAGCCTGTCCACCAATACGACCGATACCAATACCGGCACCGATAACTGCTAAACCACCACCTACAGTAGCACCGAGCTTTGCGAGTGCGTCTGCTGCTAATAATAATGAAATCATAGTTCTAAATGTTTTAATTGTTAATATTTAATCTTTTAATTTTTAATTCTTTCTACGCATGGTGCTCCTTGACGTGAGACATCGAGATGAATACCGCCGAAAGCATGGTGAACACCATGGCCTGGATGTAGCACACCAGCACCTCAAGCAACATCATGAAGATGCTGAGGAAGACGCTGACAGGTGTCATAATGCCGCCCAGCACATTGCCCATCACGCCGCCCAGGGCAAACATGATGAAGATGATGCACGACAGGGAGATGGCAATCACGTGACCAGCCAGCATATTGGCAAAGAGTCGGATCATCAGTGCTATCGGCTTTGTGAAGATGCCAAAGAACTCGATGAAGGGCATCAGAGGCACGGGGAACTTGAGCCACATGGGTACGTCGCCCCAGAAGATTTCCTTCCAGTATGCCTTCGTACCGGTAACATTCACAATCAGGAATGTACACAGAGCCAAGAACATCGTACATGTGATATTGCCGGTCAGATTGCCGCCGCCTGGCGGGAACGGCATCACACCCATGATGTTAGTGATGAAGATAAAGAAGAAGCACGTCATCAGGTACGGGGCATACTTCGGTGCCTCAGCGCCCAACGAAGGCTTAATCATATCGTTATAGACCATCACCACGAACATGTGTATGAATCCCGTAAATCCCTTGGGTGCCGGGTCGTCCACCTTGTGCTTCTTACACCAGCGGGCAGCCGACAGGATGCAGATGACCAGGAGGATGGCATTGATGAAGAGCACCAGCACCGTCTTGGTGATACTGATGTCGAAGCAGACAGGCACCAACTCGCTGCCTACACGCTCCACAATGCGTCCCTTCTCGTCTTCGGCACCCTGAATGAAGAATCCTTCTGCCGACCCTTCTCCTGCACGCAGCAGCTCTGCATTGGGCTCATGCTCGAACTGTGACGAGCAAAGCACGTGGAATCCCGAGTGCTCCGAGTAGAAAATCATGGGCAGATGAATCATCAGAGGATGTCCGCCGAAGTCAGTGACATGCCACATATAGCTGTCCTGCACGTGACCGAACAATATCTCCTTCAGGTTCACTCCACCTTTCTCTTCTTCTGCATGCACAGGAAGAGTGAGGCAGAGCAGTGCCGCGATGAAGAATATTGATCTTAGTTTTCTCATTTTTATTACTTACTTGTTTTACTTACGAATGCAAAGAATAACGCATCGAACACGAGTGTGACGAGGTAGAAGACGATAAAAACGACAGCGAACCACTTAATGGCAGACAGGTCGTCGCGCTTGACAACACAAAACACAAGCATTGCAGTTGCAGCCATGAACAGCCGGAAGACCGACGAGGCCAGAAACAGCTTAGCCAGTGTGCCTACCTTATTATTATATATAGGGCTCTTATCGTCCATCAGTTCACTTCTACGCAGAGCGACACGACGTTCTGCTGCACTTCCACGAAGCCGCCAAGTATCTCCAACTGGACCTTCTGGCCCTTCGGCAGCCCATATTCTACCACACCCTTGTCAAGCGTTGAGATGATCGGTGCATGGTCGTTCAGTATCTCGAACTGCCCCTGTGAGCCAGGTACGAGCACGCTCTCGACCTCTCCGTCAAACTCTATCCGCTCCGGTGAAACGATCTTCAGCTTAAGCATAATTGTCAATCTTCAATTAGCATTGTCAATCTTCAATTAGCCCTTGGCAGCTTCAAGCAGTTTCTTGGCCTTCTCCTTGACGTCCTCGATGGTTCCCACGTTGAGGAATGCCTGCTCGGGCAGGTCGTCCACCTCACCGTCCAGAATGGCATTGAAGCCCTTGATGGTCTCTTCGATAGGCACCATGATGCCAGGCAGACCCGTGAACTGCGTAGCCACGGCAAACGGCTGGCTGAGGAAGCGCTGTACGCGACGGGCGCGGTTCACCGTCAGCTTGTCCTCGTCCGACAGTTCGTCCATACCGAGGATGGCGATGATGTCCTGCAACTCCTTGTAGCGCTGGAGTATCTCCTTCACCCTCTGGGCGCAGTCGTAGTGAGCCTTGCCCACCACCAACGGGTCGAGGATACGGGAAGTAGAGCCTAACGGATCCACAGCGGGATAGATACCCAACTCAGCAATCTTACGGTCGAGCACCGTCGTAGCGTCGAGGTGCGTGAACGTCGTAGCAGGAGCAGGGTCGGTCAAGTCGTCGGCAGGCACATAAACTGCTTGTACTGAGGTAATTGAACCCGATTTGGTAGAGGTAATTCTCTCCTGCATCGTACCCATCTCCGAGGCCAGCGTCGGCTGGTAACCTACGGCTGACGGCATACGACCCAGCAGGGCAGACACCTCAGAACCGGCCTGTGTGAAACGGAAGATGTTGTCGATGAAGAACAGGATGTCTGCAGCACCGCCGTCCTTGCCACCACCGTCGCGGAAACCTTCGGCCACCGTCAGACCAGACAGCGCCACAGAGGCACGTGCACCGGGAGGCTCGTTCATCTGGCCATACACCAGCGTAGCCTGACTCTTCTTCAGCTCCTCGGGATCAACTAACGAGAGGTCCCACTTACCCTGAGCCATAGCCTCCTTGAACTTCTCGCCGTAGCGGATAACGCCCGACTCAATCATCTCACGGATGAGGTCGTTACCCTCACGTGTACGCTCACCGACACCGGCAAACACCGAGAAGCCGTTGTGGCCCTTGGCAATGTTGTTGATAAGCTCCATGATAAGCACCGTCTTTCCCACACCGGCACCGCCGAAGAGTCCGATCTTACCACCCTTCAGGTACGGTTCCAACAAGTCAATGACCTTGATACCCGTAGCCAGAATCTCCTTGCTGGTAGAGAGTTCCTCAAACTTAGGAGCGGGACGATGGATGGGATAAGCACCCTTCATGTCGAGCTGTTCCATACCGTCGATAGGCTGACCGATAACGTTCAGCATACGACCTTTAATCTGTTCGCCGGCAGGCATCAAGATGGGTGAGCCCAGCGGCTTCGCCTCCAATCCACGCTGCAGACCGTCGGTATTGTCCATAGCTACGCAGCGCACTGTATCCTCACCGATGTGCTGCTGCACCTCGACAATGACCAGGTCGCCATTGGGACGCTGTACCGACAAAGCCTCGTGAATCTTTGGGAGCACCTTTTCCGCATCCAACCCCTTCGTATCGAAGAAAACGTCGATAACCGGGCCGATGATCTGCGAAATGTGTCCTGTAATTTGTGACATAAGCAGTTCTTTAATATTTAAGTTGTTTCTATAGTTTTAGCGTTACGTGATTGCAAAGATACAAAAAAGCCAGCAAACGACAAAGGAAAAAGGTTATTTTTTTCCTTTGCTACTAAAAAAGGCTTCAGAAAGCAACCAGATTCTGTTCAAGCCAAAGGACGACATAGCCGACAATCCATCCTAAAAGGACCTTTGGCGTCAGGTGTTTAATGTACCAGCCCAAGTGTACACGCTCCATTTTCATCAGTGCCAGACCGCTGATGCTGCCCACGGAAACCAGACAGCCGCCCACAGCCGTCGTATAGGCAATAATACTCCAATAGGCACCGTTGAAAGCGACGTCGCCACGCCCTACCTGGTACAGTGAGATGTTGCTGATGGCGATGGTGAATGAATCGACGACAGAACTTAGCAGTCCTGCACCAACACCCATCAGCCACACATCGTGGATATAGGTATCGAACCAGTCGGCGACATCAGACCATACGCCCGTCTCCGTGATAACGCCCATACCGAGCATGATACCCATCACGAAGAGCAACTGCTGCAGGGCACCATACTGCAACGACATGGGAATGCGCTGCTGTGACATCTGGCCAGAATCAATCAGTTTGCGATTGAAAGCCTCGTTGACGACCCACAACACACTCAGCACGCAGAGTGCACCGAGGAATGGCGCCAACTTGGTAATGTTGTGGAACGTCGGAATAAACCACAGTCCACCGATGCCCACAATGAGCATCACGACACGCTGCCAGCGATTCATACGGCTGTCGTCGCCACGGTAGGGCGACGAGCTCCACGCTGTGTCAAGGCGGTCAGGCAGTTCCCTGTTAATCAGGATAGTGGGGACTATCCATGCCAGCAGGGCCGGTATAGCCAGATAGGCAGAGAAACGGCTGGCCGACACGGCACCGTCACCCCAGAGTATCAGTCCTATAGGGTCGCCGATGACCGTGAAACAACCACCGCAGTTTGCCGCCAGCACGATGGCAGAGCCGACATACATGCGCTGACGTGAATTCTGGAGTATCTGATGCATGATGACGAGCATGGTCATCGTCGTCGTCAGGTTGTCCAGATTGGCAGAGAGTATAAAGGTGGCCAGCGTAATGGTCCACAGCAGACGCTTGGAGTTCCGCGTGCGTATCCATTCCTTGATGAAGTCGAAACAACCATTGTTGTTCAGCAGCTCCACTATCGACATGGTAGCCAACAGGAACATGACAATAGCGGCAGCCTTGCCGACGTAGTTCAGAAAGACATGGCCGTAGATGTAGTATTTGACGGTCTCGCTGGTCGCCGTTGCGCCGTCGAGCCATGCACGATAATCGTCCGGATGCCGGGACATGACGAAGTCCGCGCCCCAGCAGACGTAGACCACCCACCCCACCGTTCCGAGGAACATGGCGATGGCGGCCTTGTTAACGCCTGTCAGGTGACCTGTGGCTATCAGCACATAGGCCAGTATCAGCATCGCAACGATTATCAGTGTCATAGCTTCAGCGACTTGATTACTTCAATTTTTTAATTTTTTAATTTTTAAAAGTCTTTCGTCATCTCGGCCACCTCGGCATTGATGTGGTCGATGAACTGCTGGATGGTCATGACGGTCTGCTCACCACCACCTTGCGGACGAACGGCAACAGTGCCGTCCTGCTGCTCCTTCTCGCCGACAATCACCATGTAGGGGATGCGCTTCAGCTCGTTGTCGCGAATCTTGCGGCCCAGCTTCTCGTTGCGCAGGTCGATGGTAGGACGCACACCGCCCAGGTCGAACTTCTTGGCAACCTCCTTGGCATAGTCGTTGTACTTCTCCGACAGCGGCAGGATAGCCACCTGGTCGGGGGTGAGCCACAAGGGGAAGTGACCGCTGGTATGCTCGATGAGCACGGCGCAGAAGCGCTCCATACTTCCGAACGGCGCACGGTGAATCATGACAGGTGTCTTCTTCTGGTTGTCCTCGTCGGTGTACTCCAGCTGGAAGCGCTTCGGCAGGTTATAGTCCACCTGAATGGTACCTAACTGCCAGCGACGGCCGATAGCGTCCTTAATCATAAAGTCAAGCTTAGGACCGTAGAAGGCAGCCTCGCCGTATTCCACCTTGGCGGGCAGGCCCTTCTCCTGACAAGCCTCAACAATAGCCTTCTCTGCCAGTGCCCAGTCTTCGTCAGTACCTACATACTTCTCGTGGTCGTTGGGGTCGCGCAGCGAAATCTGTGCCTCAAAGTTGAAACCGAAGGCTGTCAGCACGATGCCGATAATGTCCATCACGTTCAAGAACTCCTGCTTCACCTGATCGGGACGGCAGAACAGGTGGGCGTCGTCCTGCGTGAACGAACGCACACGGGTCAGTCCGTGCAGCTCACCACTCTGTTCGTAGCGGTACACCGTACCAAACTCGGCAATACGCAGAGGCAGGTCGCGGTATGAACGGGGCTTCCAAGCGAAGATTTCGCAGTGGTGCGGACAGTTCATAGGCTTCAACATGTATTCCTCATCCTCCTCAGGGGTATGGATAGGCTGGAACGAATCCTTGCCGTAGTGGGCATAGTGGCCAGAGGTGACATAGAGGTTCTTGGAACCGATATGCGGCGTGATAACCTCCTGATACCCAAAGCGCTTCTGCACTTTGCGAAGGTGATCCTGCAAGCGCAGACGCAGCTCCGTTCCCTTCGGCAACCAGATGGGCAGACCCTTGCCGACCTTCTCAGAGAACATGAACAGCTCCATCTCCTTACCTATCTTGCGGTGGTCGCGCTTCTTGGCTTCCTCCAGCATCACGAGATACTCGTCGAGCATCTTCTTCTTCGGGAACGAGATACCATAGAGACGCTGCATCTGCTCACGCGTAGCATCGCCACGCCAGAAGGCTCCAGCCACATTGGTCAGCTTGATGGCCTTGATTTCACCAGTATCCATGAGGTGCGGACCGCGGCAGAGGTCTGTGAAGTTACCCTGCGTATAGGTGGTGATGCTGCCATCCTCCAAGTCCTGCTCAATGTGCTCGCACTTGTACGTCTGGCCGTTGGCGGCAAACTCCTTCAAGGCATCGGCCTTGGCCACTTCCTTACGAACCACCGGTTCCTTCTTGGAAGCCAGCTCTTTCATCTTAGCTTCAATCGTGGGGAAGTCGCTCTCCTTAATCATCTCGCCATTGGGCAGGAGGACATCGTAGAAGAAACCATTCTCGACAGCAGGTCCGAAACCGAACTGGATGCCAGGGTACAATTCCTGCAAAGCCTCGGCCAACAGGTGTGCCGAAGTGTGCCAGAAGGTGTGCTTACCTTGCTCGTCGTCCCACTTATAGAGCGCAATGGCAGCGTCCTTATTGATAGGACGGTTGAGCTCCACGGTTTCGCCGTTTACACCGCAGGCAATCACGCTGCGTGCCAGAGCCGGCGAAATGCTCTCGGCAATCTGAAGTCCGGTTACGCCCTGCTCATACGAGCGAACAGAACCGTCCGGAAAAGTAATGTTGATCATATTTACAATATATGTTAAGTTTAAATCGAGTGCAAAAATACGAAAGATTCTTGAATAAACAAACAATTTGTGGATGAAACTTCAAATGTTTTTCGCAAATTAATTTGGAGAATAGCTCACTTTGTCGTATCTTTGCCGAAATTTAATGCTATTTGTTAACACTATGAATAAGACTCAGACGGTTGCCGCGCTGTTCCGTCAGCAGGCAAAGGCGACGCCCCAAAATGTCGCCGTGGTTTATAAAGGTAAGCAGTACACGTACGCTGAAGTAGATGCTATCAGCGACCGCATAGCGGCGTATGTAGCCTCGAAAGGGTTAGGCACAGAGGATGTCGTTGCCATCTTGATTCCGCGTTGCGAATGGATGGCCATCGCACCGCTCGGCGTATTGAAGGCCGGCTGCGCCTATCAGCCCTTAGACCCCACCTACCCCAAGGAGCGCCTGAACTACATGGTGCAAGACGCCAATGCCAAGCTGCTGATTGCCGACGAAGAGCTGCTGCCGCTGTTAGGCGACGTCACGGCGCCAGTCCTTCTGACCAAGGACATCGACCAGTTGCCACCGGTCACCGAACCTTTGAAAGACCCTGACCCCGCAGGTCTGCTGATGCTGATCTATACCTCGGGAACCACGGGCCAACCCAAGGGCGTGATGCTGGAGCAGCGCAACGTAGCCTCGTCGTCCGTACCATTTGTCAGCTTCTTAGGCATCAAGACGGGCAGTCGGGTCGCCAACTATGCCAGTTTCGGTTTTGTACCCACTGTCGTCGAGACGTGGGGCTCCCTCGCTTTAGGTGCTACCCTGCATATCCTCGACAATGCCGAGCGCTATGACATGGGACGGCTGAAAGCGTATATCCGCCAGGAAAGCATCACCCATATTTTCATGACCACCATGATGGCTTATCAGTTTGCAGGCAGTCTGGACGAAGACACCACCTTAGAGGTGCTCAGCTGCGGTGGCGAGGCGCTGCCGCCCCTGACGCCGCCGAAACATATCCGAATGGTCAACTTCTACGGCAGTTCTGAGTGTACGAGTATTGCCGGACACAATCTTACCGAACGTGAAGAGCAGTCTGTCATTGGCACGCCTTTAGGTGACACGACGCTGGCTGTGATGAAAGCTGACGGGCAGCCCGCCGCCCCTGGCGAAGAGGGAGAGCTATGGGTCATGGGCCCGCAGGTATGCCGCGGCTACCTGCACACTCCTGAGCTGACAGCGCAGAAGATCACAGAAGATGCCGCACAAGGCCGAATCTTCAAGACGGGCGACATCGTTCGGCGCCGTGATGACGGTGAGATAGTATTCGTAGGCCGTCGCGACGGTATGGTGAAGATTCGCGGTTTCCGCGTCGAACTGAAAGAGGTGGAGGCCGTCATCCGCGAGTTCCCCGGTATCAAGGACGCCACCGTCCATGCTTTCGATACAGAAGGCGAAGGAGCAGGCAAGTATATCGCTGCCTACGTGGTGAGCGATGCTCCCGTGGACACCGAAGCCCTGCACGCCTTCATCCGCGACAAGAAGCCGCCGTATATGGTGCCTGAGGTGACGATGCAGATTGATGCCATTCCGTTGAACCAAAACCATAAAGTGGACAAGCGTGCGCTGCCCAAGCCCATGCGCTCTGCTGCCGTATCACAGCAGCAAACGGAGCAGGCCCCGCTGAACGTGCTGGAGCAGGAGCTTCACGAGATGATTTCGAAGCTGCTGGGCAACAGCGACTTTGGCATCACAACGGTACTGGGCTACGCCGGCCTTACATCCATTACCGCCATGAAACTGGCGGTAGAGCTTAACAAGCGCTACGGCATAGAGCTTGACGCCAAGTCAATGGCGAAAACCGTAACCCTCCAAAGTATCGAGAATGAGATATTAAGTGAAAAGGTAATAGTGAAAAGTGAAGAATTTGCTACCGCAAACCCAACGGTGCAGGCAGAATCTTCACCCTTCACTCTAAAGTCTGCCCCCCTTAACTACGCTCAGTTGGGTGTCTATTACGAGTGCATGAAGCATCCGCTTGATACGACCTATAATCTTCCCACGGCCATCACGCTGCCGTCGGGCATTGACGGTGACAAGGTGGAACAAGCCCTGATAGAGATTATCAAGGCGCACCCTGCCTTCAACATCCATTTCGAGACGCAGGGTGACGACGTCGTTCAGGTGTATAACCCAGACATGGAACCGACGATAACCCGTAGCAAGATGACGGAAGCGGAACTGGCCGCCTATCAACAGCGATTCACACTGCCCTTCAAATTGGAGCGCGGTCCGCTCTACCGCATGGAAATCGTGCAGACGGAAGAGCGCGTGGTCATCTTGATGGATGTGCACCACCTCATCTTCGACGGAACATCGTTCGAATTGGTAGCAAGCCAGCTATGTGATGTCCTTGACGGGAAAACCATTGAGCCAGAGCGGTTAGGTTTCCTGCAGTTCTCGCAGGAACAGCGCCAGGCCGAGGGCGGTCAGGCATACCAGGCGTCAAAGGCCTATTTTGCCGACGTCATGAAGGAGTGTGAGAGTTGTACGGAACTGACCGACGATTTCACGCCCAGTGAGCCTCACGGCCATGTTGCCCAGATAGCAACACCCTTCGATTACGCCAAGGTGGAACAGTTCTGTAAGTCGCTGAATGTGACGCCGGCCAGCCTGATGCTTGCCGTGACGTACTACACGCTGTCACGCTACACCAACAGCCGTCATGTCTATATCTCCACCATTAGCAGTGGCCGTTCCGACTTGCGCCTGTCTGACACGACGGGTATGTTTGTCAACACCCTGCCATTGGCAGGACACATCACGGAACAGACCGTCGAGGAGTTCATCCGCCGCACGAGTCAGGATTTCGAGCAGACGATGCGCCACGAACAGTATCCCTTCGCCCGTATTGCTGCTGACTATGATTTCTCGGCTAACACCACCTTCACTTATCAGTTGGGCGTGTTTGAAGAGCATACCATTGGCGGCGAGACGATTGCCATCAAGTCGATTGACGTGGATGTGCCGAAGCAGAAACTCGACGTCATCATTATCAAACAGGACGGGCAGCCTGTCGTCTGTCTTGAGTACGACGATGCCTTCTATAGCGAGAAGACGATTTCAGGCCTGGCAGAATCGTTCGTCAGTGTCCTGAAACATTTCATGGAGGCGCCGCAGGGCAGTCTTCTCAAGGTGTCGATGCTTAGCGAGGAGCAGGAACGCCTGATCAACTCGTTCCGTATGGCTGGCACGGCAGAAGTACCTACCCGCCTGTTCCATCAGGCTGTTGAGGCCAATGCCGAGCAAAAGCCTGATGCCAAGGCCCTTGTGGCATGCGACGGCACCTTTACTTTCAGCCAACTGAATGCTGAGATGAACCGTGTGGCCAATGCGCTCATTGCCCATGGTGTGAAGCGCGGCGACCGCGTGGCCATGTTGCTGCCGCGTACCAGCCGCCTCATCTTTACCATGTTCGGTATCATGAAGGCCGGCGCAGCATACATCCCTTGCGACCCGCACTATCCCGCAGACCGTATCAAGCTGATTCTTGAGGACAGTGAGGCTGCCTATATCGTTACCGACGATGAAAACCTTGCAAATCTGAAGGCACAAGCCGGCGAGGGAAGTTTCAAGGTATTGGAGAAAGCCCTGAACGTAGAAGAGTTGTTGCAATGCCAGAACACGGCCAACCCCGCCATCCCACAGGAAGGCAGCGACCTCGCGTACATTATTTATACGTCAGGGTCTACGGGTCGTCCCAAAGGTGTGATGCTGCATCACAAAGGCATCTGCAACGAACTCTTTGCCCATCCGCTCAACTTCCGCAACTGGACGGTGATGCAGGAGGTGAAGTGCATTCTCGGACTGGCCACCATCTCCTTCGACGCTTCTGTCGAGGAAATCGGCATTCCACTGTACAATGGTCTTACCTTGGCATTGGCCAGCGATGAGATTACCAACGATCCTATCCGCCTGGCGGAGTTTATGGTGGCCAACAACGTGGGCATGTTCCAAGGCACACCCTCACGCCTGATGCAGCTCTACGAATCAGACATCTTCCGTCAGGCACTGGCAGGGTGTCGCATCATTGAACTGGGCGGTGAGAAATTCTCCGACAGCCAGCTGTATGAACTGCAAAAGACCACGAAAGCGCATCTCTTCAACAGTTACGGTCCTACCGAGACAACGGTGGAGAGCAACAGCCACGAGGTGACACACGACGAACACGTCACCATCGGCCGTCCTCTGGTCAATGTCACCGAATACATTGTCGATGTAGACATGAATCGCGTACCGGTAGGCGTTACGGGCGAACTGCTGATAGGCGGTGCACAGGTGGGCTTGGGTTATAACAACCTGCCTGAGAAGACCCGCGACGCCTTCATCCCCAATCCTTTTGTTGTCGATGGTTCTGCCATCGACAACACGCTCTACCGCTCTGGCGACTATGCCCGTTGGGACGAGCGCGGCTACGTCACCATCCTCGGACGCACCGACAACCAGGTGAAACTGCGCGGACTACGCATCGAACTGGGTGAGATAGAGAGCGTGATAGCCCAACAGGACGGTATCGGTCAGGTGGTAGTGACCATTCGCAAGATTAACGGCAAGGAACACCTCTGCGCCTATTTCACCGCCAGCCGTCCTATGGACATCGACGCGCTGAAGGTGGAAATAGGCAAGAGCCTGACCCAATACATGGTGCCTACCGCCTACCTGCAACTCGACAAGATGCCCATCACGCCCAGCGGCAAGACCGACATGAAGGCACTGCCCGAGCCTACGCTCTCCATCACGACAGAATATGTAGCACCGGTTGGAGACCTGGAGAAACAGCTCTGCGACATCTTCGCCAATATCCTGCAGGTGGACCGTGTAGGAGCCACCGACGACTTTTTTGAACTGGGCGGCACGTCACTCGTCGTCACGCGCCTGATTATAGACATAGATAAAATCGGGTACCATCTGGCCTACGGTGATGTCTTCGACCACCCCACGCCCCGACAGATTGCCGCCCTATTGAAAGGCGAGATTACAGAAGTGATTGGCAAGTTGGAGTCTGAGGTAAAGGACTTCGACTATACCGCCATTGACAAAGTACTGGCAGGCAGCACCTTAGACGCCTTCCGCGACGGCACTCCACTCACGTTAGGGAATGTGTTCCTGACGGGCGCCACAGGCTATTTGGGCATTCACCTGCTCTACGAGCTCATCAATTCCGAGGCCAAGACGATTACCTGTCTTGTGCGTGCCAAGGATCAGGCGGCTGCCCAGCAACGCTTGCAGACGCTGCTCTACTACTACTTTGCATCGGCCTATCGTGAGCTCTTTGACAGCGGACGCCTGCGCGTCATCAATGGCGACGTGACCGACGACCTCTGCTCCATCTGTTGCGGTGACACAGCAACCGACATCGACACGGTCTTCAACTGTGCTGCCATCGTGAAACACTTCTCCAAGGACGGCGACATCGAGCGCGTCAACGTAGATGGTACGCAGCGCTGTGTAGACTTCTGTCTGAAGACGGGCGCCAAGCTCATTCAGGTGTCCACCGTCAGCGTGGGCGGTTTCCTGACGCATGGCGAGCCGGCGGACGAGGCTTTCATTGACGAACATCATCTGTTCATCAACCAGTATTTAGGCAACCAGTACACGCTTTCGAAATTCCTTTCTGAGCGTATCGTTCTCGATGCCATTGCCACCAAGGGACTCGTTGGTAAGATTATGCGCGTTGGCAACCTCGCAGCTCGTTCTACGGACGGCGAGTTCCAGGTGAACTTCCGTACCAACAGCTTCGCCAACAAGATGCGCGCCTTCAGTCTGATAGGCTGCTGCCCTTACGAGAGTTTCAAAGACCCCATCGAGTTCTCGCCTATCAACGAGGTAGCGCATGCCATTTGTCTGCTGGCCACCACACCACGCGAATGCTGTGTGTTCCATCCTTATAACAACCACAGCGTGTTCCTCGGCGACGTGCTCCACGAACTGGTTTCCGTCGGCACCCCCGTGCGCATGGTAGAGCAGGAGGAGTTCCGCCAGAGATTAGAAGAGGTGAAGTCCGACCCGTCGAAGGTCGAGCGTCTGCAGAGCCTCGTGGCATACGACGATGTCACCCACGGCCATGATGCCGTTCTCGTACAGGAAGTCAACGACTACACCATGCAGGTGCTCTACCGCCAGGGCTTCTACTGGTCGCTCACCTCATGGGACTTCGTCGAGCGTTTCTTCCAGACCGTCGCCGGCTTTGACTTCTTCGAAGACTAACCCAAAGCCATACTAACAAGTGCAGCCTCACAGAGGAAATCTCCCTGTGAGGCTGTATCAAAATGTAGTAACTAATCCCTCCCTTTGGAAAGAAAGGGGGGAATTTAACCAAGTGCAAGCGGCTGCGACACTTCAAATCGTAGACCGAGGGCACTGAGGATTCTAAGGAACATGCCAGCCCCCGGCTCAACGCTACCATTCTCGACACGCGAGATATACGACTTGTTGGTGCCAACACGCTGGGCGAGCTCCTGCTGAGTAACCTTTTCACGCTTTCTTGCGTCGCTGATAATCTGGCCTACACAATAGGCGTATGCCTCCTTACGGAAGGCCTCACGCTCAGGCGTTCCCACCTTACCGAAGCGTTCGTCCATCATAGCGTCAACGCTCATTATGTCACTTTTTCCCTGCATAATATTCCTTTTTTAATTGTAT
>JAEEGI010010492.1_pt1 | contig 20118 bp, 10 predicted proteins | sample 8958751 | NCBI WGS metagenome assembly JAEEGI01 (sample SAMN16246545, study PRJNA631951) | gut metagenome | biome: gut microbiome; feature: rumen; material: KS-attached | host: Bos | place: Iran: Karaj | collected 2018-10 | reverse complement strand
GTGGCGAAATAATCAAGCAGATCCTTTGCGTTAGGGCATTCAAGCGCCCACGGCACAATGGCGCGCGTGAAGAGCGGGTCGATTGCCTTTTGCGACGAGTGGAGCTCGTCGCCCATGCGCCTTGCTTCGGCGAAAAGCTCCCGCATCGGGAAACCGCCGCGTTCGCGCAGGAGCGCCACAAGCGGCGGGAAGAGCTCGTCGCGCATCCAGTTGAGATTCGCGGCGATCTCCGGCGAATAGAGTCCCCAGCCGCAGAAACCGCCGCCGAAGCGTCCTTCGCCCGGAAAGACGCCGGCGCGTCCGCCAGTTTCGCGGTCTTCGACGATCAAAAGCGGTACGTGAGGCGTCACGATTCCCGTGCCGCTGCCGACGGTCGCGTAGTCCATGGCCGCCTCGCACCGCACTTCGCCGCGCTCAAGGAGGGCCTCTGCTTCGGCCGCCGTCTTCGCCCAGCCTTCGAAGAGGCAGGCGCTGACCATCCCGCGCCGGTGCAGGACGCACATGCGGCCGTATTCAATCGGCGGGCCAGAGTGCAAAATGGTCTTGTCCGCGAGGTGGAGGAAGTCTCCGGCCGTCCGCACATCGACCCACCATGGGTCGCCCGCGTCGCGTAATTTTGAAGGATTGCTGGTCTTTCCAGGAATCCTCGGATTCCGGGAAACACCAGAATCCTTCAAATGTTCTGAGACGGTGTGGAGCGCGAGGAAGAGTGCGTCTGGCATGCCGCAACCGACTTCGCCGATAAGCTTGCGGGCGATGGTGACAGGCTCCTCCTCGACAGGCACGCCTTCGGCGACGCAGGCCGCGATACGCTTGCCATAGAGGTCGACGCGGTCTGCGCTGTACTTGACAGCCTCGGCAACGGCTTCGAAACCGCGAATCACATCACCGATGCCGTCGTAGTAGTGGCCGCAGACGAGATTCAAAATATTGCCAGTCTCGACCTCTTGCCTGAGCTTGGCGAGTGTAGTCCGATAGGCGTTGAGGTCGCGGTAGAAACCTATGCCTTGTGTCGGCGTGCCGTTGCCCTGAAGCGAATCGCCAGTGAAGGCGGTGCCAGTAAAGGTGTCGACCCACACAAGGCAGTCGTCATCATGTCCCGGAGTCGCGATAGCGCGGAAACGGCCTTCAAGGAGTTCACCCTCTGCAAGAAGCTTGTCGGGCTCGACGCCCTTGAGGTAGGACTGCGGAGGCGGCGAGTTGCGTGGAAAGCGGGTGCGAACCCGAATCGCGACTTTTACCGGGTCGCGCAGCGCGTCTGCGGAAGAATCGAGAGTCGCAACTTTGATGCCGTACTTTTCATGAAGCGTGAAATGTCCGCCAATGTGGTCGCCGTGGACGTGGGTGCAGAGCAGCCAGTCAATGTCGGACGGTATAAGGCCGATGTCCGCGAGCGCCGGAAGGAGATACTTTTCAGGCTCCAGATGCGAGGAGTCGATAAGGAAGTTCTTTCCCCCGCGCACGAGGATGATGCCGGTCCAGACCGGCCCAAAGGGAACGCGAAGAAGGAACGTGTTCGGCAGAACCTCCTCAAAGGCGGGCCGTTTCTGAAACACGCGACCCGAGGCAAGGTCAAGGTAGTCCGTATTGGCGAGCGAGGTGTCTGCGTTCTCGGCAATAAGAACGCGGGTCCCGGGCGTAACGTGGATATGGTGCCAGATGCCGGCGCGGACGTTGTAGTACTTCAACGGCTCCAACCGCACAGTTTCGGCCTTGGGGCCGACGAGGAGCGTAGCCTCGCCCGTGAGGAGGACAAAGGTCTCGTCCGTGGCGTTGTGGCGCTCAAGCGTGGCAAGGTGTGCGGCATCAAAACGTTCCGCGTAGTTCAGCGTGGCGAGAGTCCACTTGGCGTTGTTCACGAGGCGCTTGTAGCCTTCGCCGCCGTATTCGATGATGTCAAGTCCGTTCATGCCAACAATTATACTCTTACTGCTTCAACAGTCAAACGGTTAAACGGTAAAACGGTAAAACGGTTAAACGGTTAAACTGCGCATCGGGTTGCCGACGCGGTCCAGGGCGTAGAGACGGAAGGCCACGATGAAGGCCGTGCACTGGTTGTTGAAGTGGCCGCGCGCGGCGACGGGATCGCTGCGGTACTTGGACCAGCGCGATTGCGCGTGGGCCTCGCATTGCGCGCCGGGTGTGCGAATCTGGTCGTTCGGCGAATCTCCGTCGGGGCCGGCCACGTCCTGGATGGCGTTCACCCAGATGAGCCTCCCGCATTCGCGCCACACGCTTTCGCCTGTGAGGTCGGCGAGGTCGAAGAGGTCGGGTATGGCCACAGTCGCGTAGGGGTCGATGCACTGGTGTTCGGCGGAGACGAGCGTCCCGCCGCTGGTGTGGTAACCGAAACGCCCGAATTCGCATGTCTTCGGATAGAGCGCGTCGTATGTGAACATCCATGAGCAGAAGTAGGATGCCACGCGCTCGGCGCAGTCCAGATAGTGTTTCTCTCCCGTCTGGCGAAAGAGTTCAAGCGCTGAATAGATGAACGGGAAGGACGACTCCTTGTCGACGCAGTTGCAGTCATCCGCGCCGGCGACGCAGCGGAAGTGACCGAGGTCCATCTCGAAGTAGCGGTCGAAAGCCTTGCGGGCGCAGTCGAGGTAGCGGCTGTCGCCGCAGACCGCATGCAGTTCCAGCATGCCCTTCACCACGAAGCCGCCGCCGTCCCCTCCCCCTTCGAGCTTTTCGCCAGTCTCAAGTGACCAGATGCGCCCGAATGGGTCGGCGTCGTCATAGTGCGCCACGATGAAGTCGGCGAGGCGCTTCGCGAATTCCAGATAGGCCGGATGGTCGACGCCGGAGTCACGAAGCGCTTTCCAGAATTTGGCGATTTCGCCCACGCCCCAACCGAGCTCCGTGATGCTCAGCCTGTCGTTTTTCGTGCGGCGGCGCGTGGGCGCGAGACCGGAAGGCGCCTGGCGCCGTACCCAGTCGTCTAAGTCGTCGAGACACCACTGCGCGAAGTTCATGTCGCCGCGCTTCACGGCGTCGAAATAGGCCAGACGGTGCGAGAGGAAGTTTTGTCCGGCGAAACCCATCTCATCCATCCAGAATGTGCGCAGATGCGGCCTGTTGAGTGACGGGTCGCGCTCAAGGTCCGCGAGTGTGAGTTTTGTTTCCTCTGCCGTCATCCACGCCGGGAAGTGGAGCGTGTTCGTCCGCGCCGTGTAGCCGAGGCGGAACATGACATCGGTCCCCATTGCGCCCTTCGACTTGCCGCGTTCGACGAAGTACTCGCAGCAGTTCCGAAGCCACTGGTGCGAGACCTCGTACACCGTTTTGGCGTCAAGCGCGGGAACGGCGGGACCATGCTTGAGCACGGCCATTGCCGCCTTTAGCGCTTCGCGGTAGCCGCAGTTCTCCCAGCGCGGACGTCCCGTCATGAAATACGACTCCGCCTCAAAGGCGGCGCCGGAGGCAAGCGTGATCCATTCGTCGTAGCGCGGGGCGTAGCGGAATTTGAAGGCGTAGCAAACGGGGCTTTCGCGAACGGGGTAGATGATCCGGTGTTTGAACCGTCCGTCCGCGAGGCGGTGAAGAGAGCAGGAGCTTTGCAGCGATGCGGCGTCGCGGTCGGAGGCAAACATCGCGAAGAGAGACTCTTTCGTTTCCGAAAGCGTGCATGAGGGGATTGGCTCGCGGTCGTAGCCGAAGACCCATGGCTCGCCATCGCGTTCGAGTCCGCTCGGCGAGACCTGGTTGCCAAAGGCGTTGTCACCGTAGATGACGCCTGGAATCACCCAGTTCGTCGGCTGGAAGTCGGTCTCGGCGCAGACGGCGATCTGAATGGTGCGCGTCTCGTCCGACGGGTTGACCACGCGGACGGTTCGGCGGAACAACTGGAACTCGGGCGTTTCGACGCCGGCGTCACGGACCTCCTGCGAGACGGAGTAGCGGACGGAGCGGTCGATGTCGCCGCAACCCTTCTCGTAGATTTCAATGGTTGTGGCAAAACGTTTCATTGCTACCGTACGATCATCATGAACGAGGCAGGAACGTGTTGCATGAACTGCGACGGATCCAGGACGCCGGCCGTGATGCGGACGTTGTCGAAGACGCCTTTCAGGTAGGCGCCGGACGCGCTGGTGCCGCCAATGGCAAGGCAGGACCCCTCGGGCGGGAAATAGAGCGCGCCGTCCGCGTTGACGTTCGTCGCTTCCTTGACGCAGACGCCGTCCAGATAGAAGGCATAGCGCGTTCTGGTGCCGTTCGGCTCGACCGTGAGCGCCCAGTGGTGCCAGCCCCTCCAATCGCCGGCATTTTCGGTCAGGTTGTAGAGCGGGGCGTCCTTGCGGGAAGTTGTGAGCCCGCCGTCGGTGGAGACCGTCGCGGCGAAATAGATGCGGGAGATGTTCGATGAATCCACGTTGTTGTAGAGCCCCCAGATGGGTGCGCCGGCCAGAGTATCACCGGAGGAGAAGCGCAGGAAGTTCGCGTTCTTTTTGAGGTCGGAGAACCGGGCGAAGAACTCGACCGTGAAGGCCTGGCGCTCCAGGAGCCGGTTGCGCGGATAGAGGACGTATCCGCCGTCCAGGGAGAGCGCCTTGCCGCACTTCTCCTTGTCCGTGCCGTCCACGCCGTCGAAGATCCAGGAACCAGCGCGCGAATCGGCAAGCGCGGGCGCGGCCGCGCCACCATTCATCGTGCCGCCGGTTCCGGCCGGCGCGAGGTAGTCCGGGAGGCCCGAGGAGAACGTCGGCGGCGTGTCATTGTCGAACCGCGCGTCGAGGAGGCGCGTCACCTTGGCGGAACGCAGAAACTCCGCAACCGTCAACGCACGCCGGGTGATGCGGAAGTTGTCGAACTGGCCGTCGAAGCCCTGGTAGTTGCCGTGGCTGGCATTGTCCCACCAGAACTGCCCGCCGACCATAAACTGTCCGTCGCCTTCGGAATACGGCGTGTAGATCTTCTCGCCGACCAGGGCGTAGTCCATGAACAGCGTGCACTTGCCGGCCGATTGGTCATAGACGTAGGCGGCATGGTGCCACTCTCCGTCGTTGATGGTGCCGGAGGTGATCTCCGTGGTGGACCCGCTGCCCGCGAACTTGGTCTTGAAGCCGCGGAAGAGCATCTTGCCGCTGCTCGTGCAGACCTTGAGGAACGGGCAGTAGATCACCGTGTTGACGGCGGTGGCGGTCGTCTTGAACGTGAACTCGATCGTGTAGCTGTTGGTCGGCAGCAGACTGGCGTCGGGCGTGAGGCTGATGGCGTGGGTGCGGTCGTTCTGGGCCGCGCCGCCGCTGACCGTGGCGCTCGCAAACACGGCGGATTCGACGTAGGCGTTCGTGGCCGAGCCGTCCGCGCTCGACGCGGTGAGGATGTCGCCCCACGTGTCGGCGGTGCTGAACGTCGGCGTGGAGACGTTCTGGAACGTCGAACTCTGGACATTTCCCCAGCCGACGGCATTGTCGTTTCCGCCATTGTTGCCCGCATTGCTGAAAGGCCACCAGCGCGGCACGAGCGGCTGGTTGTAGGCCGCATTCATCAGATTCCAGTTTCGCGCATACCACACGCAGTTTGTCGTGGCACTGCCTGCGGTCCCCTGGCAGGGGACGACCGAGAGGGCGTCGGATCCGACCTGGAGCGCGCTGTCGAAATTGAGCAGGAGCGCGGTGTCGTCGTCCGCGACGCCCTGTCCGTCGGCGAGGGGGACGAGGAACTGGTTCACGGAGAGAGTTCCGCTCGAAAGCCTGACCTCGGCGATGTCGCCCCGGAACGTGCGGGTCTGGCGATACGGCTCGCGGCCGATGACAAGCGGGCAGGCGGGACGATCCTCGCTGAAGCCCCACCCCTGCCAGTCCGACTTGCGGACTTCGCCGAACTGGGTGCCGTCGAGGAACATGCGAGCGGCCACATTGGCGCCAGCCACGTTGAACGACATGGCGATGTGGTGCCATTTGCCGTCGTAGAGACTCGGCAGATTCGCGGCGTAGGACTTGGTGTAGTCCGCATTGAGCTGCGCCTGCGGGTAGGTGCCGGAGGTGTTCTTGTAAGTGAAGCGGCACCAGGGACGTCCATCATAGAGGGCGAGAATCCAGCCGGCCTTCTGGTCGCGCCCGAACTGGGCGATCGGGAACATCTTGCCGCCGTGGGAAGTGTCGCGGCCGGACTCGGCGTTCGGCGGCAGGCGAATCATGGCCTCGATGGTGAACTGCGTCATCGGGAGCGCCTCGTCGTAGGGGACGACCATGCCACCAGCGACGTTGGCCGCGTTCCACGACAGCGTTTTGCCGCTCTCGGACACCACGCCGGAAACTGGGTCAATCACGCGCGGCGCTGCGCCGTGAAAATGTTCGGTCACCTCCGGCATGTTGGCCGAATCGGAACCGAACGTCGTGTCGTAGGACTGGTCAGCGTTGCAGACGATCGACTGGATCGTGCCGTCGAACGTGCCGGGGTTGGCGACGTTGGGGACGCTGGCCCCCTCGCCGTTGAAGCGCCACCAGCCGACGACGTCGGCGGAGGCGGAAACAGCGCCAAGGACGGCAAAGCACAGAGCGGCGCCGATAAGAATGCGTGAGCGTGTTGTTTTCATGGGGTTCCTTTTGGTTGTGGGCTGAGGGGAAGATAGGCGCCGTCGGCGCGGAGGGCGGAGACGAGGATGCCGGGGTCGAGCGTCCGCGGGCTGGCCCCTGCGGCGCAGGACAAGGCGGCGGCGGTGCCGGCCGCCTGCCCCATGGCCATGCACGGCGGCATGACGCGAATCGCCGCCGCGGCGCAGGCGCTGGCGCTGACGCACCGTCCGGCCACGAGCAGGTTCTCCACCCCGCGCGGCACGAGGCAGCGATAGGGTACGCCGTAGAAGTCGCCGTCACGGACTTCAATGTAGAGCGTTCCCGCGGCGTCCTGTCCGCCGCTGTGCCAGTCGATGGAATTGGAGCAGAGCAGAATCGAGTCGTCCGGGACGCGCCCTTCGAGGATGTCGTCCCGGTCGAGGCGGTATTCGCCAAGCACGTGGCGCGTTTCGCGAACGCCCACGGTCTGCGGCAGGGAAAGGAGCCGGACATCCCGCGCGCCCGGCACGTAGTCGCGCAGAAAGGCGAGAATTTCACGGACCTGGCGGCGGCCTTCGGTTTCGGCGGCGGAGAGGGATTCGGGATTCGTGGCGTCAACACCGATGAGGCGCGAGACGTTGACGCTCCATTCGCCGTCCCGGACGCCGCGGTAGATGTTGACGTGCGGGCGCGGCAGCGTCCAGCGTCCCTCGGCGCGGGCCTTGGCGACGAGCGTCCGGAAGCACAGGCCGTCCTCCGGGTACTGCGCGCGAACGGCCTCGACGGTTGCCTCCGGGAGGCCGCCGATGCGGAAGAAGGTGGTGGCCGGCTGCATGGCGCCGCCGCGCGCCAGGTCGCCGAGTTCGCACGGCGCGTCGGCGCGGAAGGCGACATCGCCGTCGCCTGTGGCGTCGATCACGATGCGCGCCCCGATGCGCATGGTTCCGCCCTTCGTGGCGAAGGCGGCGCCGACGATGCGGGCGCCTTCCATGACCGGCTCGAGGAAGGTGGCGTGGAAGAGGACTCGGACGCCCGCCTCGGCGCAGAGATCGTCGAGAACGAACTGCAGGGCTTCGGGGTCGAAGGGCGTGCAGTGGTCGTGCCCCCGGACGTGCCAGGCGGCGAAGGAGGTTCCGGCGCGAACCTGCGACGGGTGGATGGCCCCGCCGATGGCGACGAGCCGCTGCACGATTTCCTCGAACAGGCCGCGGACGAGCTGCGTTTCGCCGCGCCTGTCGTAGCAGGTCATGAACGGTCCCACCAGTCCGCGCGTGGCCATGCCGCCGAGGCATCCGCCCTGTTCGGCGAGAACGACGCGGGCGCCGTGCCGTGCCGCCGCGATTGCGGCGCAGACGCCGGCGGGGCCGCCGCCGACGACGAGGACATCCGCGTCGCCCGCAATCGTCCGCGTGCCGGGGGCCGGAGCGCCACGGGACGACTGCGGATCCTTGGTGAGCCGCCGCCATTCCGACGCGATAGGCGTCCCGGCGTTGCCCCAGCAGTCGAACGGGCGGACAACGAAGCGGATGTCGCGGTCCTTCGGGAGCGCCTCGCGGGCGAAGGCGCATTCGACTGGCGCGGTGTCGAGCGCCTCCGGCATGCAGAAGCCGGGAGAATAGACGCGCTTCTCCTGCACGATCTGCGTCAGGTCCTTGATGCGCAGCTCGGCGGCCACGGAATAATCCCAGGGGCGCGAAGAGTTCGATGTGGCGTGGATGGACGGAAACGATACAACAACCTGGCGGCGGGGCGCGGAATCGGGGCCGTTGCCGCGCGCGTTTCGGCGATGGCCGTCGTCGATTTCGCGCACCGAAACGGCGGAACCGGAGGCAAACTGCGGCGGCCGCGACGCCGCGGCGCGCGCGGCGAAGGAATATTTCGGCGCGGCGGGAGGCGGCGGAACGGTTGCTCCGTCCGCGAAAACAGGCACCACCCAGTCCTCGCCCAGCGGCAGTTCGCTCGCGATGTCGAAGCGCCGGAATACGATGCGGTCGGCGAAAACATCCATCGTCAGCCCCTGACGCACCGCGTGGATGTCGAACTTGTCCATCTCGAACGGCGGGTCGCGGTTGTAGTCGCCCACGGCGTGGCCGTTTTCGCGGCCGGGCAAGGCAAAGGCGAAACCACGCGCGCACGAGGCGTTCACCGCCGTGAACGGCCCCTGCCAGATCGAATGCTCGTCCGTGAGCGGGTAGTGCATGTGGCCGGAAATGGCGACGCAGTTGGGGTGGCGGGCGAGGATGCGTCCGGTTTCGTCGAGAGACGCATCGAACTCGCACTGGCAGACCGTGCCGGGGAGCGGCTCGTGCTGCACGAAAAAGAACGGACGGTCGCGCGGCAGGGAGGACTCGGCCGCTTCGAGAAAGTCCGGTGCGGGATTCTCTTCGGCCGGAACGCCGTTGGCAAGCGGAAAACGCGCCGGATTCTTCGAATACGTCTCGGCCGCGCGCGACCACCAGTTTACGAGGACGAATGCATAGCCCTTCACGGTCTTCACGCGCACCGGCGCGCAGGGTTCGCCGAAGAACTCGCGCCACCACTCGTCGCGATGGAAGAAGAAACTGTCGCGCTCCGCCTCCTCGCGGGATTGGAACTTGGCATCGGGATAGAAGAAACCATCGACGTCGTGGTTGCCGGAAATGAAGAGCCGCTCGACCGGGGCACCGTCACTGCGGCGGTCGTCGGGGAAGACCTTGCGCCAGGCCGCGGCGGCGGCCTCGAACTCGAAGCGGCGCGTCCAGGTGGTGAGGTCGCCGGCGACAAGGACAGCATCGACGCGCTCCGCGTCAAAACGGCGCAGCGCCTTCACGAACCACTCGTCGCCGGTCTCCGGCGGCGTGATGTGAATGTCTGTAAGGACGCCGACGCGCAAGCGTGGCGCATTCCCTCCCGGCAGCGGGCGCTTTGGAGCAATTGAGTCCATGTGTGAGATTCATTATGAACGAATTTCGCCAGCGGACCTTCAATTTTCGGCCAAAAATTTTCAATAGGCGTTTTTTTCGCGCCAAGCGCCCATCGACATCCCGAAGCGCGAACGGAAAAGCGCGTCGAGCGTACGGTAGCAGCCGAAGCCGCAGAAATCCGGAACGGCCGTGACCGGGGTGTCGGTTCTGAGAAGCAGTTCGCAGGCGGCGGAGAGGCGAACGGAGAGGATTTCCTCAAGCGCCGAATGCCCCATCGCCTCGCGGAAGCGACGGTCGAAGTTGCGGCGCGAAACGGAAGCGACATCCCGGGCCAGGCGTTCGACGAGTGTCTCCACGCTGAGGCCCGCGCAGGCCTCTGCGCGGATGATCTCGACGGCGCGCAAAATCCACGGCTCGCGACGTCCGCGCCCGGCGGTGGACAGCCGCCGTGCGACGAAGAGCGGCCCGACGGAGACGTTTTCCAAGCCCCCCAGGGCCTTGGCGGCGAGCCAGCCCATGCGCTCGAAATCCAGATGGATGGAAGTGACCGGCGTCGGGGCGTCCTCGCAGACTTCGGGGATGTCGCACGTGGAGCAGAGCGTCAGATCCTTCGGGATGTGGCGCCCGGCGGCGCGGGCGATTCGGGAAACGGCGACGCCGGCCGAGTCGCATGAGGCGAAAATGGCGGTTTTGGGCGGAAGAACGGCTATCCACGCGGCAAGGCGCGCCTCATGGCTCTCGGTTGCTTCGTTCTTTCCCTGAGGAAAGACCGCGCAGGAAACTCTGGCCCTGGCACAGCGGTTCTGAAAGGCCTGGATTCGGAGTTGGGACCATAAATGTGGGTTTCTATGGCCTATTGCCGCGAAACAAGCCGGATTGCCAAAGGAAAGTTCGCGAAAGGCACTGTCGGCGATTGCGGCGTCGTCCACGGAGACGTTTGTCGCAAGGCCGGCGATTTCACGGACGGGATATTCGATGTATGAAACTGGGATCTTTCCGAAAAGCGAAGGAGGGTATGCCTGTTTGCGCCCTGAGCCTTCCACGATAACGCCCTGCGGTTTGTTTCGGGCAAGAATGGATCGGACATTGAGACGTTCGGCACCGCGCCTGGGCACTACCACGACCTCCCACCTGCGCAACGCGGCATAGTGGCGGACGCCGGCGACCTTCCTCTCCTGAGCGGGATTCCCGACAGGAACGTCAAGGTAGAGAATGCGTTTTGCGGCAGACTCCGTCATCGTCGCGATTCCTACGGGCCATATCTTCCCGAGAATGCGGCGGCCTCCCGACCTGCGATGCGGCCAAAGACAAGAACTTCGGTGCCGGCATTGCCGCCGATTCGGTTGAGGCCGTGGATGCCGCCTGTCACCTCGCCTGCGGCGTAGAAGCCGGGAATCGATGAGCCATCAGGGCGCAGCACACGGCACTTGGTGTCGATTACAACGCCGCCAAGCGAGGTGTGCGGCGCGGGTGCGACGAGCATAGGCTCGCGTATGATGTCGACGCCGCAGTCGGCGTAGCGCCGCACGGTGTCGGCATAGCGGGTGCGGAGGGTGTTTGGTTCGACGCCGGTGGCGTCGAACCACACACCGCAAGGGGACGGGGGCTGACCACTTCCCTGGGGACGCAGGCATCTTGCCTGCGAAAGAGCCGCGGGCTGGAAGCCCGCGCCCCCAGGTTTCTCCGCGGGCTGGAAGCCCGCGCCCCCAGGTTTCTCCGCGGGCTGGAAGCCCGCGCCCCCAGGTTTCTCCGCGGGCTGGAAGCCCGCGCTCCCAGGCACCGCTCCAGCATTCTGCATTCTGCATTCTGCATTGCGTTTTGCCGCTTGCGGCGGCAAAACCCCGCGACCAGCGGCAATCTCCGCGAAGATGGCGCGGGAGATGGCATCCTTGTTGGCGTGTTTGTCGGGCAGGAATTCCTGGCCAAGCGCGTTGCGGAAGGTCGCGCCCTCGTGGAGCATCGTGGTGATCACGGGAATGCCGCGCACCTTTTCCGGCGCCAGTGCCACAGTGGGCTCGTATTGAACCGCATCCATGTCGCGGACGGCGGCGCCAAGTGACTGCGCGAGGGCAATGCCGTCGCCGCGCAGTTCAGGCGGGTTGTCCGTGAAGTCGTATTTGCCGCACCAGCCGCCGGAAGCCAAAACGACGGTTTTGGCTTCCAGTGACGAGTGACGAGTGACGAGTGACGAACGCACGGCATGGCCGTGCAGTGACGAGTGACGAGTGACGAGTGACGAGTCCTCACAATCTGCGTAAAACAGGCTGTCTTCCATGTGGATGGCGGTGACGCGGCCGTTGAAGACCTCGACTTTGCCAGTGAGGTCGCGCTTGATCTTGGCGAGCGCAAGGGCGCCGATGCGGTGGCCTATGGAGACGCAGCGCGGGACGCTGCAGCCAACGGGCTGGAGCATGTCGAACGAACCGTCGGGCTTTCGGTCCCATGGGAACTCATCCGCAAGGGCGAGCGCCCCTTGGCAAAGCGTTTCCACAAGCGCAGGGTCGCATGCCCCGCGTCCGCTGCGCAAAGTGTCGTCGATGAAGAGCCCGACAGAATCGCCTGGTCCAACCGGGACGTTGAGGGCATGGATGTCCGGCGAATTTCCGGCCCCGTTGGCAACAAGCGCAACCGATGCGCCGGCCTTCACCGCCGCCTCCGCCGCCCGCCATCCGGCCAGCCCCCCGCCAATTATCAGGACGTCATGCATAAGATAGTTCGAGTGACGAGTTCAAGTTGGAGTGGCAAGTTGGAGCTGGAGTGGCGAGTTCGGGTCTCTAACTAGAAACTCCAACTCCAACTAAAAACTCCAACTCGTCACTCCCAGATGCCGCCGTGCGCCATGGAGCCAACGTTCTTCACGAAGAGGCGCAGATAGCGCGGGTACTTCGCCTCGTCGAACTTCCAGTTGAAGGCGGCCTTGCGGCGGGCCATTTCATCGTCGTCGATCTTAAGGTCGATGCGGCGGTTGGGGAGGTCGATCTCCACTGTGTCGCCTTCCTTGACGAGTCCCAGCGGGCCGGCAAGGGCCGCTTCCGGCGAGACGTAGCCGACGGAGAGGCCGGACGTGCCGCCTGAGAAGCGGCCGTCCGTGATGACGGCGCAGGAGTTGTAGAGTTCGGGGCGTCCCTTGAGTTCCTCCTGGAACATGAACGATGTCGTGCCGAAGCGTCCCTTGAGGCCAAGGAAGCGGAGGATGCAGGCGTCACCGGGCTTGATGCCGCCGCGACGCAGTTCGGCGAGGGCGTCGTCCTGCTCGTCGAAGACGCGCGCCGGGCCTGCGAACTTGCCCATGAGCGCCTCGGGGACGGCCGCGATCTTGATGATGGCGCCTTCGGGGGCGAGGGAGCCGTAGAGGACGCCTATGCCCGGCTCCTTCATGACTGGTTCGTCCAGCGTGTGGATGACTTCGCGGTTCCAGACCTTGGCCTTTTCGACGTTCTCGGCCATCGTCTTGCCGGTCACGGTGAGCGCGGAGCCGTCAATCTTCGGCAGAAGCTCCTTCATGATGGCCGGGAGGCCGCCTGCGAGATCGAGGTCGTGAAGGTTCCACGGTCCGGAGGGAGCGAGGTGCGAAAGAAGCGGGATGTCGTTCGAGGCTTCGTCGAAGTACTTCCACCACGGCTCGTCGTATCCGGCCTCATGGGCGATTGCCGGAATGTGGAGGATGAGGTTGGAGGAGGCCGCCACGGCCATGTCCATGATGATCGCGTTGCGGATTGCGGCTGGCGTGATGATCTTGCGGGCCGTTATGCCGTCGCGCAGGAGCGCCATGACGCGCTGGCCGGCGCGGTAGGCGATGAGCGAGAGCTCGCTCGACACGGCGCTCACCGTGGAGTTGTACGGCATCGACATGCCGAGCGCCTCGGCGACCATGCACATGGAGTTGGCCGTGGTCATGGAGGTGCAGCCGCCGCACGTGCCCCACGAGTGCTCGATGAGGCCGTTGTATTCGTCGGGGTCGATGTTGCCGTCGTGCATCGTGCCGACCTTGTCCTGCGCGTGGATGTGCAGGACTTCCTTGCCGCGGAAAGTGCCGAGCGGCATGTAGCCGCCCGTGACGATTACGGAGGGGATGTCGAGGCGTGCGCAGGCCATGAGGTGGCCTGGGACAATCGAATCGCACGTGGAAAGGAGCACCATGCCGTCGAAGAAGTTGCCTTCGGCGGTGATTTCCACCTGGTCGGCGATCGAGTTGCGCGACGGAATCTCGATGTACTTCGGGTCCTTCAGGACCATGCCGTCGCAAATGCCGGTCGTCATGACCTCCACCGGATAGCCACCGGCGTCGCGGATGCCCTGCTTGACGCGCTCAGCGAGGCCGCGGAGATGGACGTGGCCGGGGTTGTATTCGTTCCAGGAGTTCACGACGCCGATGAGCGGCCGTGACTGTTCCTCGGGGGATATGCCCATTCCGCAAAGAAGGCCGCGGCGGCACTCGCTCGCCTCGCCGAATTCCCATTGACTGCGTAACTTCATAGTGGTTAGTCCTTAGTGGTTAGTCGTTAGTGGTTGCCAAAAGCTCTAAGCTTGAACGGGGAAATTCATGGACTCTATTGATCCGTCGCAAGACTGGCCGCCATCGACGCGGAGAATCTGGCCGGTGATGAAGCGGGTCTTGGCGACGTCCGCGAAGAACTGGATGGCCGGGACGATCTCCTCGACCTGTCCGCCTCGGCCAACGGGGATCTTGTGGTTAAAGCCCTGGATGTCGGCTTCGGAGTAGCGCGCCATGATCTTGGTGTAGATGAGGCCAGGGGCGACGCAATTGACGCGTATGCCGTATTTGGCCACTTCAACGCCGAGCGAGCGCGTGAACATTTCAAGGCCGGCCTTACCCGCGGAATACGGAAGCAGACGCCTATGGACCCATGTCACGGCAGCATGGACGGAAGAGACGTTCACAATCCGGCCCTCGGTCCCCTTCTCCACCATGTCCGCCACTGCATAGCGCGAAAGGTAGGCTGCGGAATTGAGATTGAGGGCAATCTGGGAGTCCCAGTAGTCCATCGGCATGTCCTTGAACTCGCCCTTGGGGCCGCCAGGGATCTTCAGCGCGCCGCCCGCGTTGTTGACGAGCACGTCGATTTTGCCGAAAGTCGCGATGAAGTCCTCCATCGTCGCGCGGCAGAAGTCATGCGTGCCCACATCGCCGATGTAGACCTTGGTCTTGACGCCGAAGGCCTCGCATTTACGAGCGACTTCCTCCGCGCCTTCTGGGCTCTTGTTGCCGCAAATGCCGATATTCGCGCCCTCGTCGCGCGCGAAGGCGATTGCGCATCCGGCGCCGATGCCGTGCGATGAGCCAGTTATCAAGATGTTGCGTGCCATTGAAAACCTTCTTTACAGTACTATTTTACCATAAACAAGGATGGAACTTCCATGCCTTTCGCGAGTGGCAGCAGAGGGTAGATTGACTAGCGTCAAGCGCAAGCGCCAAGCATGCTCTTCGAACAATATGGTATAATTACATTGTTCGATTATGACCAGAGACAACAGCATTAACGATTCTTCATACAACGAGCGCAAACGGCTGTCCGCGACAACAGTCATTCGTGGCTTCGCATTTGTCCTGGCAAATGCCAGGACATACGGTCTCTCACACAACATCACCCGCCATGCAGCGGAAATGGTCGGCCAAGCGCTAGCCGCCTACCTTCGTACATTCGGAGTCCTAACTTTTGAGGTCAAAGGCGTTGACTTTTTCGTCGAGGGCGCGCCAATCGACATGCACACACCCGCGCTAGAGGCCTTTGCCAAGCGGCTCGCGGAACTCGGCGCAGCGGACCTTTCCTTTGGCACGGATGTCTCCACAGGGGAACTGGACCACTGGTTCAGCGTTCTTGACTCCGGCGCTACCGGCGCACCTGGTTCTTTTGGCCAGACTCTTGCTTCGGCCGGCTTCAAATCCATCCAGTCCGGCGATGTGACGCTCCGGGAGGTCGCATCCGACGAGGACGTCTTCAAGAAGGCCGAGATTGAATCGGCGGCGAACATCCGAAACGCCTCGCGACTGCGCAACGCCTCGCGTCTCCTTGATTCAGCGCCGCAAGGACAGCCAATGCCGGCGCTGCAAGTCGACCTCTCCGATTCGCAGAACCTCACGGAACTTCTTTCCATGGCATCTCCGCCATCGCTGGACGCGCACACCGCAAGGCCCAACGACCTCGCGGACGAGGCCGCAAACCGTTTCGCCCGCCTGGCCGAGGGGCTGATGGCCTATCCGGAGAACCGAACGCAGACTGGACGACGCAATCTTCGCAAGCTGTTGAAAAAAGCCGAGACGAATGTCACAGAGCGCCTCCAGAAGCTTGGGGCGGACATCGAGGCTGTCGAACGTCTCGCCGCCAAGGTCAAGCAGCTCGTCGAAGACCTCGCCGTCGACGGAATCGCCGCCCGCTATGTCAAGCTCCGCGAGCAGGCGAACGCGGACGGCGCGCGCCTCCGCCGCAGGATGCGCGGCGCCATGCGGCGCGGTGCAGACGCCGGCAAGGAGCTGCAGGGACGACTCCTCGGCGCTGGTCTCACGGAAGAGATGGTGAGCGAGCTTCTCGCCTCCGGAAAGGGCACGGGCGGGCAGAACACGGCAAGCGCGTCAACACAGCCAGACGGAAGTCAAAAGCTCCAGGCCAACAGCCAACACCCAGAAGCTGGAAGCCTGAAGCCAGAAGCTAAAAGCCAAAAGCCAGACGACTCCCACTCCCACCTCGCAGAATTGCTTGCCAAGCTCAAAAACACCGAACCGGGATCGGGTGAGCTTACCGGCCTTGTCGAAAACATTCTTGGCGAAATGAGCCGCTCGCTGCTCGACACGCAACGAAGCGCGACGAAGCAGCTTGAGACGCTCCGCAAGATCGTCATGATTCCGTCGTACCGGACGGACAACCCGAAGCTCACCCGCCAGCAGCTCCAGTCGCTCATGGCGGAACTCGGCCAGCAGCTCCGCCAGCCTCTCACCGTAGTGAACAGCGGTGTGGAAATGATTCTTTCGGGCCACTTCGGCAAAATCCCCGAGGCGCAATTGCAGATTGTCCAACTCATTTCCGACAGCGCGGCCGAACTTGATACGCTCGTCGGGCGGCTCATAGAGATCGCCGGCATTCCCGAATCGCTCACGCCGGGCACCTTCGCCATGCCCGACCCCACTTCCGCCTCACCATCGAAACTCCAGTAGCAAGGATTTGAAATGTCACTCTCAGTTGGCATCGTCGGACTTCCCAACGTCGGCAAGTCGACTCTCTTCAACGCCCTCACACGCACACAGAACGCCAAGGCCGAGAACTTCCCGTTCTGCACCATCGAGCCCAACACGGCAGTCGTCCCCGTCCCCGACCCGCGACTCCAGGTGCTCGCGGACATGGTCCATCCCCAGAACGTAATCCACGCGACAGTCGAGTTCGTCGACATTGCCGGCCTCGTCAAAGGCGCAAGCAAGGGCGAGGGCCTGGGCAACAAGTTTCTCGCAAACATACGCGACTGCGACGCGATTCTCGAGGTCGTCCGCTGCTTCGAAAACGACGACATCACCCATGTCGAGGGTTCAATCGACCCCGTCCGCGACGTCGGCATCATAGAGAACGAACTCATGCTCGCCGACCTCGAAGTCGTCGAAGCCCGCATCGCCCGCGTCTCCAAGATCGCCCGCTCCGACCCCAAGCTCCGCCCGGAACTCGAACTCCTCGAAGAGCTACACGATCATCTGTATGCAGCAAAGCCCGTCCGTTCCTTCCCGAAGCTCGACGACGACGCCCTCCACATGGCCCTTGCAGAAGGGCGCTTCCTCAGCGCGAAGAAGGTCATCTACGTCGCGAACGTCGACGAGGCGAGCGTCACGGACGACAACGACTTCGTCAAGGCGCTCCGCGCCCATGCGGAATCAGTCGGCTCCGAGTGCGTCCGCATCTGCGCGGCCGTCGAGCAGGATATGTCTGGCCTTTCAGACGAGGACCGCGCCGAGTTCCTCGCCTCCTACGGCATTGAGGAAAGCGGACTTGACCTCATCGTCAAGACGAGCTACCACACGCTTGGCCTTGCATCCTTCCTCACGGCAGGCCCAAAGGAAGTCCGTGCCTGGACCTTCCATCGGGGCTGGAAGGCGCCGAAGTGCGCGGGCGTGATCCACAGCGACTTCGAGCGCGGCTTCATCCGCGCAAAGGTCGTCCGCTACGAGGACTTCGTCGCCCACGGCGGCGAGCAGAAGTGCCGCGAACTCGCCCTTCTCCGCGAAGAGGGCAAGGACTACGTCATGCAGGACGGCGACATGGTCGAGTTCCTGTTCAACGTGTAGGGTCTCCGATTGCCTGCGCGTCATCCTCTCTCTGTTCACTTGACGACTCGTCGGTCGGCAAACTCGGGTCTTGACTCAAGGAGATAGGCCCAGTCCTCATCGTCCAGCTTCGACCAATCGCACTTGTCGGCGAACTGCGGCTGCGACTCAAGAAGGAATGACCAGTTTGCCCCATTCAACTTCGACCAGTCGCACTTGTCTGCCATTTCGGGTCGGTTGGTGAGGATCCACTCCCATTCACAGCCCTCAAGCTTCGACCAGTCGCACTTGTCGGCCAGATTCGGCCATTCGGCGAGAATGTAGGCCCACCCCTCGCCAGTGATCGCGTCGAGATTCACCTTGTCTGCGTACTGCGGATTGTGGATGAGGAAGGCAGGAATCGCTTCGTCGTCGAACTTCTCCCAGGGACCCAGGTATGGTTTCTTCCCATCGGGACCTTCAATCCAAACCTTTGGGAAAGCTTCGCCATCCAAGAATGATTGCTCAAGACCGAATGGCATGATGACGTTCTCCACGTTTTTGAACGACAGTGGGCGGCCATCGTATTCGATCCTTTCGGGAAGCAGGATACTGCGTTGCCTACCAAAGGCGTTCGCGAATGTCGCGAAAGGCATTACCATCCTGGAAGGATCGAACGGGTGGTCAAGGACAAAAGGCTCTTCCATCGCCCAAATGCAGGAAAAAGTCTCGCACTCGACCCACATCGTCGGTTCTGACGATGGTGGGAAGGGCGCCCCGTCGTCGCGAAAGGCCAGCCCCGAGGAGTTCCTGTCCGCGGGATTGATCCAGATGTCAACCTCCTTCTCTGTCCCTGGAACTGGTTCGCCTTTCCCGTCCGCCTGGGCGAACCAGACCCACAGCTCCTGTGGCGATGAGAGAAGTGGGAGTGGGCCAAACCCCTCGTCCAATTCGCAAGGGTCTTCAAAGACGCTGAAAACCAAGGGTGACTTGGGTTCGGCCTTGCCACGGTAGAGGAAAATCGCCTGCCTCAGCGAGGAATTCAACGGCTTCCCCTTCCCCGCGACAATTCTGACAAGTACCTCCTCGGCCCCCCTCCATCTGTGCCACTTCTTCCTTTCAGGATCACCGGACGGCACGAGTTCTTCCGTCCTGGCCGTCCCAATGGCCATTCTCGTGACAACGTATTTGGTGTCAGTTGGGGTGTCGTTCTTCGTTTTTTCCTTCTCGCTCATAATCTTTTCCCTTCATCGGCTTCGCGCCGGTGAAACTATTATAACTAACTTGCGCTAATGTGTCAACAGCTTTTTCACGTGATTGACCGTCAAATTAAACTGGCGACACGTATCCCGGGATCTCCTTGAGGCGCTTGGCCTTCAACTCGTCCAGCTTGCCCTGCCACTCGGCGGCCTTAGTCTCATTCTTTTCGACGAGTTTTCCCTCCGAATACAGTTTCACGAGCAGGGCCATGGCCAGCAGATCATATTTGTAGTCGTCGCCGTCTTCCTTGTCTGCCGCCTTTGTTAGCCATTCGATTGCGCGCGGCACGTCCACTGGCGTGCCAATGCCGTACAGATGGCAGCGCCCGCGGTTGAATTTGCCGGGACATTTGGAACGTTGCGAAGCCTGGTAATACAGCTTGAATGCTTTTGAGACATCCTTCTTCAGTCCAAGCAGTCCGTGTTCATGGCATTCTCCAAGTTCGGAAATAGCCAAGCCCTGTTCTTCTGGGTTTCGCGCCGATATTTCAAGCCATCGGAGTGCTTCGGCTTCGTTTCTCCTAACTCCGTCACCATCTCGATACATGCGGAATAGGGTTTCCATCCCGTGGGGAATGCCATTGTCTACTGCCTTCTTCGTCCACTCGAAGGCGCGTTTCAGATTGCGCGGCAGGTCAATTCCCTTATAATAAGCCCATCCCAGATTGTTTTGGGCTTTCTTGTTTCCGAGTTCAGCGGCGGTCTTCAGGCATTCCATCTTCCGTTTCGGATCCTTCGCGAGGCCTTTTCCTTTCCTGTAGCCGCGATACAAATTCCAGACCGCCTTTTTGTTGCTTTCGGCGTCCAGCCGCTCGAAACGCTCCACACGGCTCTTGAAGTTTCCCTCGTAGTACCAGTCGGCAAGAACCGCAATCGCTTGTTCATCGTAGTGGAGATCGTCGTCCTCCTCCTCGGCAGCCTTGGTCAGCCAGAATAAGGCTTCCTTGTCGCTTTGCGGGACTCCTTTGCCCTCCTTGTAGCAGAGTCCGAGGCAGAACATGCCCATGGTGTCATCCGCCTCTGCGGCCTTTTTGTAGAGCGCCACGGCCTTGTCCAAGTCAATCTCCACGCCCAGAAGGCCATGCTCGTAGCAGTCGCCTAAGGCCGCCAAAGCAACTGAAATGTCATTCTCCGAAGCTTTTTTGAGCCATACCAATGCCTTCGCCTCGTTCTTCTCCACTCTGTCTACGTCACGGTGCATACTGTAAAGCGTA
>JAEEGI010010491.1_pt1 | contig 20118 bp, 28 predicted proteins | sample 8958751 | NCBI WGS metagenome assembly JAEEGI01 (sample SAMN16246545, study PRJNA631951) | gut metagenome | biome: gut microbiome; feature: rumen; material: KS-attached | host: Bos | place: Iran: Karaj | collected 2018-10 | reverse complement strand
TGAATCACTTTATTAAGAAAGGTGCAAAAGCGGTCCGTATGCAGGTAAATAAGGAAAATGCCATAGCAATTCACGTGTACAAAAAATGTGGATTCGAAGAAGACGGGGCGGTTTCCTGGAATAAAGATTTTCTCTTTATGAAGAAGCAATTTGTGTAATTGCCATACAGGTGAACAAAGCATGGATAAACAAGAGAAAGAGATTGTTGAAAAGAGACTGCAGGTTTTGATCGGTGCGGAGAAGATCCGTTTCGGAAGGTCGCTTGAAATCATATGGATTGACTTGAGAGGAGCGGATGGCAGGAATTACGCGCTGCATCCGCAGACATTTTTCCGCGTGTGTGACAGGGATCGCGTTCATATTACGAGCGGCGATATGTACCGGGTGCTTCCGGAATATGAAACCGATTCGGAAAATGAATATCCATGGAATGTCCAGGGGCACAATTACTTTGACGATTGGGCAAAAAGGTTCAACCGGGAGTATTCCGAAACCGTAACGGTTGCTTCGGTTGAGGTAAAGGATAACGGCGATCTGACGATTACCTTCAGTAATTCCATGGTGCTTGAGATCCTGATCGAAACGACCACGGACTGTGAGTGCTGGAGATTTTTCGAATACCATGGTACGGATCGGCATCTGGTTATCACCGGAAAGGGTATCCGGCCGCAAGAGGGAGAATGATGGACGAACAACAAAAATACAGTAACCCGGAAGACATTTCCGTATTGTTGAATTTAAAGCTGACGGACATACATGAAGAACATGAAAATGTGTCACTTACATTTTCCGCAGACGACGGAACCGGCTACATTCTGCTGCCGGATACATTTTTCCGAATCACGGACGGCGACAGAGTTCTGGTGACGGAAATGGACCTGTTTCTGAGAGACGGCTTAGATGAGGATCTGGACGCGGTTGTGTGTAAAGAACCGGGAGCGAGAGCGTTTGATCAATGGCTGTCCGGGGGCTCATCAAAACTCCTCGGGCAATTCGTCGTATCGGTTGAGCTGAGTGTTTACAGGGACCTGATCATTCGCTTTTCCGCGGGAGTCACGTTGACACTGTATCCATACTGTACCGATGATGGGGAGTATTGGAGGATTATTCCGGCAAATGCTGTGAAATGAGAGGATACTATGATTGGACTTGTGTTAAATGAAGGAGGATATATCACATATCCTTACGAGGTTCTTAAGCCTGTTGAAGACTATGTGAAGACATTAAACTGGCGTGTCACCAATGTGAACTGCATGGGAGACGGAAGCGGTTATTCCTTCCCCTTTGAGGAGCAGGAGGATTCCTTTGTTGACGGCGAGACGCTTCTTTCCATGCTACAGAAACATCCGAAGATCCAGTGGGTCTGGGGGGCATTGTCAGGATTTACAAAGGATATTCCGTGGGATGAGATCAGGAAGAATCCGATAGAGGATTTGTTCGTCAGGCAGCCGTATCTGGAAAATACTCTGCATCATTTGGAGCCCGGAGCGGTCTTCGAAATGATAGCATTTGACAGCACGGATACCTATGTATTGATTGATAATCCGGATGTGGCCGATCGGATGCTTGCGGCATTCCCCAAGGCCGGAAGTCTGGAGGGTTATGCCTTCGAGACAGAAAAGTGAACAGGATGAGTCATAGTTATCGGGAGGAGCAGCGTATGCGCGGAACACTGAAAAATGACGAATACTTCGCAGAGAAACTGGCGAAAAGTGATGCTGACACCGTCCGTTACGAGACGCTGCTTGCGCAGGTGATTGCGGAGAAGGGGGACACGGATAAAGGTGCTCAGTGGGGATACGCAATCCTAAACACAATATATCAGAACAGAATTAACCTGCTCTATACCGCAGGGACAAGGGATGACGAGATAAAGCCGACGTTTGAGAAACTCCTTGCCAATTATGTCGGGCAATGGAAACCGGACAGCAGCTATGTTGAACTTGTCAAGGTTCTGTCTCTTGCGGTTTTGCTGGATTATGACCGGGAGGACGGGAATCTCCGAGAACTGATACGGAAGATTACGGAGTCAGTTTACGATGACTATCTGGTCGACCGGCTCCTGTGCTTTTTTGACAGCAACAGAAAGCAGAGTTCACACATTTTCCGATGGAAGCATTCCTATCAGCCGTTGCAAAACGTGATCGAGAGTTCTGACGAAGCAGAGGCCGTATCGCTTCTTGCAACCTATCTGAAGAAGCAATGGTACAATATTCACAAGGAATGTGCATGGTTCGACAGCCACAAGAACGATAAAACAACATATTACGGTTACTGGAGTTTTGAATCGGCGGCTGTCGTGAAAATGTGCGGACTGGACGATTCGTCATTGAAGGGGCAGGCATACTATCCGTACGACCTGGTGCATCTCTGAAGAGGAACAGGATGATATTGAATATGCCAGAAAAATGCTGTATGACGAGGCCATATTCATTGAGGATTCTGGGAGTGTTAGTATCCATGACATTAAGTCGGGATATACGAGAAGATGTTCGATAGCAGATGTGTTGTTTTGAAGTGTTATTGTGCAATACCCCTTGTTACACAAAATACGAATATTGTGTAACAGGCCCTTGCCTCACATATTCCGAAGAGTATGAACCCTCATCTTTTGGCAATCTCGCTGAATCATGTTGACATGCGCAACCTGAGGTGGCATTTTCCGCGGAAAATGCACCCCGGGGTTGGTGGAAAGAAAGGCTTATGCATGATACTTTATGCTTGCGACGCGACGCAGACAAGTATGAGCAAAGGAGAAAAAAGTATGAGCTTCGGAACAAATCTTCAATATCTCCGCCAGCTGAGCGGCGGCATGACGCAGGAGGCGCTTGCCGAGAAACTGAATGTGAGTCGGCAGACGATTTCAAAGTGGGAGAGCGATGCAGCGAACCCCGAGATGGACAAGGCACTTGAACTATGTAAGGTGTTTAACTGTTCTTTGGACAACCTCTTCCGCGATGAGATGGATAAGCGCAGCACCGCGTACACGAATCTTCGTGTCGAGGAAGTGCCCGGATTCCGTTATGTGGAGCATACGGTTGTAAGTACCGAGCCGGAAAGCGATGCGCTGGAGCGCGTCTATAAGATTGCAAAGGAAAATGGGGACGCCGCCCCGAAAGTGATCGGATGGGATTTTCCGAACCTTTCGCAGGAGCAGGTGAATGTGTTCAAAATGCACGGTTACACGGCTGCGTGGATCATTCCCGAAGGGATTTCGCCACAAGGTGTCGGGATTAAGGAGCAGGCTGCGCATAAGTACGCCGCGATTCACATTGACAGGCCGTTTGACAATCCGTTCGTCACGATCCCGGGAGCGTATCATACCCTGGGGGATTTCATGCGGACCAACGGCCTGAGGCAGGCGGGAGAAGGAGTCATCCCCTGTTTTGAGACAGACGGCGAGAGTATGGATGTGTATATCGCCTGCGAGTAAGAGAATGAATAAGAAATGCATTATGGGAGAGCCGATTGTAGAATCGACTCTTCTTTTTTTACGATTTATCTTGACAGTGTTTAGATTGTCGCGTATAATCTAAACAGTGTTAAGATGTTGGGAGGAGTCGATATGAAAACGGATACTTATCATCACGGAAATCTAAAAGAGGAATTGATTGAGAAAGGGCTTATGTACATTAACCGGTACGGGACGGAGAGCTTTTCCTTGCGAAAACTGGCGGACTCGGTCGGTGTCAGTCCGGCGGCTCCGTATGCGCATTTCAAAAACAAGGAAGCGTTTCTGAATGCCGTAAGAGACTATATCACAGACCGGTTTTACAGGACGCTTCGGGAGACGGCGGACCGCTGCTTGAAGCCGGAACGGATGCTGCTTGAGTTGGGGAAAAGCTACGTACTGTTCTTCTATGAGAACCCGTTGTATTATCGTTTTTTGTTCTCAAGGGACGATATCGAAACGGAAACCTATCCTCCGTTTATGCTGTTTAAATCCATCGTGCAGCAGGCAATCGGGGAGAAGAGAGACAAGGCGGTAATCGCCCTGTGGGCTTTGGTCCACGGGCTTGCTTCCATCGTTACAATCAAAGGCGCGGTGGATACGGATCATCTTGGCGAGGAAGTCGGGCAGATTCTCTGCTCGGTAAATGTGTGAGGAGGCGGAAATGACAGGAGTATATCTAAGCGGTACCGGAAATACAAAGCACTGCATTGAAAAATTTCTTACGGGGCTTGATGAAGCAGCAGGGTGCATCCCGATTGAGGGGAAGGAAGCAGTTGAAGCCATTCATAACAGCGAAGAAATTGTACTGGCGTACCCAACGCAGTTTTCAAACGTTCCGTATATGGTGAAGGACTTTGCCAAAAGAAATGCGGAACTCTGGAAAGGAAAAAGGGTTTTCTTGATTACAACCATGGGGGCATTTTCCGGTGATGGAACGGGGTGTCTGGCGCGGGTTTTGAAGAAGTACGGCGCTGTGATCCTCGGGGGAATGCAGATCCGTATGCCGGATGCGGTCTGTGACAGTAAAATGTTGAAGAAATCGTTAGAAGAAAATCAGAGAATCATCCGGGAAGCAGACGCGAAAATCAAAAAGGCGGTAGCCGGTATCAAAGAAAACGGAAGCTACCCGAAAGAAGGGCTAAGCTTCCCGGCTCACCTGGCGGGACTGTTCGGGCAAAGACTTTGGTTCTATGGGAAAACGACCGGTTACAGTAAAAAACTGAAGATCAGCGATGCCTGTGCCGGGTGCGGACTTTGCGCCACGAACTGCCCGATGGGAAATCTGCGAATCGAAAACGGAAAGGCAGTCAGCCTCGGAGCGTGCGCCATGTGCTACCGGTGCATCAGCACCTGTCCGAAACAGGCAATCACACTGCTCGGGAAGAAAGTTTACGAGCAGTGCAGGTATGAGAAATATGTACAGGGTCCGGACATATCTCAGTTTTCCGAGTGACAGGAGGGCTTGTTTTATGGTATAATAGACCAAATAGTCTGTTGGCTTAGAAGCGGGGGAGGAGATAATATGCAATATAAACGGAAGGATTCAAGATTGTCTATGGTTGAGGTGCAGATGCGCAGATTTGCCGTAGTTTCAGATATACACGGGAATAAACCGGCACTGGATGCAGTGCTTCGTGATGCGGAGCGGCAGGGAATAACGGAGTTTCTCTTTGCGGGAGATTACTGCCTGAGCGGTCCGTTTCCCGATGAATGCATCGGGACTCTCCGCAGTTTACAGAATAAACAGATTGTCCGGGGAAATGAAGAATGTTACCTTGAGGCTTTGGAAGGAACCGACCAAAGTACATGGACCGACGGACAGAAACAAATTTCCTATTGGAATTATAGAAACATCAGTGAGGAGAACCGAAAATGGCTCCTTTCACTTCCGAAGACGATTGCCCTCAACATAAACGGCAGGGCAATACATATTTCGCATCAACTGAACGATTATATCACCGGGAAACCGGAACTGTTCTTCACCCGATCAAGCCGATTTGCTGCAAAATACGGAGATCAGCCGGTTTCTGCCGAAAGTATTCGGGCGGAAATCGAAGCGGAGATTGAAAGAACTCCGGAGCTCTCCGGATTGCTTTCCGATTTGCCGGACGGTGTTTACATTTTCGGCCATTCCCATCTGCAGTGGAGCTATAAGGTACCCGGGCGGGAAGTGTATCTGTTGAATCCCGGTTCCTGCGGACTGCCTCTTGACTGCATACGAAATACGATTCCATATGCAGTCATGTCTGTCGAAGAAAACGGGCAGGTCGTGATTCAACTGCGACGGATTCCGTTTGATCTGGGAGGATATGCGGAAGAACTCCGCCATACAACGCAATACACCGAAGCAAGGGTTTGGAGTGAGGTGATAATGCGCGAATTACGGACATCAAGGGAGCATCTGGTATTCTTTCTGAAATATGCCGAACAATACGCGAATTCCATCGGGGATCCAAGGCGACCATATGCTGTTGAAACGTGGGAAAAAGCTTACACGGAGTGGATATCTGCAGGTGCAAGCGGCAGTATATAAAGGTTCAGGATGACAAGATGGATTACAAGATGAAATATAAAACTGTTTATTTGTCAGAGTTTAGTGATGTTTTCTACGTAGTGGAAAAGAATGTTGTTCTGGTGCACTGGAAGAAATACTGCGAACTGGAACAATATCGGACACCGCTAGAGAACGCCCTAAAGGTGATAAAAGACCACTCGGGCTGCAATTATGTTGCGGATACGAGGGATGGCTTTGAAGATAATCCTCGGGATACGGAATGGGTAGCAGGATATTTTATGCCGAAGGCAAAAGAATACGGATGTCAAATCATCTATTTTATTATTGATAAGAGCAATTCCTTGAAAGAAGAACTTGAAGGACAAGAAAAAGACTCTTCAAAGTTGCTGGAATTCAGATACATTTATGGAATGGATGAGATATAACTTTTGGGATATCATCAGATCGGATTTATGGGGGCTTTATGAAAAAGGCAACAAGACAACAGTTGGCGAACGTCGCGAAGGCTATGGCGCAGATTCCTTTCCATGGGTTTGAAGAAGGAAAAGTATCAAATCTGGAACCGATTGTTCAACCGTTTCCCAATTGGACTCTTGAAGAAGCCGACAGGCTGTGGTGCGCGGCATTCGTGTATTATTGCTGCAGGGAAGCAGGCTTTGAGATCCCGATTCGTCCGAATGAATGCAAAACCTGTCATCTGGCGGGCTGTATCGCGTGGGAAGAATTTGCAACAGGTGATCCACGGATTACGTATCATAAAGGCGGAGAAGGCTTTGTGCCGGAAACAGGTGACATTGTACTTTATAATCGGGTTTTTGAAAACCGGGAACACGATCATATCGGGGTTGTCATTGAAACGCGCGAAAATACTATCCTCACCGCAGAAGGGAATATCGACAACAGATCGGGAATTATTGAACGCCCTATCGACGGGCATATCCGCGCATATATCCGGATCCCGGATGGATTTGAATATGGGACAGCGTGACAAATCCCGGCAATCTTTGACAGGAGGATTCATATGGATTATATCAGGGTAACAAAAGATAATCTTGAAGAGGAGCATATCTGTTGTGCCATATCAAACAATAAAGACGTGCAGGTCTCGTCGAAGAAGGCATGGCTTTCGGAGCGTTTTAATGAGGGACTTGTGTTCCTTAAAAGCGTGGAACGGGGAAAGTGCTTTATCGAGTATATTCCTGCAGAGAATGCATGGAATCCTGTTGATGCTCCGGGGTATATGTATATAGATTGTCTTTGGGTTTCAGGATCCTTAAAGGGACACGGATATTCAAGTGACCTACTTTCAGAATGCATCAATGATAGCAAAGACAAGGGAAAGAAGGGACTTTGTATTCTGGCTGCGGCAAAGAAGAAACCATTCCTGGCCGATCCGAAATTCCTGAAATATAAGGGGTTTGAAGTGTGTGATGAAGCAGATAACGGAATACAGTTATGGTATCTGCCCTTTGAAAAGAGTGCGGAGAAGCCAATGTTCAAAGAATGCGCAAGGCATCCGCACATAGATGAGAAAGGTTACGTTCTTTACTATACGAACCAGTGTCCGTTCAATGCGAAGTATGTACCTGTGCTTGAAGAGACAGCCAAGAACAATGGCATTCCATTCAGAGCAGTGAAAATCGAAAGCAAGACGGATGCACAGGATGCTCCTACACCGATTACCACTTATGCTCTATTCTGTGATGGTGAGTATGTTACGAACGAGCAGATGAATGATAAGAAGTTCTTGAAGTTGGTAGAAAGATAACTTTCGGAATTACGATTCAGAGCGAGAGACAAATCTTGCTAATGTTTGTCAAGCAGTTTTTTTAGAATTTTAATATAATTTGATTGCATCATAAAACAACCTGCGTATTGCAGATTTGCAAGAAATATAGATGTTTGACGGAGAAAACAAGAATGATTCGCCTGGAAAAACTTACATGGGATAATTACGATGACGTCTTGAAACTAAAGGTGGCAAAAGAACAGAAAGAATATATGGTTCCCAACGCAGAATGCCTGATTCAGGCTTTCTTTGCCATGACAGAAAGTAAGGCGCAGGTTTTTCCTTTTGGTATTTATTCAGGGAAGAAGCCTGTCGGATTCATGATGATCGCACGTGACGTTCCCTGGATCGAGGAATACTGCGGTTCTCACGCAAAATATTATTACATCTGGAAATTCATGATCGACGTAAGATACCAAGGCAATGGTTACGGAAAAGAAGCCATGCTGCAGGCGCTGAATCTGATCCGCACTTACCCGGCGGGTGAAGCAGAATACTGCTGGCTGAGCTATGAACCTGAAAATACAGCGGCAAAGAAACTGTATGCATCTCTGGGCTTTGTTGAAAAGCCTGAACTATATGAAGATCTCGGAGAAATGCCGGCTGTATTGAAGCTGTAATTTGCCGGTAATGAAATCGGAGTTTGTAGGGGGGACAATAATGCCAAAAGTTAAGCTTACAATTACAGAGAGTAAATGTAGATGTGGGTATTTCAAAAAAGAACAGGAATTTATAGTTGAAGATTTGTGCCCACCTTTATGCCATGAACTATGGAATAACATATATCCTTCGGTCTATGCGCTACAGAATGGAGCTTCACTTGATTATGGAGAAGGACGTGCAAAAGTATTTGATGCTCAATGTCCAGATGAGGGTAGAGTTTGTATTCATGGAGAGGTTATAGACTAACAATTTCAGGTTGTCGAGATGATGCGATGGCAAGTTATTTCGGTCCGTAAACAATCGGTCTAAGACCAAACAAAAAAGTAGATAACAGCTCTGCATCTACTCTTTCGTTTGGTCTTCAGACCGATTTTTATCAGATAGAACTATCGTCATTTTGACGATGCTGTTCAATTTTACTTATTCAAATATGATGTCATCTGTTCCTCGGATATGCCGTTCTGTTTACGTTTACGGACATCCTCATCGAGGAGTGCTTGAAATCCTTGAGGATGCGGGGGTAGCAGTTCATCGCACGGACAAGGACGGTGCGGTGGTGATAAAATGAAAAACATACTGATTTTCCAACACATGTCTTGACATTTACACGACACCGTGATAATGTTCATGTAGAGGTGATATTATGATCAATTATTATACAGTATCTCAGTATGCTGCATTATTGAATAAAGATGTCGGAAACATCCGGAGATTGCTGATAAAGGGAGTACTTGAAGGTGAGAAAGTCGGTAATCAGTGGCTTATCCCGAAGAACGCCAAATATCCTGACGATAATCGGGTTAAATCCGGACAGTATCGTAATTGGCGCAAAAGATCCGAGATCATGCGGTTAAATCCGGCTTTGATGAAAACGGTAAAGGATATGTGTTCGCAGATCGGAAAGATATACGGTGAAGCAGTGGACAGGATCGTTCTTTATGGATCTTATGCAAGAGGGGAAGCTTCCCCTGATTCAGATATGGATATAGCTGTGTTTTTGAAGGGCGAAGACAGTGAGGAAAATCATGATGCCATGACGGAGATAGTTGTTGATCATGAGCTGGAATGCGGTGTCACGCTTTCTGTGGTTACGATTGAAGAACGTAATTATATGGAATGGCGAACAACTCTCCCTTACTACAGAAACATTGATAAGGAGGGAATTGTATTATGGAAAGCAGCATAGAAGCTTTGTCAAGATACAGGTTCGAAGCCGGCGGTGAGGCTCTGGCTGATGCAAGATTAATGTATGAAAACGGCAGATATAAAAACGCCCTTAATCGCGGATATTATGCAATCTTTCACTCAATAAGAGCAGTTAATTCATTGGACGGATTCGACAGCAGCAAGCATAGCGGAGTTATAGCTTACTTTAACCAAAACTATGTGAAGTCCGGAAAGTTCCCGAAAGAGGTGTCCGGGATCATAAAACAGGCTTCCGAAAACCGTGAAAAGGCCGATTACCTTGACTTTTTTGTGGCATCGGGAAAAGAAGCCGAAAAACAGATTGAAAGAGCTGAGAAATTCAGAGGCTATATAAAAGAGTACCTGGAGAAGATGGGTATATTACAGTAAGAGAGGAGACCATCATGAATAACTCAAACTATGAAATTAAAAACAAGGGACTTCATCTGGTGAATGCGGACAGAGAAAACTTCTGGGCTCTGATGGACCTTAGAGTTGCGAAAGAACAGGAGAAATTTGTGGCCTCAAATGCGATAAGTTTGGCGCAAGCATACGATACCATAGCCAATGGCAAATTTGTACAGCCTTTTGGTATCTGGGACGGAGATATCCCCGTAGGTTTTGCAATGATCGGTCACAATTCCGAAAGTACGAAGAGATGGCTGAAGTCTATAGACATAGCTATTGCCTTTGGCGTTTCATGATCGATCAAATGTATCAGAAGCGTGGCTACGGCAAGGATGCTCTTAAGCTTCTGCTGGACTACGTCCGCAGCTTTCCTGACGGAGAGGAAGAACTTTGGAGTACTTCCTGGGAACCCGAAAATGAGGTTGCATCTGAACCTTTGGGGACGGGGTTATAGGTTCATTTTTTTGAAAATGAATCCCCGGAAATTTCCCAGGATGGTGTCAGAGTATCAAAACCCCGTTAAAGAATTGTTCCTGAAACGCGATCCGGGCATATATTTCGTCGACGGTAGGGATCTTTACATCACCACGTACGTTTCCCGCCTCATCGCAGGGAACCACGATCCATTTTGTTTCGTTATCGTCATATCTATGATAAACAGCGATGACCTTCCCCGTGTATTCCTCCACAGGCGCATCTTCACCCAAAAGATAGATGTCCTGTTCTGCGCCATCGCCGCCCATAACTCCGCTGACATACCCGTAGTTTACAAGGTAGATCAGGTCCTTGTGATGCGGATGACAGCTGTTCATCGGCCGGTCGATCTTTCCCTTTACAACCTGCCCGATAATGCCTGCATAGCGGTCCTCGGGCACGGGATTTAATTCGAACCCGTAAACATCTCCCATGTTAAGACAGCATTCGCCACCCTCATACATCCCCTTAAATTCTTCAAAAGTGACCCACTTGGTCTGCAGAACTTCTTTGGTAGTGGCTTTATTCAGGTCCGGTTCCTCGGTGGTCTCAAAGTAGAAGGAGTCCCTGATCCAGTTGTGTCTTTGTCCGTCATATGTTGTCGCGACCTTTGAAGCTATGAGCTTCGCATCTTCAGCTTTAAGCGTGATCCCCACCTCCTCATAGACTTCCCTGAGAGCAGCCTCCAGACTTGTTTCGCCTGCGATCACATGGCCCGCCACCGTTTCCCATTTAAGAGGATCCGTTACTTTATCCGCGGCCCGCTGGGATATAAGGTACTTTCCGGTCTTTGGATTTTTGATCCACACCATTACCCACATGTGAAATTCACCGTCTGCTAAATTTCCCTGTTCTCCGCGGTAGCATGTCTTCCCCGTTCTTTTCCTGTCGATGCTGTAAACATCCCATAACTCGCTCATTTTTCATTTCCCCCTTACAAAATTATAGATCCGAAGGTGAAGAACCTTTGGATCTATAAAATATAACACATCTGCTTTGGTTTGACCACTTAATTCCCTTCCTTCATTATCTCCATCGCCCTTTCTTCCGGTATTTCCTCGATCTCATCCATTATCGAGTCGTTCATAAAGGCATATGGTGAGCCTTCGGGTTCGCATGGATCGTACCCCACCAGTCTGTCCTGTATCATGTTGGGATCCTTTTCCCATTTTCCTTCTTTGTAAAGGAAATATCCGTTTTCATTACTCATCCCAAGGACTCTGTTCCAAAGCAGGTAATAAGTCGTTTTCTTTTCCATTATTTTTCTCCCTTCTTATCTCTGTTTTACAGGTACATAGTACCATCCGAAGGAAAATATAAACAGCAAGCGCATATTTAGTTTTTGATATTAAATTCAAGCAGAGCTTGAAAATTTTGACCCCCGGGGACGGGGTTATGGGTTCATTTTTATGACCCTTTGGGGACGGGGTTAGTGGTTCATTTTCAAAAACAGCCTCTGCATAAAAGCAGAGGCTGATCTTTATCATACCCTATGTTATTTTTCTTCATCGATCCGGAACTCTTCATAAAGCCTGGCCCTATAGGCTTCGTCCGATGCGGCCTTGCTGATCTCTGAAAGCCGTCCGTTCTTTTCCAACATAAGGATCAACCTGCCAAGTCTGGTCTCCCCTTCGGAACGACCTTCAATAATTCCTTCAGCCCTACCCTCAGCCTGACCTTCGGAGTATATTTCCTTATATTTCATAGACAGTGTCATATAATCAGACCTCCAATCTTCATGAGATATTGCCTTAGAAACAGAAACATCAATCTTTTTGCAAAGATCGTTTTGCGGAGCTTTTCCTTTGAGATAATCAAAGAAAAATCGCAGGTTTTGAGGAATATCTTTTTGCCCGGTTGAGACATTCAGAAACACTTTGGTGATCTCATCGGAGAGTACGATATCCCGATTTTCCGTACAAACAGATTTGAAGGTATAGATCGGAAGATCTAAAACCCCCTTGAAAGGCTTATCTATGCAGATGAAAATAATATAACTCTTTTTCAAATCCGAATAGAGAGAACCCTTCTCGATCAGATCAAGATCGATCATACCTTGATAATAGCGACTTCTTACCACACCCCTTCATAATCCATTTGGCCAGAGCTGACAGGCCGTTCAAAACAAATGTCCTAGAAATATTGATGAACGCCCCAATTGCGAGGCATATAACAACAACCTTTAATGTCATACTCATCCTCCTTCAGTGTTTTCTTCCGCCATCGCGTGGCAAATGTTATAATGGTTTTATACCATAATAGTATAGTGCCATATTGATATTTGTCAAGAGGCAATCAACGAAAGGACAGTGTATAAGGATTATTAAAAGTTTTTACATGCTACTCGGTGTTCACTTTTTGAACCCTGGGGACGGGGTTATGGGTTCATTTTTAAAAAAATTTTAACCTTTCATGGAGATATTTCCCTTCCTGTCATCGTATTAATAAGTGTAGGGATAAAATATGCCCCTCAAACACATGGTCTGAAAGGAGATAGCATATGTATAGTGTAAGACATAATAAGGTAGACAGAACCCTTGGGAATCTTGAAGCTTTGGGCGGATTTATCGGGGGCGTGATAGTTGCATCACAGTACAATGGGGAAACGGGAAAATTATATGAAAAGATAAACTTCCTTAATCCTCATGAAGAGAACCCCGTTGAAAAGGCTCAAAAGATCAGCTGGATATTAAAGGAGTCTCAAAAAATCGTTAAGGAAAATACCGACGGTCAGGAACTGTATAACGGAAGGTATATTTATTGCTATTCTCCGGAATTTTGGGATTGGTTCAAGGATAAGGTATGTGAATGGGAATGCGAGCCGGAAAAGAGGGAGACGGTGAACCTTTGTAAATGTAAAGATGCCCCTTATATGAGCAATTTCGAGAAACTTCTTCATTATTATTCGGGGGAATATTTGCTGCCGGACTCTGGCATGATCAATAATGTAATGAAAACAATGAGGCTTAGTGATCGGGAATTATTCTATGTCCAGACTGCTTATTTTCTCATAACGAGGAAAATGTACAGTTATATGGCGGATTGCGTGGAAGAACAATGGAATGAAGAGCTTGATGTATTTAATAATAACTGAAAAACAGAGGTTGTTTAACCGCGTATGCAGTCATTTTTGTTATCACATGTAAAAGATTTTTAAAAAAAGGAAAATCATATAAGATATGATCAGATATGTTGAAAAACTGAACGAAGGCGACCGGAACGAAAGTTGGGTATCAGAAATCGTTTTTATAAGGAGGTTTGTGGATGAATCTGTACATAAGTGATCTGCATTTTGGGCATGCTAACGTAATACGGTTTGACAAGCGGCCTTTTGCCGATGTGGATGAAATGGATCATAGCATGATAGAATTATGGAATAGCAGGGTATTTCCTGATGATGACATATATATTGTCGGCGATCTATGCTTCAAATCCGGTAAGACTCCCGACTGGTATTTACGTCAATTAAAGGGGCACAAGCATCTGATAGTGGGAAACCATGATGCGGTTACTTTGGAGTGCCCCAATGCGATGAAGTATCTTGAAAGCGTGGATAAAATGCGTCACGTGACAGATGGAGACAAGCAGATCTGCCTTTGCCATTATCCGTTGGCCGAATGGTACAAATCCCGCCATGGGACCTGGCTGATCTATGGACATATCCATGGCGATACGGGGGAAGAATATCAATTTATGAAGACAAGGGAGCATGCCTTGAATGCAGCGGCATGCATCAATAACTATACTCCGGCCTCGATCAATGAATTGATACGAAATAATGAGGCTTTTCAAAAGGCTCATCCTACGGAAGATTACTTGATGGTGGCGCGAAACAAGGAGACCGGGGAGGAGTTCGTCTTTTCCTGTAAGGATCTGGAAGGCGATTATGAGCTCAGACCCGCTACAGCTGCCGACAGGAACAGGCCGAAGCAGGAAACGGGCGTTTCATTGATTAGGAGAGGTTAAATGAAGATAGTTGTTATACCTGATATACATTTAAAAACCAGTATATTTGAACATGCCGAAGGTATCCTGAAGGATGGCATCGCGGAACGCGCGGTATGCTTAATGGATATTCCCGATGATTGGGGAATGGGGCAGCAGATAGATCGATATGAGCATGCCTATGACAGGGCCATAGCATTTGCAAGAAAATACCCTGATACCTTGTGGTGCATGGGAAACCATGATTTCAGCTATATATGGAGAAAACATGAAAGCGGCTATTCTCGTTGGGCAGCTCCGACTGTCCGCTCAAAGATAAGAGAACTGGAGCAAAATCTTGACGATCCGGGTAAATTGAACATTATTCATCGAGTGGATAATGTTCTTTTTTCTCATGGTGGTCTTTCTACTTCCTATGTTATGGAATTGGATGAGGATTGGAAAGCAGACGGTAAACTTGCAGAAGCGGATATAGATGAGGTGATATCGGCCATTAACGAGTCGCCTATAGATATGCTTTGGCAGGAGAATTCCCCTATATGGCTGAGGCCTCAGTATGTTAAAGCGGACATAGGCTTTAGAAGCGATAAATATAAACAGGTGGTCGGCCATACTCCGGTGGAATTAATAAATGAGCACAACTGCTTTATCTCAACAGATGTCTTTTCTACCTATCAGGACGGGCGCCAGGTCGGAGAAGCAGCTATGCTTGTGATCGACAGTGAGACCGGAGAATGGAAAAAGAGTTACATATATTAAAATAACGTATGTGAGGAAATAATATGAATTATGTTATCGGTGATGTACACGGTTGTTTTACTGAACTGAATATATTGCTCAATAAGATCGAGGGGCGGGATCAAGATGCGATCTTTCATTTTGTCGGAGATTGGATCGATCGAGGACCAAACGTGCCGGAAACTATGGAATGGGTGGCTAAGAACATTACTCTTGACGGGAAATACCGCAGTGTAAAAGGCAATCATGACGTAGAGGCAGTCGAGTGGTTTAATAATGAATATATTCCCTGGCTAGAGAATGAAAAAAGCAAGGGGGCTCATATTCCTGAAACCTATTATGACTTTTATAAGCAGGTGAATGAGCACTTTCATAATGATCTCAGCAAGATCCGACCCTACATCGAAACGGTTACAGAGAGGATGCCCTACAGCGAAGTGGTGGATGTGGTATCTGCGGGCGGAGTTCCAGTAAGGTACAGGATCTGCCATGCCTGGCATATGTCAGACCATGCTTTGAAGGTACAAGGGCATGATGAACATTATGTTAATCTGTATTACAGACAGTGTTATTGGGGCTATCCCGAGGATGATGCGATACTTATACACGGGCACACTCCCACCATTGATGAAGGGTATAATCTGAGAAATAAAAGTGAAGATGATCCCGGGCTGATATGTTATCGTCTTAATTCCATTAATGTGGATGGAGGATGTGTTTTCTTCCCTTATTTTCACAGATATCCATGTATGCTGTGCGCTATCTGCTTGGAAACTCTTGAAGAATTCTATTCCTACACGTTGGAGGAACGTGCATGGCAGGCAGCGGAGATCGAAATGAGAGAGGGAAGAAAAGACTATTTGCGTAGTTTCCCGAATGCAACAGAGGAGGAGCTTTTGAAATGCTGGTATCTTATAAAAATGGAGTCCTACCAACCGGCCAAAAAAAATCTCCACAAAATGTATAGGGAGATATTACTTGACAGACTGAACCTAAAGAAATAAAAAAATGACCCCCGGGGACGGGGTTAGGGGTTCATTTTTACCAAAATGACCCTCTAACCCGTCCCGGGGGTTCAAAATATTTTCTTCTTTCCGGAGACATTTTCCCTATAGCGATCGTATTAATAAGTATAACACTTAAAATTCAAAGCTTTTAATCCAATTAGGAGGTAAAAACTATGAGCGGATTTTTAGAAGAACATGACATAACCTGCTTAGCTGACGGGGCAGTATTTTCAACAGACCTTAATGTGACGGGGATGAACGGGAATGAGCTGATAGTCGGCGGGACGGGCTGCGGCAAAACCACGAGTAACGCAGAATCAAGGATACTTCATGCCAAGAACAAAAGCCTTGTGGTGGTTCTTGCCAAGCGTAAGCTCTATGAAAACTACAAGGAACATCTTGAGGATAGGGGCTATAAAGTTAATGTCATTGACCTTGTATTTCCTGAGCGTAGTACAGCGGGATTTGATCCTCTGAGGGCGGTTAAAAATGAGGATGAGGTAAGTGCCTTAGCCGAAACCATTTCCATGTTTGGACATGGTAAAGGGGGAGAAGGGGAAAAGGATCCCTACTGGAGAATGAGCGGTAAAAAGGCCATAAAGAGTCTGATGCTTCTTGCCATTGAGAATGCTAAGGCCGCAGGCAGAAAGCCGGCTATGAGGGATGTGTTTAAACTATTTGATAATCTGACCTGGAAAGCGGCAGGTGGTACTATCAGAAATACATCTCTGGATACATTCTTTGATAAACTGGAAGAGAGAAGTCCGGGGAATATAGCCTCAGCCGAATGGGAGGGCATCTTCAAAAGCAATTCGGATGTTACTGCGGGATGTATAAAAAGCACGACCTCCAATATGCTTGATGAGATTCGTAGTGAGAATATCACGAAAGTGATGGATTGCGAAAATCAGCTGGATTTCAGCACTTTTGACAAGACTAAACAGGCGTTATTCATTATCACTTCACCTACCAGAACTATCTACAGCAATTATGCGAATCTTCTATATTCTCAGATGTTTGATGAATGGATCAATATAGCCGAAAGTAAGGAGAGTGGAAGCCTGAATATTCCTGTGCACATCATAGCCGATGATTTTGCCTGTGGTTCTCCCATCAAAGAGTTCCCCGGTTTGATCAGCGCTTTCCGAGCCAGCGGAATTTCCGCATCGCTGCTCATTCAGAGCGAGAGCCAGCTTGCAGGCATATATGGACGCGATGATGCCATGACCATTATCAATAACTGCGATACAAAAGTCTATATGGGAGGCAGTGATGAGGCCACCATTGAACAAATTGCCAAAAGGGTCGGTAAGCAGTTTAAGACCATAGCTTCCATGAAACGGGGCTGGGTATATGTCTTTAGGCGTGGCGAAAAGCCGTATTACGCTGAGAGATATAAGATTACGGAAGACCCTTTATATATTGAGCTGCAAAATAAAAAGAATACTTCCGTTTTAAGCATTTAAAATCAGCTGATGGTTTAGGGTAGAGTCGGTAAAGTTCATTTGGGATCTTTCCTATGAACTTTACCGGCAAAATAGGAAAAGGAGATAAAAGTATGCCTGTTATTATTCGACAAAATGACAATACAAAGATTTTTAGCCGCCAGTATGCCAATCTGAGGGGGCTGGACGGATTTATCGGGGAATGTTCATTTAAGGAAAGTCTTGGTGAGAATGCTTATATTGCGTATATGTATATAAAAGAGAAATACCCGAAGGTTAAAGAACCGGAAGATAAGGCGCAATATTTCGGTAAGGCCGCTGATAGGATGGGGGAAGTTATTGAGTGGGGATCTTGTTATATGAAGGATTATATAGAAGACCCGAAGAAGTTTGACAAGGCGGCATTTATAAAAAGATATATCGAGCTGAACTGCGAATATACTTTTGAACCTAAAAAAGCAAGGCTTGTGGAAGGTATTCCGCTAATGCATTTAAAGGATAGAATTACTCCTTTGGATAAGGCGTTGTATTTTTATAATTATTATAATGAGAACTCAAAAAGTGGAAAGTATGATGTGTTTTCAGAACTTAAAATTAAAAACACAGATCGGAATTTTATATATGATCTTATTCACTTTGTACAGATAATGATGGATAATGAGACTGAAATGAAAGAAGATTCATCTGAATATTATGATTAAGGAGGCATATATTATGTTTAACGGTTGCAACACCTTTTGGAATTCCACGGAAACATCTGCAAACGGTGGAGAATCTGTAGTGTATAACAGTAATCCACAGATAATCGAGGAAACTACCGGCGGCTACATGCATATACAGCTTGAGGCTAAGCACCGATCTAACCGTAAGCTGTTCTTAAAGGGTGAGGTGAATAACGCTATGGCTGACACCTTTGTTTCCGAGATGCTCTATCTTGCTGAAAGCAATGAGCCTATAGACATATATATTAACAGCCCCGGAGGTTCCGTAGACGCAGGGCTTGTAATATATGACCTTATTCAGGCTTGTGACGGAAAAATCCCCATCAATATGTATTGCACCGGAATGGCGGCTTCCATGGCAGCTGTTATATTTGCCGGAGGGCAGAAGGGAAGGAGATTCATTCTTCCAAACAGCAAATGCATGATACATGAGCCGTTGATAAACGGTGGTGTCGGTGGATCTGCCACCTCCATCAAGAAAACTTCCGACAGTATCCTGGAGACCAAGTCAAAGCTTGCGGCCATCCTCTCCAAGCATACAGGAAAGCCTGTCAAAGAGATTAACAAAGCCACATCCTTTGACAATTTCATGACCGCTGAGGAAGCTATAGCTTTTGGCATTTGTGATGAGATAAGAAATGTAATATGATATAAGAGATAAGAAGGGTTAATGTGTGGTGATGCCAACGGGAGTGTTTTAGGTTGGCATCACCACATTGAGTAAACGTGTGCATAGGAGGGCGTATGATCTATATAACCGGAGATACTCACGGCGACTTTAAACGTCGATTCAATACCGAAAATTTCCCCGAGCAGTACGAAATGACTAAGGATGATCATTTGATCATCTGTGGAGATTTTGGCGGCGTTTGGGACCTTGAGCGGGAAAGTAAAAACGAAAAGTGGTGGCTGGACTGGTTTGAGGAACGAAATTATACCCTTCTTTTTATCGACGGAAACCATGAAAACTTTGACAGACTGAATGCTTATTCTATAAAGGAATGGCATGGCGGAAAGGTGCATGAACTGCGTCCTCATGTTCTTCATCTTATGCGCGGTCAGGTGTTTGAGATAGAAGGAAAAAAGTTTTTTACATTTGGCGGTGCGTCAAGCCATGATGTTCAGGGAGGCATATTAAAACTCGACGATCCAAACTTCAAAAGCAAAAAGAAAAGATTGGATAAAGACGGCATATGTTACCGTATTGATCATTTGACCTGGTGGGAGCAGGAGCTTGCCAATGAGGCGGAAATGGAAGAGGGAAGGAAGAATCTTCTGGTAAATGACAATACAGTAGATTTTATATTGACTCATTGCTGCTCCTCAAGTACCCAATCCTTCCTTGGAGGAAATCTGTATGCTCCGGACAGAGAAACAGACTATCTGGAAACCATAAAGAACAATGTGACTTATTCCAAATGGTTATTTGGCCATTATCATGACAACATAAATGTTAACGAGAAGGAAATCCTTATATACGAACAGATCATAAGGATAGCATGAGTTTAATTAAATCAGATAAAAGATTCGGGGCGATCATAAATCTCCTTATTTAAGGGCTGCGAAAGAAATTTCGCGGCCTCTTCTTTATGCGCCCCAAAGGCTCATTTTCCTTTGGGAAAAGAATAATTTTTTAATATTTTTTTGATTTTTTGGAGATGTTTCCCTTAAATCCATCGTATTAATAAGTAGAGGGCCACGAAAGGCAGGTATAGTGGTTCAAAATAAAAAATAAAATCAGCTACAGTTCCTGCCGCTGTGGCGTAAAGGAGA
>JAEEGI010010489.1_pt1 | contig 20121 bp, 14 predicted proteins | sample 8958751 | NCBI WGS metagenome assembly JAEEGI01 (sample SAMN16246545, study PRJNA631951) | gut metagenome | biome: gut microbiome; feature: rumen; material: KS-attached | host: Bos | place: Iran: Karaj | collected 2018-10 | reverse complement strand
TTTTGCCTTTGGCAGGTATTGTTTCAGCCAACGCGGGTCGAACGAGTCAATTTGCACTTTTATTTCTTTTTCGTTATGTATGTCGCGTAACAACACTGTTTCTTCGTTGTAGGATACGATGCTGTAGGCACGACTCTGTTTTAGCGTCCCATCTACGTCCATCTTGTGACCAGTTGCTGCCGAAAGCCATTCGGCTGATGTCAGAGCCAACAGATTCTGGCGGTCGAAAAAAGTGTGGGACAGCATTGAGTGGTATACCCTGATATTGTCATATTCATCCTTCACCTTATAGGGTTTGCTATCCTCAAAGCTAATACGCGTACTTAGTGAGAGATAGCTGTCGAGTGCAAACCACTCCATTACCTTGCGGGCCTGCCAATAGTCGTTCGCCAATGCCGGATTAGTCAGGAATGCTATCATCTCGTCCGTCTCAGGTGCTGTCTCATATTCCTCGTCGAAGATGTTGAATATGTCGTTCGTCGCCATTGCGATGCCAGGGTTCTCTGGATTGATTATTCTGTCAGTGTAGTGTGACTGTATGATATCCCATAGTAGCAGTTGTATGTCCTGCACATTGGGCTCACCGGGGTAATAGACCGAGGTATCGAAGAAAGGCAGCAACCTGTTGTAGCGGTTGCGACACACTGTATTCACCACACTCCAGAGGCCAGTGCCATTGCAGAGATCCTCGAACCAGGCCGTGATTCGCACAGCGGCATCGCGTATCCAGGCCGGCTCGTCAAGTACGGCATCTATACCATCGTTTTCCAGCACTGCCAGCACTCGGCTTGCCAGTTGGGAGTAATAGAAATCGGTCGACATGTCAGCATGTCCAGGATGTATTTCCTTCCAATCTTTTGGATATATTCTATTTTTCATGATTGTTATTGTATGTTTGTTGCTTTAAAATGTCTTTTGCTGTGTGTTGTTTACGTTCTATGAAATTATTGATTGTATTATTGGGGCAGGTTTGACAGTTTATTCCTCTTGCTCGTAATAGTAGGAGTAGTCTATGCCTTTCATGAATATCTCGCGGTCATTGATACGGTCAGTCAATGCTTGTTTCAGCAAGGCTTTGATGCGGGTGGCATTCGTTACGCTTCGGTGCATGGCATCCAGATACTCCTTCTTGTCAATCTTGCTCCAGTCAACGCACATTTTCAGTTGTTTCTTGAAAATCAAGTCAAGCCAGATGCGTGTTGAACGTCCGTTCCCCTCCATAAAAGGGTGTGCCACATTCATTTCAACATACTTTTCTACAATCTCATCAAATGTGTTTTCTGGCATCAGTTCGATAGTCTTCAAGTTCTGCATCAGGTATTCCGCACGGCAGAAGATGGTGCCGCCTTTCGAGATGGTCTTGGTACGTATCTTGCCAGCAAAGTCGTAGAGGCCGCCAAAGAGGTAGGCGTGAATCTGTTGTAGGCATTCGACTGTGCCAGGTTTCATGCTGTCAAGCAAGCCGCTCTCCGCAAGTGTATATGCTTTCTTCTTGCTCTGTCCGTCTATGGTATTGTCACTATAAATAAACCAATTGAGGAAAGCGTTTGCGCGGTTATTGGGATAGTTTTGTGCCAACGTCTGTACAACTTCGGCATCAAGGGCATCTGCGGCACGCTGTTTACCGTCTGGCGCCTGAAACTTGAACTGGTTAGTGACACTAACCAGTTGGATGCCATCTTTGGCCATCTTGCCTTTCAGGTATTTCCAATAATTTCGGCTCTTGTTATAATCCTCCTCATCGTTGATAGCCCGCACAATATCTGTAGCCGAAAACCACCATTTGGCGTTCTCTTCATCCCAAACGGCACGCACTTCATGGTCATTATAAAAACGTATAGATTTCTTGGTGGTCATTGTCGTTCTTTTTGTTTTCAGTAATGAATCATTAAACTTCTTTATACCCATAATATTATTGTTTTAACATTGTAACAGGATTCTATCCCTATGTCTTAATGCATACTCATTTACATACTCACTTACATACTCACTTACATACTCACTTACATACTCACTTACATACTCATTTACATACTCACTTACATACTCACTTACATACTCATTTACATACACATTTGCATACTCATTTACATAACCACCTACATACTTGTTTACATACCAATGGACTATTATCCCATGAAGTCATTGTTAATATGGAATCCACCATTCTTGTCCGAGCCCTCATACCTGATGATATTTGCCTTTTTCAACTCTGACAAATATCTATCAACAGTTTTCTTGGGAATACCTGTCGCATCACTCAGCCCCAACGATTTTATACCTGGTTTACTATTTATATTGTCAAGAACAGCAAGCATTTTCATCTTCACATTCGAAGAAAGACTCCCTATTGCAGTATCTAACATTTTCTCCAACATACTTACACCGGTACTGTTTGCTCCCCATTGACGGATAGAGAACGATACTTTTACTACATTACCTCCAATGCTGACAGCTGGGGGATTAAGACCAAGTTTTTTACACTCGTCATTCATGCGCATGATTCCTGTTCCTCGCATTTCGATCAGCTTTCTGTAGTAGCATTGATAGGCAATGTCTGGGTTTCTCAGCATTGAATACTCCAGTATTCCTTTTGTTGCATACGAAACTATGGGTTCCATTGTGCCATAATTCAGAATGTCAAGGTGGGTAGGGTAAACTTGAATATGAAGGAACCCTTGGTAGAAACTATAGTCTCTGTGTACTATCGCGTTCATCACACCCTCTCTGACGGCGACACGAGGATAATTCCATTTCTCGCTTCGTTGGGGTGCATCGATGACTATACTCTTTTTGTAGTATTCATCGAAAAACAGGAATATCGCCTCAGCATTCTTGAATATATTTCCAGAATAGTTTCTTGCCTCCACTAAATCAGAGGAGGATTCCGATGAGAAAACCGACAACCGAATAACGCTTTGGCTGTAGAATCTGGATGGATTCTTTGCGTACAACAAGGCGCAGGCATTCGTGATGTTCCCATTTTGTATCAAACCATTGTTTATCAAAAACTCTTCTGTATCGTTTGTTGTTGACGCCCCTGACTCCTGCAACTGATTAACTGTCTTTTTGACCTCTTCCATATCCAAATCCGAGAGGTCGGCTCCAAGTAGAGGCAACCTTTCCCAATTGATATCAGCATCTTTTCTGTCGGAAAGAATCTTGGATAGGCTTTTGCCATGACTGCCTATCTTTTGATATATCGTTCCCTTATATGAATAGGGTTTTTGGCTACCTTCCCAGACACGAATCATCAGGATGTTTTTCCCATTATATTCTACCAACTGTACATCAATAGGTGCAGACGGAGCGATTTCTGATAACAGTTTGTTCAGAAGCTTACCAATATCAACGCCATTATCGATGCCAACAACTCGCTTGTCATCTGTTATGCCGGCAAGAATATCTCCACCGCGATTGTTCAGCATGGCAGTAACATTCTTTGCAATCACCTCTGGGGAATATTTCTCTTTGAACTCAAGAACATCGCTTTCGTTCTGTCGCAGAAGATTGTCTATTACAAATGTGTTGTCCATTATTGTTCCTCCCTATTAAGTAGTCTTAAAATAGACTCTTTGTCTTTAAATTGAGTCTTTAGGTATCTTGCTATATCATCAAATATGTAGAACTCATGGTTCCAATTTCCTGTTCTTTCACCCACTGGGATGTCGTCTTTTATGACAAAATTGTACATCTCAATGCAAAGAGGGTCAAAAAACCTCTTACTTTTGAATGTGATTGAAGATGGGTTTTCAACATTTCTGAAAAGTTGTCTAGCGAATACGACATCTCTATGAGAGAGAAACCAATACGGTTTCTTCAATTCTACAGCCTTCTTCATCTCTTCAAATGTGATATTCTTTCCATCGATATTGCCTGTGCCGCAATTTGTCCGAATAATTCCAAGAAACAGGTCACAATCCTCCACCGCCTTCAAACAGTTATCCATATTTGACAATTCAGGGTTGACCTTTATTGTACCAAGATGAGAATTCCAAACTTCGTATCCCATCTTTTTCAACAAAGCGCATATCTGGTTCAGATCATTCTCGAATCCATATACGGAAGAACTGACCATTATCTTGGGTTTGTATTTTTTTTGTTTCATGTTGTATAGTTGTAGAACAGCATTATTCCTCGGTATTGTAGTAAACTTTGTAGTATTTGCCTTTTTCGTCCTCGCCTTGCTCTATGTGGTCGCGGTTGCCGTCGATGATGATTTGAATTTTCTTGTCGAGGCGGATGATGCGTTTATAGCTTCGCTGCTGTTTCTTGAAAGCGTGCTGCGAGATGGAGAAACTGTCGTCTATCTCCATGGCGCGCTCTTCCTCAAAGGTTTTCTTATAGTTCTTGAAACTTTCGATGACTTCGGGTTGCTCAATTACCTCGTTGGCAAAGTCTTCGATGTCGAAGGTGTCCTTCTCTTTGAAAAACTGTAACGAACGGTTAAGCAGGTCAATCTGGTCAGCCTTGGGCACCTCGAACTCCTTAGGCAGTTCTTTGGTGATGAACTGCTTGGCCATTGCCATGACATTCTCCGTGTTGGCATACTCGTCCTTGCGTTGTCGCACATGCAGGAAGTCGTCGATCCAGTATTGCGCATCCACGCCACGGTTGGTGTTGTCCACCACAGCAACCACATAGCCATTTTCGCTGTCTTTATTGAAAATAAGACAGCCTTTATCGAGTTTCTTGATATTGATGCCCTGTTCGCTTTCGAGATTAAAATTGCTCCCCTCTCTTAGTACCTTCAAAAAGGTGTCCTTGTTCTCCGACTTGAACAGTCCTACGGCATCCACCGTCTCGCCATCCAGCAGGCAGTCCTTGAAATAGACCGTATAAAACTCGCCCCCTTTGATTTTCGGGTGAGTGCTCTGCTCGTAGAGGTATTTTGCCAAATTCACCGACTGCTCGAATAAACATTCGGGATTATCGAAAGTTTGCGTTATCGCCCCACACACTACGTTGTATTCCTGTCCGCTATCGTGATAGAGACAATAATACTCGTCAGATATTAGAAACGGCTTGAAGAAAAATTGTAATAAATTTTCTTTGATGGATTCTGGCAAAGATAAAAAATCATTAGATAGAATAATTCCTTCATCATCGTTCTTGTTGCCAACAAAATGCAAGCAACAACTGTTTAATAATATTTTGTATAACTGGAGCATACGGCTATTTTATTATTAAATGTAATAATTGTGGTAGGTGTAAACATCCAATTCCTATGCCGACATAAAGCAATATTAAAATAAAATAAATTGGTGCACTCCCCTGAAGACGTTTTAATACAGTGGCTTTAATGTGATGACTATATTCAGACTTTGTAATATATTCTTTGGTTAAATCTTTCCAATAAATAAGTTCTTTGTAGGAATGAAACACATCAATTACATCTATTATTAGTTGAAATAATGCTGATGCAATGAAATACCAACCAAAAGCCACGAATACATATTTTATTAAATTGTTTTTTTCTAGACCTTGAAGTTCGTTGACTTTTGATAATTGCGTTATTCCAATCATTATAAAAGCGGCAAGTACATCACGTAAAAGATTGGACAATACGCCTCTAATCTTTGAAGAATACGAGTCGCATATTTTTTTTGTATCATTTAACAATTCCTTTAATTCTTTGTCATACTTATCTTTTCGTTCATATGTAATAAAAGAGTATCTTTCTTTGGCTTGAGTGAGTGCATTTTGTATTATTGGGCATAATCCGTTAGGATAAGACTCCGAAATATTAATATCCAGTGATACTCGTTCTAATAATAGTTTCAATCGTAAATCAGATTTCTCACCTGTTTCGTATACCCATTGTATGGCATGGAATAACTCGTCTTGATATTTTTTTGTGATATTGACATCCAAGCTGTTGCTGCTTATTTTAAGAGGCAACCTGCGACACCCTTTAATAACTACAGTGTCACTTGGTTCATGATATTCATTGGAAAGAGCAATTGCTAATACAATAATTGAGTTCCGATAGAAAGAACGAGTAATATCATTCTTTTCCCCGAATGTTAAATAATGGTTTTTGGGGCATACAATTACATCATTGTTACTAATTATTCGAAGGGATTCGACTAAAGAGTCTTGGTCATACTTGTTTTCCTCAGAGAACAAGCCTGTATCATTAGAGCAAAAAACAAAATTGTCTCCACCAAAGTTATTTTCTAACCCGTTAACAAAAACTTTGTATTTCCCTGTATTAGCAAAATAATCCGAGGAAGTGGGATTAGTATCTTGAATCCATTTTTTTAATGAATCAATAGAATAAAAAAAATTTATCCTATAGTCTTTGATAGATGTAACAATGGCTGTTTTATTTATATTGACTCGCCAATTGTCAGTTTGACTCAAATCTAAAATAAATTCGTCAATAGAATTATATTTTGTTCCATCTATAAAAAATGACAATGCATTATCACATGCAATAACATTGAAGGATTCAAATAATTCCTTGAAGTATGAACTGTTGGAACAAGTAGTACCCTCTAAAGTTAAATTACTCCAAGTTTCCTTGTATTTGTCCTTGATTGATAGCTGTTCAATTGATAACAACTTTTCGAAAACATCTTCAAACATGATATGCTTGATTTATTGTATGTCGACGATTTGACTTGAAGTAATTGTGATAGTATAATCTCCATTATGATTGGGTTCGTTACTAATCACGATATTGTTGTCACGAGGGTCACCAATCCATTCAATTCTAACACCTTCTGCAGTTTGTCGTATATTTTTCCTTTCTTTGGAAGTAATGGCATTTTTGTTAGGAGTAAATTGTTGACCATAAAGACCATTTAATACAAGATGATTTCTGAAAGAGTCTTTTAGTATATTACGTCTTTGCTCGTCATCATCAATAATAACAGAATCTATGTATCTTTCGGAATCCACATTATCAGTATTCATAAGATAATCACGGGCTCTATTTTTGTACATAGATGGCTCTTGATCTGGGTCAATAATAGCTCTATTTTGGGATGCCCATATACGAGCTGCTGACTGGAATTTTTTTGTCAATTCAGATTCTGTTTCCCTTGGCAGAACGGATAAAAATTTTGAAAAATATTCTGTGATGCCATTCGCTTTACTTCTATCAAATACTAACACATCCCAAGAAACATTGCTGTCTGTATCAATTAGGGCAACTTTTTGAATTGCTGTTTTGTCTTCAATAAAAGTGTTTTTGACTTCTTCTAAAAGTGCTTTTGTGCCATTAAGTTTGTATTCATAAACTTTCTTATGGTCGAGTTTTACCAAGAAAAGGAGCTTCCTCTTATTTGTAGAGGCAACTGATACGATGAAAACCCCGTCGTTTGTATTTCCTCTATGTGTCTTTTGAAAACCCTCAGTTATTTCTTTGGATATTTCAACAAATCGTTTGTTATTTGCATTCAATATTTCTTTTCCAAGTTGTTGTATTCTTGGATTGTCTAGGGTGAAAACATATTGTCTGCCTTGTGCTGCATCAGCAAGTCTATCCTTGAAAAACTTTTTCTGCTCTTCAGATATTTCGATTTCATCCAAATATGTTGGTGTGATATTGTCTGTTATGATAATATGAAATATTAGTTTCTCAATTACTATAGACTCTTTTTCTTCGAGGGTGAGAACACTTTCTTTAGCCATGTGTTTATATTTTCAATTATTTTTAAAATGCAAAGATACGTTTTTTATTTGAAACATGAAAATATTTTTCATAATAATACGGCAAAAGCCTCTTCTTTAATTGAATGAGGCTTTGTTGATTCGATGTTAAAAACGTAATTTATTACATTTGGCACGGTTGGGGGTAATGCACAGCTTGGGGTAGTTATCTTTGGTGGTGGCGTCGATTCTGTTCTAAGCCTTGACTTGGTTAGCATTCATTCTTATTACCGATATGTTTTACTATTGATCGAACAATTCTGCTGGGTTTATCTTGAATTGCAGCATGTTGGCAGATTCTCGCCCTCCGTCACCACCTTTACGTTGCATGGTAATACGGCCAATATGGAAATTACCTCGATTGGTTATCTCAACTTCTCCATTGCCAAAGTAATTAAGGCAGTAATTCATCGGCTTTAATACCCATCTTGCATTTTGTGCAACTTTTTGAGCTACAAGAATCCACTCAGCAGCAAATTCACCTCGTCCTTTTAAAATGTCGCTTACAATCATAAATTGGTTCTTTTTTAACCAAGAGAGCATTAATTGCTGTTCGTGATGGTTGAACTCGTCTGCAAACATACGTCTTCCATCTCGAGGATTGGGGATTGTAGGCGGTAGTTCACCTGTGTACCTCCGTAGGATAGAAACAATTTCGGTTGGAATATTCCACAATCCAACATACTTGTCAATCCAACGCTTGTCTATTTGGTTAAAGCCATTCATATTACTAACCAATTTGACCTGCAAATTTCGCACATCAATTGCCGTCTTGAGGTATATTGTCACCTGTACTTGCACATCTGTCTTATAGCCCGAAAGTACTACAGCTTCGACATGTTCAATATCCTTAAGGTCATAGTTCATCACATAAAGCCATTGCTGTGCATCTTCATCAACCCTCCAGTTATTGAATTTTACGGCAACTTCCCGTTCATTCTGAAAGCCATGTTTTGCCGTAAGGCTTCCTCGTTCAATAGCATTTATTATTGGTGACATAGGCCTAATGTTTTAGAGATTTCACCAACAATGTATTGAAGCACATTTATAGTCACGCTGTTCCCAAACTGCTTGTATGCTTGTTGCAGATTGGGATGAATAATAAAGCTATCTGAAAAACCTTGTAAGCGGGCACATTCTCTTGGACTTAACTTTCTGATTACACAATTGATTAGGTATAATCCAGTCTTTGCACCAGCACCACCACCGTAAGCACTCAATGTGATAGCATGGCCAATCGGGTCATATATTCGTTCACCTTGTCCTCCTTTGTTAACTATGCCAATCTGTAAAGGCCTGTTAGGTAGATTTCCATCAAAGAGAGATATTTGATTAGATGTCACTCTTCGATATATCTGTATGTCTGGTCTATCAATTATTTTTGCATCTTTTGGATTACTCTCAAGTACGTCATTCAAAGAAGATGCAATCCTATGGTTAGGAAACTCGAACGCTTTACCTCTTAAAATATCTTTCCGAAAACATACCATATAAATGCGTTCTCTGTGCTGAGGAACTCCAAACTGTCCACTGTTTAACACTTTGGAGAACATGGTATAGCCGAGTTCTTCCATTGTACTTTCTACAACCTTGAATGTGCGTCCTTTGTCGTGGAGAACCAAATTCTTCACATTCTCCATAAACACAACTTTTGGACGATGATACTTAACTATGCGGGCAATGTCAAAAAAAAGAGTGCCACGCGTGTCCTCAAAACCAAGTCTCTTTCCACTGATAGAAAAGGCTTGACATGGGAAACCTCCACACAAAATATCGTGATGTGGAATCTCCGCAGCAGCTATTTTGGTGATATCGCCCGATGGCATAATACCATGATTGGCATAATAAGTCTCCTGTGCAGGCTTATCCCATTCGGATACATACAGGCATTCGGCTCCGTAAGATGAGAGTGCGTAATGGAAGCCACCTATTCCAGCAAATAGGTCAATAAACGAGAACCCCTTAAGGTATTTTTCTTTTACCTCTATCATTTTCGTGATTGATTAGCGCATTGCTAACAATCACGAAACCGGCAATAAAAAAGGCGTGAGCCTCTTTTTGCGTTCAGGGAAAGCCTAGGAAGAAACCCCTGTAATGTTGCAAAGCCCACGCCAAACGGCGGTGGCTACCAGCAACATTACTTGGTTTACCCTATAGGCTTACCTTGAACTAACTATTCCGATTTGTCAAAATCAGTTTCCTAGGCTTATTTTGAACGCGAAATGGTAGTCAATGCTATATTGTTATTTTTTTCTATTTTCTGTCTAATTAATAACTTTTTTATTATCCTTTCTTGTAATCACATATAGTTCTGTTATATCTTAATAAACTTAGAAAGGTAGATCCTCATCTGGAGGTTTGTTTTCTATATAATTAACCTCTACATATGAATCTTCCCACTCATTTGGTTTCAAGTATTTTAGTTTATCGTTTTCAAATAATACGTCTGAAATGCTTAAATGCAATACTCCTGTAGGATATGATCGAATCCACTCCGTATCTGTTTTCTTGAAACCAAAGGAGGACAGCAGATAAAACAAATCTTGTTTCCCATCAATATAGAAATTATAATTGATTTTTAGAATCTCTTTTAATTTACTTATTAAAGGATGATTCAACATGATTATCTTATTTAGTTCATCCCCTTTTTCTTCGTTCTCGTGCTTGAGATAATCAACTAATTTTTTTAGGGTATTTGCAGTGTTTTCAATGTCTCGGATAACTAAAGCCTCCTTCACCCTTTTATTATCTAACAGAAATTGTTTAAATAATCCTGCCAACTGCTCTCGTAAATAATTTATAATGTCATCTGCACTTTCAAATCCTTTTATATTGTTATTGTTGGGCAAAGACTTTATTTCCTCAATAAACTTATAAATATTGGGATTATCAACATATCTGTACCGCACGTTTTCGTTATCTTTATTAGCTAGATAAGTTTCGTATTCAGTTAGTACATCTTTTTCAATAAAAACAAAAACTTGTTTATCTTCTTTCAAAGCAGTTTTTAACTCCATTTGAGAAACAGAGTACTCACGTGTCTGACCCTCAGAAATGGCTTTACTTCCATATTTCCCACCTAAAATAGAAATAAATATATCAATATTTCCAACCTCCCGATAACAATATGTTTGTAGACTATCATCTTTCCCATATGGAATATCGCCTACTTCATTTCTGACTGGCTCATAACCGAGACTCTCTATGAATTTGTCCAATTCAATTCTAATTTGCTTTAAATCGTAGAATGTAGAACTAATAAATACTCTAGGTTTAGCCATATTGTAGTTTATTTTAGACTTCTTTTTTGATTGTTTCCAATTGCAAAAATACTCATTTTTTTTAGATTAGTAAAAAAATGTTTTGCAAAATAGTTGAAATGATGGTTATTTTGATTGAGGAAAATCAGAAAAGGGCTATACGTATTATAAATAGTAAACGCGATTATGCTTGGTTTTCAATAAATTAAGATATTAGTATGCGGTTTATCAAAATTATATGATTTTCAATAACTTCAAAGAGAGACCGAAGAAGGAGGCTCTATAACGTTTACAGTGGGTAGGAGAGGTTGAGTCTACCAGCGACGAGGTAAATCATATGGATGAGGTTGTCGAGATTGCAGAAGCCTCTGGCACGGCGTCTGGCGAGTTGGATTTTGGAGTTGATGCCTTCGAGGAGGCCGTTGGTCTGCCTGCCGTGGCGGAAGAAGGCCACGATGCCGTCCCAATGACTCTTTACGGTACCCACAAACTTCCTGAAGGGCACGAGACCGGAGTCTTCAGCCATGTCGCACCAGTAAGCGAGGTAGCCTTCGGCAAGTGCGGGCTGCCGCACGTCGTAGAGGTCGGCAAAAGCCTCCTTGAGCAGGTAGGCCTGCCCAATCTCCGCGCACGACTCCGTGATGTCGGCCAGTGCGAAGTGGCGGGAGGCGTCGAGGTGGCCAGTACGGGAGAGGAGTGTGTATCTCTCGTAGGCCGAGAAGGGGTGCGCCCCTTTCGCGGACTTGCGGACCTCTTCCATGGCCTCGTTGCATCCCTTGACCACGTGGAAGCGGTCGAACACGATGTCCGCATGAGGCAGTTTGTCCTTGCAGCCCGACACATACGCCGCCGACATGTCCATGCTCACGAGCTCTATCTGCTGCGGGGTGCCTCCGTGCGCCTTCAGGAATTCCACGAATGCCGACACCACTTCGGCACCTCGCCCCTCGGTGACGAATATGGTACGGCGGGCATCGAGGTCCACGAACTGCGTTATGTACCTGTGGCCCTTCTTGTACGACGTTTCGTCCCCCCCCACCCTCTTCACCTTCGACAGGTCAAGTCTCTCTATCGAGCGGCTGACCCAGTAGTCGAACACCCGCCACAGCCGCGGCGCGGTCTCGCCCACCGTCTCCGCAGCCGACGACACGGGCATCTCCTTCTCGATGAGCAGCATCGCATACGCCTCGAACAGCATCGTGAACCCGCTGCCCTTCCGCGCCCACGGCACCTGCACCGTCTCTATCGTGTGTTCTCCCGTCTTTATCCTCGGCACCCTGCACCGTATGTGGCATTCGTGCTGGAAGAAGTTCAGGTGTCGCCATTCCCGCTCCACCGTGTCGTGGGCCGTCTGTCGTCCGCCCTGGGGCGTGGCAAACTGCCATCCCTTCTGAAATGTGATGTCTATATACAATGTGTGCCCGTTGTCACCATTATCGACAAACTGCACATCTTCAACATACCAAGGCTCCGTAAGCCCCAATGCCATCGTGAATATCTCTATCGTTTCCATTTCGCAAATTTACGACTTATTTCTGGTTTACCCACTATAAACGTTATAGAGCCAAGAAGGATTGAAGAACCCATGAAGAAGAGATTAACGTGGCTTATTTTGAACTATGCGGCATCTGTGAATGGGAATACGGACTGCCTGATGAGACATCATGCGGTGTGGCTCATCCTTAAGACAGGTATTATTGCCCCCATATTTTCTATCTAAATTGTTTTTGGATTTTGGCTTCACCGTAAAAGGCGCAGATTTCAGCGGCGAGGGTGTTGAGGTTGTGGAAGCGGCTGTAGTCGCTGTCGGCGGGAACACCTGAGACTTCGCCCAACGCCTCGATACCCCATGGGGCTAATATCAGCAGATTCCCTCGGAGGCAGGCTTCGAAGCGTCGGTGTTCGGGTTTCCAATAGGGGCCGATGGGCTCTTTCTGCAGGTGTATCAAGGGGTATCCCTTTTCCAAGCATTCGTTTTTCATCATCAGTTCACCACGCGAAATACCGGGGGTGACAAAAACAGTCTGCCCTTCGAGCAAGGCAGACTCCCACTCGACATGCTGGCGTGCGTAGTCGTCGGTGGACTCATAGGGAAGACGGCTGACGGGATGGCGACGGTGACACTGCACCTGTAGTTTGCGTGCCCAGCGCAGTAGGAAGAGGTTGCCGAAGGCACCGTAATCTCGCTGTCCTATCGTCACATGGAGGCACCGCTGCATAACATCGGGAAAACGACGGCAAAGGAGGGCACGACGGGGATTGTCGTTAACATAGGCTATCATTGCCTCGCGGTGTCGGTTGTCGAGACAGATGGTGTCGTCGTAGTTGTCGTCGAAGAGGGGTTGCTGTTGTCGGCTCACAAGCGCATAGTACTCCTGTCGCTGTTTCTTTGAGAGATTGCGGATGAGGGAGCCTTCGTCGGGGTGGTCACGAATCTTCTGGAGGAGCCATGCAGGGGCATTGTTGCCTATGGTGGCGACCGAAATCGGTCGGGAGGTAGAGGGAGGCAAGCCCTGCAACTGTTGCCAGCGGCTTGTGCAGAAGGCTTTGAAGGCTTGAATGATGTCGCCCAAGTTCCATTCCATGGGTTCTAATACTTCGATGACACCGTGGAAGTGGTCGGGCATGCAGACACAGGCGTGTACCGCTACCTGATTGCCGTGGATGGCTTGAATGGCGGGTGATTGTTGCCAGGCTTGCTGTATCTCTTCGCCAAGAGGAGTGAGGAACAGGGCTTCGTGGCCGAGAACGGCCACTGGATTGCAGATGGCTTTGTGGCCGAGAACGGCCACGGAATCGGTCACGAAATGGGAGAGCAGGTGGGCGCGGCCGCTCACTACCAGCGTGATGAGGTAGGTGCCGCGACCATAGTAGTCGTGGCCGGGATTGCGGGGGCGGTAGGCGGATGGCATTCTAGTGCTTATTTAGTCAAGCTATAGGGCTTGGTGTCTTTGGCTTGGAAGAGGCGTTTGTTGGGTTTGGGTCCCATCTGGAACTCCAGGGTGCCGCCTTCCATCAGCTGGGTGTAGGTGACGTAGCATTTGTCGTAGGGCTTGCCGTTCCATAGGATGCGCTGGATGTAGCGGTTCTTGTCGCTCACATTGGGGGCTTTTATCTCAAGGTATTTGCCGCTACCCATGCGTACCTTCATATAGGGCAGGTAGGGCGCACCGATGACGTATTGCCCGCTGGCGGGACAAACGGGATAGAAGCCCATGGCGGAGAAGATATACCAGGCCGACATTTGCCCGCAGTCGTCGTTGCCACAGAGGCCGTCGATATGGTTGCGGTACATGCGGTTCATCACCTCGCGCACCCAGTATTGTGTCTTCCACGGCTGGGAGGTCCACATGTAGAGGTAGGGGATATGGTGGCTCGGCTCGTTGCCGTGGACATAGCCGCCCAGCATGCCTTCGCGGGTGACATCCTCGGTTTCGGCAAAGAACTCGTCGGGCACATGCATGGTGAAGAGGGTGTCTAACTTCCGCACGAAAACCTTTTCGCCGCCCATCATCTGCATCATGCCGTTAACGTCGTGCGGCACATAGAAGCTGTAGTTCCAGGCATTGCCCTCAATCAAGCCTTCGCCACTGGTGGAGAGGAGGCTGTAAGGGGTTTTCCAGCTGCCGTCACTGTAGCGTGCGCGGACAAAACCGTCCTTATACACGTTGCGGTAGCTCAATGCCCGCTGGCGGTAATTCTCGCGGATGGAATCCTCATAGCCTATCACGTCGGGCAGCGTATTCTCCAAATGGTTCTCCAACGCCCAATAGACGCACCAGTCCTCGTAGGCATTCTCCAGTGTGACGGAGGTGCCGTTGCGGCTCTTGTCGAAGGGGACATAGCCTAGCTCTTTGTAGAGGCCGGTAAAGTCGTAGTAGTCCACATTGGTGGTGGAGAAGATGGAATGCATGGTTTCCAACTCTTGCTCGGTGTCGGGCTGGAGTGTGTTGACGGCGGCATCCACCATCACCGACACGCCGTGATAGCCTATCATGCACCAGTTCTCACCACCATGATGGCTCCATACAGGCAGCATGTGGTGGGGGCTTCGGTCGTAGTGGTTATAGAGCGACATGGCAAGGTTGCGGCTCATGGCGGTATCAGTGAGGTTGATGAGGGGATGCAGAGCGCGGTAGGTGTCCCACAGCGAGAAGATGGTATAACGAGTATACCCGCCATAGTTTTTTTCATCAATATCCTGATAGATGGAGGGGTTTATCATGGTGTGGTAGTAGGATGTGTAGAGCATCGCCAACGCATCCTCTGGCCCTTGTGCCTCGATGCGTCCCAGCATCCGGTTCCAATGGATGCGGGTCAGTTCGCTAACCACGTCGAAGTGGCTGCGGTATTTGGGGTCGCCCTGATGTACGATGAGCAATGTGTCGCCCTCCGGCCTGTCGCGGAATAGTATCCTTGAGGCACTAGGAGAATACTGGCACCCTTCGCGTTGCACGGCTCGGTTGGCACCCCAAGTGCTGTTGGGAGAAAGACCCACGATTACCTCAAGAGTGTCGTTTCCACCGTCTTCAAATTCGAACCAGCACACAGGCTTGCGTCCTGCCATCTCGGGGAAGTTGTGCTCTTGGTCGAAACGGTTCCAAAAGCCATGATACGACAGCGGGGCAAAGTCGTGGTAGCCATACTGCTTGATGGGTTTGTTGAACTGGATATAAAAGTATAGCTTGCGGCAGCGGTTCCAGCCGCTAGTCATGCGCCAACCGCTGATGCTGCGCGTACCCTCCACCCTGCATTCTGCCCACAGCACCTTGCCGTCGTAGTTGTAGATGCCATGATTGAGGTCGAGGATGATTTTTTGCGCCGCACCCTTGGGAAATATATAGCGGTGCACACCACAGCGCTTTGTGGCGGTGAGTTCGCAGCGGATGTTGTCGTCGTCGAGCGTGACGGCATAGTAGCCCGGCGCGGCCACCTCGGTCTCGTGGCGGAAACGCTGGCGATAGCCCCCGTCGGGGTTGTCGGCGGTGCCGGGGTTGAGCTTCGTCTCGCCGCTGTAGGGCATGATGAGAATGTCGCCCAAGTCGCTGTGTCCGGTGCCGCTGAAATGGGTGTGGCTGAAGCCTACGATGCTGCTGTCGCGGTGCTGGTAACCGGCACAGTAGTCGTAGACGCGCGGCTGATAAACCCCATTGATGTTGTGGGGAATGGTGTCCGTGTCAGGACTCAGCTGCACGAAGCCGTAAGGGAAACAGGCACCGGGAAAGGTGTGTCCCATACCGTTGGTGCCGATAAACACATTAACCCAGCGACCATAGTCGGGACTCTTCTTAGTTTCTTGAGCCATAAGCGATAAAAATATGGCACATAAGAGGCAAAATAGGCTTATTCTTTTCATGGTGTAGTATGTTTTCAGGATGCAAAAATACGAAAATAATTAAAAAATATGTATCTTTGCAGTCGAAATAAAGATAATAAAAATGCGAAAAGCCACTATTTATATCATCTTCCTTGTCGCTATCGCGCTGTATGCCAGCTGCACTCCTGACGATTATGTGCCACCTGCAACAGGCCAAACACCACAAGAAGAAATCGTCGATTCTATAATTAATGACTCTATCCCAATTAGTGGCGGTGATAATGACACCATTAACGACACAATTCCGCTTGTAGAGGTGAACTTATTACTAAACGGAGGGTTAGAGCAATGGGTAGACCCACAGACGGCAGACCCCTATGATATACCCGAACATTGGTTTCGCCACAACAACTTAAATGTTAGGAAAAACAACACCATTGTCACAGAGGGGATATATTCGGCAAAGATGGAGTCGTTGGAGACAGGCTCAACGGCAAGAGTAGACCAACGTGTGCCGGTAACACCAGGTAGTAGGATAAGAATCCGCTTTAGCTACTACGTTGAACAATGGAAATCGAAAGGTGCCAGAACCTACTGCTACTTCCGAACGAGGGCTACAGAAGCATCCAATATATCTGCTGAAGATTTAAAAGATTTCTATGGACAGGAGGCCTATTACATCATTCGTGGGGGTGGGTATGGCCTGACCTATCTGCCACACGATTTGAACGTATGGCAGACGTTTGACGAGACAATCGAAGTGCCTCCGACGGCAAACTATTTTGTGTTTGGTGTCAACAGTTATCACGGCACAATCATATATGTGGACGACTGTTACGTTATTGAAGTATCAGAATAATAGAGGTATGAGAAGGGTCGTTTTCATATTGGCATGGATTGTTGTGGCTATGGGTATGCTGCACGGGCAGAGTTTGAATGTCAACGACAATGCACAGATTGAACCTCAACGGCAACTTGCCGCACCATGGGTGCGCTGGTGGTGGAATGGCGACAAGGTGGACACGATAGAACTGAAGCGCGAGCTGCACCTGCTGCATGAGGCAGGCATTGGGGGTGTGGAAATTAACCCCATCGAGTTCCCTGCCAAGCGGTGCGATTCGTTGGGCATTCGGTCCCTCACATGGCTCAGCGACGAGTGGCTTGAAGCTTTGGGCAGTGCCCTCCGCGAAGCCAAGCGGCTGGGCATGGGCTGCGACCTGCTTGTTGGCTCAGGGTGGCCCTTCGGAATGGAGACTCTACCCATGGATGAGCGGGCACAGGTGATGCTCACCTACGCCACAGAGATTGATTGGTCGAACAACACCAACAATGAACCTTTTGTTATCACCAAGCAGCAGATATTCGATGCCGTAGACCCCAAAGTGACCGAACCCAATGCCGACCGCCAGTTTGAATTGGTGGACCTCTTCGTTGTGCCCGACTCGGTATACAGCATCTATCAACGCAACGACTACTATCCCCTCGGCGATACAATACGGCTTTATCCCCTCGACCAAATCACCACGGGCTGGCATCCCTCACCCAATAACAAATACATGCTTTATGCCTTGGTGCGCTGCACCTCTTTTGCCAGCGTCATCAACGGTGCCCCCGGAGCATCGGGGCCTATCCTTGACCACATGAACCGCGAGGCAGTGCGCCATTTCCTTTACCACATGTCGCACACGCTGGAGGGGAGGTTTGGCCCTATGAAGAATTGGCTGCGTGCCTACTTCGTCGACAGCATGGAGCTCGAAGGGGCAAACTGGACCTCCGACTTTGCCGAGGAGTTCCGCCGCCGTCGCGGCTACGACTTGATGCCGTGGTTGCCCTTCACCATGTTCAAAACTGGACGACTGGGCGATGTGGTCAGCTACGAGTATGGAGCCAAGCAGTCGCCCGACTTCAAACGGCAGGTGCAGCGTGTGCGACACGATTTCGAGCTCACCAAGGCGGAGCTGCTCCACGAGCGCTATACCCAGACCTTCCTCCAATGGTGCCATGAGCAGGGCGTAAAAGCGCGCGCACAAGCCTATGGGCGCGGATTCTTCCCTCTCGAAAGCTCCCTCGGCTATGATATTCCCGAGGGCGAAAGCTGGACCACCAACTACCTGCGCCACCGCATCGGTGAAGAGATGCCCGACAGCGACTACCGCCGTGGTCGCGCCTACACGATGATTAACAAACTGGTCTCCTCCGCCGCACACCAGAGCGGTCGTCGGCTGGTCAGTGCCGAGGAGATGACCAACACCTATCGCATGTTCGAGACTACCCTCGAACTGCTCAAGCTGGGCAGCGACATGAGTGCCATCAGCGGTACCACCCACTCGGTGTGGCACGGCTTTAACTACTCGCCCCCACAGGCAGGCTTCCCTGGGTGGGTGCAATACGGCAGCTACCTCAACGAGCAGAACACTTGGTGGCCCTACTTCCACCTGCTCAACGAGTACCGCAGCCGCATGAGTGCCATACTCCAGAATGCCGACATGCAGACCGACATCGCCATCCTGCTGCCCACCGACAGCTTGTGGGCGCAATACGGTGTGCAGACCGAACCCTTCCCCAACTACCCCAAGGGCAGCCCCTACGATATCCCCTATCTGCTGTGGGAGGCGGTGCTCAAGAACGGAGGCAACTGCGACTTCGTCACCCGCCGCCAGCTCGACACCGCAACCCGCCGCGATGGCAAGCTCATCATCGGCAAAAAGGCCTACAAATCCCTTCTTGTGCCCCCAGCGTCATCCGTAGACGGAACTCAATCCTCAATCCTCAATTCTCAATCCTCAATCCTCAAAGTCCCCTCCCTCCCCGACCGCAACTATCTTGAATGGTACCGCACAGCGCAATCAAAGTATAATCTCCCCCACAATGTAACGATAGAAGAGCCTGACCCTTATCTGCTACAAAACCATTACCGCAACGACCGTGGCGACGACATCTTCCTCTTCGTCAATGCCTGCCTCCGCTGCGCTGTCAGCTCCACCATCGTATTTCCCAAAGAAATCTACCAAGGCCGCACCGCTTGGGTCTACAACCCCGCCACCGACGAGAAACAGCTGCTCACGCTCGAAGACGGCTCCACCTGGCTCTACCTTCCCCCCGCCGAGAGCCTCTTCATCATTTTTGAAGATACCGTAGGGGCTTCCACCGGGGAGCGGGCTTACACGGGGGTAAGCCCCTACGATTCCCACATTCCCCAGTGGTCTCCCGCCTACAACGAAGGGCAGCACTACTTCCCCATCTCCACCGAGTGGCACCTCTCGCTCCACCACGCCATCGAAGGCTGGACACGCGACACCGTCATGCAGCAACTCTGCGACCTCCGCGAAACCCAGTTCAAAGATTTCGGCGGCACCATCACCTACACCGCACAGATTCCTTACGACAGCATCGGCCCCAACCCCATATTCGACCTCGGAGAGGTATATAACATCTGCGAACTCATTGTCAATGGTACCAGCTGCGGTGTGAAGTGGTATGGCGAAAGGATATATGACAACGTGGCACCCCTCCTCCACCCCGGCGACAACACCATAGAAATCCGCGTCACCACCACCCTCAACAACTACGTCCACACCATTACCGACGACAAGGTTATCCAGCATTTCGTCATCAAACGTAATGTCCCCACCACTCCCGCCGGCCTCCTCGGCATCGATGGGCAGATAGCAGTCTTCTAATCAATTACACCACATTATGAAACGCACCATTCCCTTATTACTTCTGATTGTGGCTTTGCAGCCTTGCGGGGCGCAACGCTTGTTTGTCACCGACTTTGGAGCCAAGGGCGACGGCACCACCCTCTGCACCCGCAGCCTGCAGGCGGCTATCGACAGTGCCAACGCTATCTACGTCGCCAACGGGGAGAAGCAGACCGTCATCCTG
>JAEEGI010010488.1_pt1 | contig 20123 bp, 30 predicted proteins | sample 8958751 | NCBI WGS metagenome assembly JAEEGI01 (sample SAMN16246545, study PRJNA631951) | gut metagenome | biome: gut microbiome; feature: rumen; material: KS-attached | host: Bos | place: Iran: Karaj | collected 2018-10 | reverse complement strand
AATCAGTAATCATTTATTTGAACATATGGTGAGGAATGGGTTTTATCCAGCTCCGAAGTTGTGCGTTAAAAAAGAATATTATTTGGAGGCTTTAAAAAGGTTTCTTTATACTATAGATACTTACTTAAAATAAGGAGCAGTTCAAAATGAAGATTATTATTTTAGGAGCCCCCGGTGCCGGAAAAGGTACTCAGGCAGAAATGATTTGCGAAAAGTACAACATTCCTCATGTTTCAACAGGCGATATCTTCCGTGCAAACATTAAAAACGGAACCAAGCTTGGTATGGAAGCAAAACAGTACATGGATAAGGGCTTACTTGTTCCCGATGAATTAACAGTAAAGATTTTACTTGACCGCGTAGCTCAAGATGATTGTAAGGACGGATACGTACTCGACGGATTTCCTCGTACAATTCCTCAGGCAGAAGTATTGGACAAGGCTCTTACAGAGTTAAACGACAAAGTTGATTACGCAATCAACGTTGATGTACCCGATGAAAACATCATCAACCGTATGTCAGGAAGAAGAGCATGTGTTTCTTGCGGTGCTACATACCATGTAGAATATGCTGCTCCCAAGAAGGAAGGCATCTGCGATAAGTGCGGAGCCGAACTTATTTTAAGAAACGATGATAAGCCTGAAACTGTAAAGAACAGATTAAGCGTTTATCACGATCAGACACAGCCTTTAATCGAGTACTACTCAAAGAAGGGTATTCTTAAAGAAGTAGACGGAACAAAGGCAATGAACGAAGTATTTAATTCAATAGTAGATATTCTTTCAAAGTAGGAGGAAACATGTCAGTAACGATTAAATCTCAAAGAGAGATAGAACTCATGAGAGAATCGTGCAGGATTCTCGGAGAAGTGCATGATGCACTTTCAAAGATTATAGCACCGGGCATCTCGACAAAGGAAATAGATATAGAAGGCGAAAAGCTGATAAGAAGCTACGGCTGCATACCTAACTTTTTACACTATAACGGATTTCCCGCTTCGATTTGTGTGTCCGTAAACGACGAGGTCGTACACGGTATTCCCAATAAGAAGAAAATTTTAAAGGAAGGCGATATCGTAAGCTTGGATTGCGGTCTTATTTATAAGGGTTATCACTCAGATGCCGCAAGAACCTACGGAGTCGGAAAGATTTCAGACGAAGCTCAAAAGCTTATCGATGTTACAAAGCAGTCATTCTTTGAAGGAATCAAATATGCAAAAGCCGGCAATCACTTATACGATATTTCAAATGCCATCGATGATTATGTAACACCTTTTGGCTACGGAATCGTAAGAGACTTGGTTGGACACGGAATAGGAACGAGTCTTCACGAAGATCCTCAGATTCCTAACTTCAGACAGAAGCGTCACGGCATTTTGCTTGAGCCCGGTATGACACTTGCAATTGAGCCCATGATTAACATGGGAACATGGGAAGTCTGCTGGGAAGACGATGACTGGACGGTAGTTACCGAAGACGGTTCATTGTCAGCACATTATGAAAACACAATCCTCATTACCGAGGGTGAACCCGAAATATTGACACTTGGCAACAAATAACGGAGGAATTGAATGTCTAAACAGGATGTTATTGAAATTGAGGGAACTGTAGTTGAAAAGCTTCCCAATACCATGTTTCAGGTAGAACTTGAAAACGGCCACAAGGTTTTGGCACACATTAGCGGTAAGCTTCGTCAGAACTTTATCCGTATCTTACCCGGTGACAAGGTAACGCTTGAATTATCACCTTACGATCTTTCAAAAGGAAGAATCATTTGGAGAGATAAATAAGCTAAAATTTCTTTTAATTTATAGGTTGCAAACAGGAAACTGTTGTGATACAATGATACTCGGTCTTTTTTGGGCGAGGAGCTTTTGCTTGCATAAAAAAGGCTATCGGAAGAACTGAAAGGAGGACATCATGAAAGTAAGATCTTCTGTAAAACCTATTTGCGAAAAATGCAAAGTTATCAAGCGTAAGGGAAAGATCAGAATTATCTGTGAAAACCCTAAGCACAAGCAGGTACAGGGTTAATCCTATTATAGGATTTGAAGTATATATACGTAGTAATTAATTGATTTATTCAATTATTTGAGCCTACGAATAATACTTTTGAAACCGAGGAGAGCTCAATAATACGGAGAGCTCGTAACCTGTCGGAAAAATCGGGAGCCGTCCCGATCGGGTGATATTAATCACCTCATTCAATTAGTAATTGCATGCAAGGCATGCGCACATGTGGCATAAGCCACGAGAATTTGGAGGAAATAAAAAATGGCTCGTATCGCAGGTATTGACTTACCCAGAGAAAAACGTGTTGAAATCGGTTTGACTTACATCTACGGTATCGGTAGAACATCATCAAACAAGATTTTGGCAGCCGCAAAGGTTAACCCTGACACTCGTGTTAGAGATTTAACTGACGAAGAAGTTAAGAGAATCGGCGAAGTTATCGCTGAAGGCTACACAATCGAAGGTGACCTTCGTCGTGAAGTAGCATTCAACATCAAGACTCTTCAGGAAATCGGATGTTACAGAGGTATCCGTCATCGTAAGGGACTTCCCGTACGTGGACAGAAGACAAAGACAAACGCTCGTACTCGTAAGGGTCCCAAGCGTACTGTAGCAAATAAGAAGAAGTAAGTAACCAGTAAATAGTAATTGGAGAAAGTAGGTTAGTTTAAAATGGCTAAAGTTGCAAAGAAAGTAACAAAAAAGCGCGTAAAGAAAAACGTTGAACGTGGACAGGCACATATCCAGGCATCTTTCAACAACACAATTGTTACATTAACAGATGCTGAAGGTAACGCTTTATCATGGGCAAGTGCCGGTGGTCTTGGATTTAGAGGTTCAAAGAAATCTACTCCCTATGCTGCACAGATGGCCGCAGAGACAGCTACAAAGGCTGCTATCCCTCACGGCTTAAAGTATGTTGACGTATTTGTAAAGGGTCCCGGCTCAGGCCGTGAAGCTGCAATTCGTGCACTTGCTGCTGCAGGTTTGGAAGTTGTTTCTATCAGAGACGTAACTCCTGTACCTCACAACGGATGCAGACCCCCCAAGCGTCGTCGTGTGTAGTCTTATTTACTGTTTTTAATAAGACAATTAACAAGCGTTGGAAGAAGACAGCCTAGAAGGCTGCTGTAAACAATAATTTGAAAGGAAATTAAAACAATGGCAATTAACAGAACTCCTGTATTAAAAAGATGCAGATCTTTAGACCTTGATCCTATCTTTTTAGGATATGACAAGAAGTCAAACAGAAGCTCACGTGCAGGCAAGAAGATGTCTGAATACGGATTACAGCTTCGTGAAAAGCAGAAAGCAAAATTCATCTACGGCGTACTTGAAAAGCCTTTCCGTAACTACTATGAAAAGGCTGATCGTATGAAAGGTATGACCGGTGAAAACCTTATGGTTATGCTTGAATCAAGACTTGACAACGTAATCTTCCGTATGGGATTTGCTCGTACACGTAAGGAAGCAAGACAGGTTGTTGACCACAAGCATGTATTGGTAAACGGAAAGTTAATCAACATTCCTTCTTACCTCATCAAGGCCGGCGATGTTATCACATTGACAGACAAGGCTAAAGAATTACAGCGTTATAAAGATGTCCTTGAAGTAACAGGCGCTAGACTTGTTCCTGAATGGATTGACGTAGATCAGGACGCTTTCAAGGGAACCATCAAGAATCTTCCTACAAGAGAAATGATTGATGTTCCTGTTAACGAAATGCTTATTGTCGAATTATATTCAAAATAAAGTAATTTCACAAAATCCTAAAGGAGGGTATTTACTGTGTTTGAATTTGAAAGACCGAATGTTGAAGTTGTTGAAGTGTCCGAAGATAAGAAGTATGGCAAGTTTGTTGCTGAGCCCCTTGAGAGAGGCTATGGTATTACCCTTGGCAATTCTTTAAGAAGAATCATGCTTTCTTCATTACCCGGTGCTGCAGTAAGCCAGATTAAGATTGAAGGTGTACTCCATGAGTTTTCTTCAATTCCCGGAGTAAAAGAAGACGTAACTGAAATTATCTTAAATGTTAAGAAACTCGCAATCAGAAATACAAGTGATTCATATGAGCCCAAGACAGCTTATATCGATTTCACAGGTGAAGGCGTTATCAAAGCTTCAGACATTCAGGCTGATTCTGACATTGAAATCTTAAATCCCGATCTTGTAATCGCTACACTTTGCGGCGGCAAGGATGCTAAGTTCTACATGGAACTTACAATCACAAAGGGCCGTGGATACGTAAGCGCAGACAAGAATAAAAACGATGATCTTCCCATCGGTGTTATTGCAGTTGATTCAATCTACACACCTGTAGAAAGAGTTAACATGACTGTTAACAACACTCGTGTAGGTCAGGTTACTGATTTTGACAAACTTACATTAGACGTTTATACAAACGGTACTCTTGCTCCCGAAGAGGCTGTAAGCCTTGCAGCAAAGGTATTAAGTGAGCACTTGTCACTCTTCATCGACCTTTCCGAAGCAGGACAGAAGACAGACGTTATCACAAGTAAGGAAGACAGCTCTAAGGGAAGACCTGTTGATGACATGAGCATCGATGAGTTGGAACTTTCTGTTCGTTCTTACAACTGCTTAAAGAGAGCAGGCATCAATACTGTTGGTGAACTTGTAAACAAGACACCCGAAGACATGATGAAGGTTAGAAACCTTGGACGCAAGTCTTTAGAAGAAGTATTGTTCAAACTTAAGGAGTTAGGTTTACAGTTAAACTCCGTTGAAGACATGATATAGTTTAGAATGCATTGATTGTGCGGTAAGACCGTAAGAGCACGCACGAAAGGAATTTAAAATGGCAAAGTACAGAAAGTTAAGCAGAACATCTGCACAGAGAAAGGCTTTATTAAGAGGCCAGGTAACATCATTAATTGCTAACGGCAAGATCGTTACAACAGAAGCTAAGGCTAAAGAAGTTTCTAAGATCGCTGAAGGACTTATTGCATTAGCAGTTAAGGAAAAAGACAATTTTGAAACAGTTAAAGTAACAGCTAAGGTTGCCAAGAAAGATAAAGATGGCAAGCGCGTTAAAGAAGTAGTAGACGGAAAGAAAGTTACTGTTTACGAATCAGTTGAGAAGGAAATCAAGAAAGATAAGCCTTCAAGACTTCACGCACGTCGTCAGATGCTTAAGGTTCTCTACACAGACGAAACCAACAAGCTCTTCGATGAAATCGCTCCCAAGTATGTAAATCGTAACGGTGGTTACACAAGAATCGTTAAGATTGGTCAGCGTAAGGGTGATGCTGCAATGGAAGTACTTCTTGAGTTAGTTTAATTCAAAGATAAAAGAGAGTATCGAAAGATACTCTCTTTTTTGTTATTCGTTTATTTAATTATTTTCCGTTCTTTGCGGCATACTCGGCTAAGGTTTCATTGCCACCCATCACTCTTGCAATTATGGCGCATATGATAATGATGAGAATAATCTTAGCTAGGGGTATGATTATATTTTTTTCATATGGTGCAAGTTTTTCACGTATTATTTTGTATTTATCTTTAAAGAAAGATCCTATTCTCTCCAATAAGCTTTTCATATGCCCAGTTCCTTGTATTTTCTTTGTAATTTAAGTATAATCAATTAGATTGTAATATTCTAGTTTATTCTTTGATAAAGGTAATAAAAGTGGAAATTGTAAAAGCAGATCATCTTTCATTTGATTATATAAGGCGAGACGAAGAAGGAAATGTGGAAGGCATCACTACCGCAGTCAATAATGTTTCTTTCACCGTAAAAAAAGGAGACTTTGTGGCAATCCTTGGCCACAACGGATCCGGTAAATCTACTCTTGCCAAGCACTTAAACGCAACCTTGTATCCTACAGAAGGCGCGGTTTATGTGGAAGGAAAGAACACTAACGATGAAAAGAATCTTTGGGACATACGTGAGACAGTTGGAATGGTGTTTCAAAATCCCGACAACCAGATAATCGGTCAGATTGTTGAAGAAGACGTTGGGTTCGGACCTGAAAACTTAGGCGTTCCCACTAAGGAAATCTGGGAAAGAGTTGAAGAATCCTTAAAGGCAGTGGGAATGTATGAGTATAGAACCAAATCTCCCAATAGATTATCAGGCGGACAAAAGCAGAGAGTGTCAATTGCAGGCGTGCTTGCAATGCATCCTTCTTGCATAGTGTTTGATGAACCAACGGCCATGCTTGACCCCATAGGACGTAAAGAAGTTATAAGAGCCGCAAGAGCTTTAAATGATGTTGAAAAAATCACGGTAATTTTGATTACTCACTACATGGATGAAATTGTTCATGCAGATAAAGTAATTGTAATGGATAAAGGTTCAATCGCAATGGCGGGAACTCCACGTGAAATCTTTTCGCAGATTGATAAGCTTAAAGAACTTAGGCTTGATGTGCCTCAGGTAACAATGTGTGCGCACTTACTTAAAGAAAAGGGATTAAATATTCCCGGAACAATACTTACAAATGATGAGCTAATAGAGGCTTTAAAGAAATGTCGATAATTGTAAATCATGTTACGTATCGTTATAATGCAGGAACCGCAATGGAAAATACCGCACTTAACGATGTAAATATTAAAATAAATGATTCTGAATTCATAGGTCTTATCGGGCATACGGGCTCGGGTAAGTCGACCTTGGTGCAACATTTAAACGGGCTTATAAAGCCTACGGAAGGCGGCATCTATGTTGACGGAGCAGATATATGGGACGAAGGATATGATTTAAAGAAACTTCGCGGAGAAGTGGGACTTGTATTTCAATATCCCGAGCATCAGCTTTTTGAAACAGATGTGTTTACGGATGTTTGCTTTGGACCAAAGAACTTAGGCCTTTCTGAAAAAGAGATTCAGTTAAGAGCCTATGAAGCATTAAAAATGGTTGGAATTGAAGATGATTATTTCTACCAGTCACCCTTTGATTTATCCGGTGGCCAAAAGCGAAGAGTGGCCATTGCGGGAGTGCTTGCCATGAAGCCTAAAGTGCTTGTGCTTGACGAACCTACGGCAGGTCTTGATCCTAAGGGCAGAGATGAGCTTTTGGATAAGCTTTCTTCCATTAGAAAAGAAACCGGATGCACAATAGTGCTTGTTTCGCACAGCATGGAAGATGTGGCCAACTATGCCGACAGGATTGTCGTTATGGATAAAGGAAGCGTGGTCTACGACGATACGCCGAGGAATGTCTTTAAGCATTACAAAGAGCTAAAAGAAATGGGGCTTGGCGTTCCGCAGATAACAGAAACCATGTATGCGTTAAAAGAAGCAGGTTTCAACGTTTCAACAGATATAATTACTATAGAAGAAGCAGTTAAGGAAATACTTGGATGTTAAAAGATATAACACTGGGTCAGTACTACCCGCAGGAATCGGTAATACACAGGCTTGACCCAAGAGTGAAATTGTTTGGAACCTTTCTTTTCATCATTTCACTTTTTATAAATGACAATTTCATAGGATATATTGCATCGGTGTTGTTTTTGACAACGGTGATAATCCTTTCAAAGGTACCTTTTTCTTTTATGGTACGAGGCATGAAGGCAATTGTGCTTTTGCTTCTTTTCTCGGTTGTTTTAAATCTTTTTATGACCGAAGGTGAGGTACTGGTTTCTTTTTGGAAACTAACCATCACAAAAGAAGGGCTCTATACCGCTATATTTATGGCGCTTAGGCTTTCTTTCCTAATTATTGGTTCGAGCATTATGACTCTTACCACAACGCCCAATCACTTAACCGACGGCCTTGAAAAGAGCCTTGGATTTTTGAAAGTGATAAGAGTGCCGGTTCATGAAATATCAATGATGATGTCCATTGCCTTAAGGTTTATCCCGATTTTGATGGAAGAAACCGACAAGATCATGAGAGCGCAGATGGCAAGAGGCGCCGATTTTGAGAGTAAGAATTTAATTAAAAGAATAAAGAGTTTGATTCCGTTACTGGTACCGCTTTTTGTTTCAGCCTTCAGACGTGCAAACGATCTTGCAATGGCAATGGAGGCAAGATGCTATAAAGGCGGAGAGGGAAGAACCAAGATGAAGCCCTTAAAGTACCAAGGAATAGACAGAGTATCGTATTTGATCATTTTGCTTTATTTTGCAAGTATAATTGCAATCAGGGTAATCGTATGAGAAGAGTGCTTTTGTGCGTAGCATACGACGGGACGGCATACGCCGGATGGCAGGTTCAAAAGAATGCAGTGACCGTTGAAGGTGAACTTAATAAAGCTCTTTCAGATTTGTGCAAAGAAACCGTTGAGGTTATCGGAGCAAGCAGAACGGATGCCGGGGTTCACAGTTTATCAAGCATGTGCGTGTTTGATACAAATATGAGAATGCCTGCCGAAAAGTTTTCTTTTGCCTTAAACACAAAGCTTCCCGATGATATCAGGGTGGTGTGGTCTAAAGAAGTGAATGAAAACTTTCATCCAAGACACTGCTTAACAGAGAAAACTTACGAATACCATATATACAATGCGGATTTTATGCCGCCCACAAAGAGGCTTTATGCATATCAAGAAAGGCGTGAGCTTAACATTGAAGCTATGAAAGAAGCTTCGAAATATCTGGTGGGAGAGCATGATTTTAAAAGTTTTTGCAGCGCCGAATCAACTGCGGAAACAACAGTAAGAACAATAACAGACATTGATGTCTTTAAAGATGGCGAAGAAGTAGTCATTTCGGTCTCGGGAAACGGATTTTTATACAATCAGGTAAGAATCATAGCAGGCACCCTTATGTGGGTGGGCTTAGGCGTTAGAAAACCTGAAGACGTAAAAGATATGTTAGAAGCCCTCGACAGAAGTGCAAGCGGACCTACCGCACCGGCCCACGGACTCCTTTTAAAAAGCTTTAAATTTTTGGAAGAAGAGGGCTTGAAACCTTGAAAATGTGCTTGACAGAGCCACTTTCTTTGGTTATACTGTCTTAGTGTGCGAATGCGTTTAGTGTGCCTTACCACTGCCCCGGAAAGGCATATGAACATAAATTCACGATAGTACTTGATTTTTTATGGAGGAAACACAATGAAAACATTTATGGCAAATCCTGCTACCATCGAAAGAAAATGGTATGTAGTTGACGCTACAGATAAGACTCTTGGACGTTTAGCTTCTGAAATTGCTAAGGTTTTAAGAGGTAAGAACAAAGCAATTTTCACTCCTCATGTTGATACAGGTGATTATGTAATCGTTGTAAACGCTGAGAAGATTTCTGTTACAGGTAAGAAGATGGAAGAAAAGACATACTTCCGTCACTCTGATTATGTAGGCGGTGTACGCACAATGCCTTTGTCAGAAAAGCTTGCTACAAAGCCTGAAGAAGTTATCGAAATCGCTGTAAAGGGCATGCTTCCCAAGGGACCTCTTGGACGTAAGATGGCCAAGAAGCTTTTTGTATACGCAGGACCTGATCACAAGCATGAAGCTCAGAAACCTGAAGTATTGACATTCTAAGAGGAACTGAAAGGAGATTACCAAAATGGCTAAGAAAGCAGCTAAAGCAGCTAAGTTTTACGGAACAGGTAGAAGAAAATCTTCCGTAGCTAGAGTATATTTAGTACCCGGTAAGGGAACTATCACAATTAACAAGAGAGACATTGATGAATACTTTGGTCTCGAAACATTGAAAGTTATCGTTCGTCAGCCCCTCGCAGCAACAGAAACTGCTGACAAGTACGATGTTATCGTAACTGTTAAGGGTGGCGGATTTACAGGCCAGGCAGGTGCTGTTCGTCACGGTATCGCTCGTGCATTACTTACAGTTGATGCAGACTTCAGACCTGTATTAAAGAAGGCAGGATACCTTACAAGAGATCCTCGTATGAAGGAAAGAAAGAAGTACGGCTTAAAGAAAGCTCGTCGTGCTCCCCAATTTTCAAAACGTTAATAAGAACCAAAACAATAGCCTCCACGTATGTGGGGGCTATTTTTGTGTTCTTATACGTTTTGAGAACTGGGGGCACCCAAGAGTATGCCGGAGGCATGCTCGAGCCGCAACATACTGTTCTAAATTGGGATAGAAATTGATATAATTGTTAAAAATGATAGTTTATGCTTTTGAATCTTATTTTCTACGATAATAGGAATTTGAGGAGTTCAAATGAAGAAAATTTTAGTCATGGACGAGAAAAATTATTCACTTGAAATGGATGAAATCATCCGTGAGGCGGTTAGAGCCGTTATTTTTTTAAAAGGTAAACTGCTGATGATAGAGAATGATTTTGGAGAGACAAAACTCCCTGGAGGGGGTATCGAAAAAGGGGAAAATGAGTATCAGGCTTTGATGAGAGAGGTAAAAGAGGAAACCGGATATGATGTAATCTATGAGTCAATCAGGCCCTTTGGAGAAATAGAGGAAAAACGTTTATCTACGCATGAGCCAAAGATATGGCATCAGATCAGCAGGTTATATTTCTGCGATGTAAAACCTACTAAGGGCCTATGCAATTATACGGAAAACGAAAAACAGTACGGATTTCATCAGGTAACCTATTCATTGGATGAAGCTATTTCTAAGAATGAAAAGATGTTGGGAAAAGAAGGAAGACAAGCATGGAATGAGAGAGAGTATAGAACGTTATTACTGATACGTGACGCTGTGAAAGACAATCTTATGTCCAAGCCGGATAAAACTATTTAATGTGTGAAGGAATTTAGAATGGAGAATCATATTATGAACTTGACTCCTTCCCCGCTACGAATGATTAGGGAGGGAAAAAAGACAATAGAACTTCGTTTATATGATGAGAAGCGGAAAGCAATATCAGTGGGTGATACAATAACTTTTTTGAACACAGAAGATGTGACAGATACTCTGACGGTAATAGTAAAAGAACTGTACATTTTTGATTCATTTGAGGATTTGTATCAGAATCTACCGTTGCTTGAATGTGGCTATACGGACGAAGACATAGCCACAGCATCACCTGAAGATATGGAAATGTATTATTCAAAAGAAAAGCAGGCCCAATATGGTGTTGTAGGGATAAAGATTGCTTTGTTTTAGGAATGGATAACATGAGGTTAAAAGAACTCAAAAAGGGAGACAGGGTCGCACGAATATAAAAGGGGACTTCTGCATATAGATGGGTCACAGCAGAGGAATTACGCTCAATGCCCCGTAATGAACTGGCAACGCAAAGGATACTGAATTTTATAAAAGATTTGAAATGAGGGATAAGTATGTTAGCAGTAGATCAATTCGGCAACAAGCTATTAGACTTTGTTGATATTGATGAATCAGAGGCGGCGATGCGCTTTTCACCTATAACGGTGTGTCTGCTTGTCGTTAAAATCGGCACAGATTATCTCATGGGATTTAATCATTGGCGGAAAGCATGGGAGATATTTGGTGGATGTCCGGAGAAAGGTGAAAGCATACGCCAGACAATGATACGAGAGGCAAAAGAAGAGCTGGGAATAGAGTGTACTCCCAAATGGTTAGGTGTTGCTCATTTTGAAATACAACCGGATTATTTCAGCAATATGGTACGAGAGGAGTATGGAGCAATATTTGGGATATCATTAGGTGAAGAATACCTTGATATAATTGAAAAATCGAGAATTGATAGAGAAGAAATCGAGAAAATAGCTTTGCTGAAAGAGATTGCTACCAACGAAGAAATACGTGAACTTGATAGGAAACTCACGGAGTTTTTTATTTAGCTTTGTGTCCACCTTTGTGTCATGAATTTTGAAACAATATATACCCGTCTGTTTATGCACTGCAGAACGGTGCAACTCTTGATCATGGAGATGGTCAGGCAAAGGTGTTCGAAGCAAAATGCCCGGATGAAGGCAGAGTAACAATTCATGGGGAGGTTATGGATGAGTCAATGGGGACAGGTCATTTTGACTCATCGAAGACGAGTCAAAATGACCTGTCCCCATTGACTCATATCTTGGTACATCAGCAGGTATACAGGCAATACCTTTTTTCTCAAAAAGATATCGGGCATTTGGAGCAGCTGATATATAAACCGATATATATGCTACCGTTTGTTCCGGAAGAGCTTTCCGGGCAGTAATGTAATTTCTATAAAGAAGAGAACGACAGGCTTGTCATGCCGGTAACTGTTCGCTTGAATCGTGCATTTGTTAAAATCAAAAGGTTAGGGCTATTATGAAGTATATGCATTTCAATTCTTCCTGTTCCTATACTGCGCTTGCAATGCTGCTGGAAGAAAAGGGGATAAACACGGAAGACACGGAGATAGCATTGGAGATTGGGCTTCCCCGGATCTTTGAAAAGAAGGACGATTGCTTTTTAACAGGTCCCAATCTGCAAGGAGCGGAATGGTTTGATGTATATCTTAAACCTCGGGGGTTGAGAATGGCTGAGGAGTACGTCAACAGGGAGAACATTCCCGAATATCTTATTGAACATGGAACATGTATGCTGGGTATAAAATTACCTGAGAACAAAGGTAAACACGCAGTTGTTTTCAACAAGTATGATGGATCCTATCATTTTTACAATCCTGTGCGTGAAGGCAGCGAGGGATCAACAGAAATAGTATTTGATAAAGCGGGACTGCTCTCTGCGGTGGAGCAGGAGACCATGGTCGGAATGGTTGTTGAATGCCCTCGGACAGAATATGATATGCAACCGGTGTTTAAGAAATCCCTTTCTGTGTTGAAGGAGAATCTTGAAGCTATTGAGATTTTTTGCTGTGTCTTCCATGAAGCCGAAGAATACAAAGCGGCCATGGACAGGATCTTCAGATCGATTCTTCTGGATGGGATCAGCATGTTGGAAATAGCCGGAGAAAAAGATCTGGCTGAGAACCTCAGAAAACTGCAAAAAGAGTATCTGCAGTTCCTTATGGGAGATAAAAAAGGAATTTTGGCCGATCATATTTCGCTGCCTGAACTCAGAAAATGTGGAGAAAAGTACATGTTGCTTATAGAAGAGCACATTAAGAAAAAATCATGAGAGGAATCATTAAAGGAATATTATACAGATGAGTATTTTAAACGTTGAACACCTGACACATGGATTTGGTGACAGGGCTATTTTTGAGGATGTGTCTTTCAGGCTTTTAAAGGGAGAACACATTGGACTTATAGGCGCAAACGGTGAAGGCAAGTCAACCTTCATGAATATTATCACAAATAAGCTTATGCCCGATGAGGGAAAGATCGAGTGGGCTAAAAATGTTCGCGTCGGATATCTGGATCAGCATACCGTTCTTGAAAAGGGTATGTCCATTGAGACGGTTTTAAAGAGCGCCTTCGATTTTCTTTTTGATTTGGAAAAGCAGATGAACGAGATCTATGAAAGCCTCGGTGATGCAGATCCTGAAAAGATGGATGAACTTATGGAAGAGGCCGGTACTATTTCCGACCTTCTTACCATGCATGATTTTTATATGATCGATGCCAAGGTGGAGGAAGTGGCGCGAGCTCTTGGAATCTTTGATCTTGGCCTTGACAGGGATGTGACTGAGCTTTCGGGAGGTCAGAGAACCAAAGTGTTAATGGCGAAACTCCTTTTAGAAAAGCCTGACATCCTTCTTCTTGACGAGCCTACCAACTATTTGGATGCAGAGCACATCGAGTGGCTCAAGAGATTTTTGAATGAGTATGAGAATGCATTTATACTGATCTCTCATGACATTCCTTTCCTTAACAGCGTGGTCAATCTCATTTACCATATGGATAATAAAAAACTTGAGCGCTATGTGGGAGATTACGACAAATTTAAGGAAGTCTATGAGATGAAGAAGTCCCAGCTTGAGGCGGCTTACAACAAACAGCAGCAGGAGATCAGGGATCTTAAGGATTTTGTTGCAAGAAACAAGGCCAGAGTTGCCACAAGAAACATGGCAATGTCCCGCCAAAAGAAATTAGACAAGATGGATGTCATCGAGCTGGCGGCGGAAAAACCGAAGCCGGAATTTAATTTTAAGGAAGCCAGAACTCCCGGAAAGTATATTTTTCAGACAAAGGATCTTGTAATCGGATATGATGAGCCTCTTTCACGCCCCCTTAACCTTGAAATGGAGAGAGGAAGCAAGATCGTACTTACCGGTGCCAACGGTATCGGAAAGACAACTCTTTTAAAGAGTATTCTGGGACTTATCAATCCTCTTTCGGGAAGCGCAAAGCTTGGGGATTATCTTGAAATCGGATACTTTGAGCAGGAAATGGATCAGTCCGTTACAACCACCTGTATTGAAGAAATCTGGCAGACATTTCCGAGTTTTACCCAGTATGAGGTGAGGAGCGCTCTGGCAAAGTGCGGATTGACCACTAAGCATATCGAGAGCCGGGTAAAAGTATTATCGGGAGGAGAGCAGGCAAAGGTACGTCTATGCAAGCTTATAAATAGGCCTACCAATATCTTGCTCCTTGACGAGCCCACCAATCACCTTGATGTGGATGCAAAGGACGAGCTTAAGAGAGCACTTATGGAATATAGCGGCAGCATCCTGATGGTTTGCCACGAGCCCGAGTTCTATGAAGGCCTTGCAACGGATGTATGGGATTGCTCGAAGTGGACCACGAAAGCAGTATAAAAAGAGTCAATGGGGCTGGAAGATTCAGAAAATGCACATAAGCTTCCTCAAGTCAGGATGCTTTTCAGAATGCTGACAAATATCCGATTCTCGAAACTTAAGAGCCTGGTTAGATTTGCAAAACAGATCGGTTCTTCAAACGCAAAGTATGCAAAGAAGCGGCATTTGGACGCTCTTATGGTCTGTGTTGATAAAGGACACCGGGGACAGGGAATCGCCTCAGAACTGGTGACATATGCCAAGAACATGTCGGATACAATGGGGATACCGCTTCTATTTGATACGGATATGAAAGAGTACGCAGAGATGTATAAGCATTTTGGATGTGAATTGTATAATACTGTAACCGCTGATAATGGTGTGACAAGATACAGCCTGTGTTATAAAAAAATAACTTGTTTGGGACGTATTATCCAAATAGAGTTGATAAACCAAGATCCAAGGATATGCGAATAAAACTATAAGGATGAATAAAGATAAAGCTTATGAAGACCACCAAAATCATACGAAGAATAATTTTAGCGGGCATGTTTATTCTTTTAATAGTTTATCTGTCAGCACATTACGATAAAAGCGATTATTCAGGTACAGACATTGAAGGATATGTTCGTAAAATGTGCGAAATCTATGATGTTCCGGGATTATCGGTTGCCATAATCGATGACGATAACGAATATTACATAAGTGTTGGTGAAACAATTGATGAACATAGCAGATTTGAGCTTGCTTCGACCACCAAGGCATTTACGGCGCTTGGCATTCTTAAGCTTGAAAAAGAAGGAAAGCTTGTCACATCGGATATCGTCTCCGACTATTTGCCCTGGTTTAAACCAACATACAAGGGAAAAGAATGTGATATCACGATAGAAGAGCTGCTTTGCCATACAAGTGGAATACCTGCCTGGACCATTTCCACAATTCCCAAGGCAGAGGAAGATGAGAAAGACGGATTAGAAAGAACTATCCGAAATATCAAGGATGTTAAGTTAAACTTTGAGCCTGGAACAAGACATGAGTATGCTACCATCAATTACGATATTCTTGCGCTTATTCTTGAATTGGTTACAGGTAAAAAATATGAGAATTATATTCGGGATGAAATACTTAAGCCTCTTGATATGAATGAATCATTTTTTAGGATTAGCGATTCTGATGCCCGGAATGCAGTTCAAGGGCATAAAACGGCTTTCTTTCTGCCATTAGAAGATAATGCTCCGACATACTATGGAAACACTGCTGCGGGATATCTTGTTTCTTCTGCATCGGATTTGATGAAGTGGCTGAAAGTATGGGGCGTTGATTCCAAGGATTCATCGCCGTTTTCTGATTTGGTGAGTGTTGCGTTAAGCCATGAGATAACAGGCACAAATAATTACTATGCGGGATGGAATATTTATGATGATTACATCTGCCATGGCGGCAATAATCCTAATTTTTCTTCTCAGGTCATAATTGCAAGGGACAGGAATCAGGGAGTGTTTGTTTTATCGAACCTTGCGGGCTCCTCTGCCACCATGATAGCGGATGGCATATATAGAATTCTTTTGGGTGAAAAGGTAAAAATCGGGCTGCAGCTTGATTATATCGCTCTTGCCGACTTCTTTAGCATTGAAGTAATTCTGCTGATACTTTATTTGCTTATGCTTCTATGGAATATAAAGTCAAAGAAAGCCTGCATAGTGAGCGCCACGGTCAGCGTGATACTGATTGCGGCAGCTGCCTTTTTCCCCGCTGTATTTCATTATCCCTACAGGTCAATGTTGGTGTGGCTTCCAATTACAACCTGCATTGCAATCGGGGTAACGGTAGCAAGTGCGGTAATCTTGATCTTCTCATATTTGTTTAGGTGTTTGAGTAGGAGATAATTAGATTTTTATGAGGATGAGGGCATAGCACGTTATCTTACAGTTTAACTGACGATAAATTAACTTGGAGTTAGAAAACCTAATGAAATAGAAATCGTTATAGTAAAAGGAATCATAATGAGAATTAGAAAAACTATCGAAGAAGATTTTGAAAGAGTTATGGAAATTTATGCCTATTCCAGGGAATTCATGGCAAGGACAGGTAATCCGAATCAGTGGGGACCCACCAATTGGCCGCCGGAAGAATTGATCCACAAAGACATCAAAGAAGGTAATGGCTATGTGTGCGTCAATGAGGAAGGTAAAGTGATAGGAACTTTTTATTTCATTCAGGGAAAGGACATTGAACCTACATACCATATCATTGAAGATGGATCATGGATTGATGGGGGCTCATATGGGGTTGTACACAGGCTTGCTTCAGATGGATCTGAAAAAGGTATTGGAAGATATTGCTTGGATTGGGCGTATGAGCAATGTGGTCATTTACGTGTTGATACACATACGGATAACAAAATCATGCAGAGTGTTTTGGAAAAAAATGGGTTTGTAAAATGCGGCATTATACATGTGTTTGAAGATGATTACCCGCGATATGCATACGAAAAGACGGGGGAACTATTTAGATAATGTCGTAATGTGGTTTATTGATAACCAAAAAACATTAAATCGGAATATATATGGATCAGCTAAAATCCTTTTTTATGTGTTCAAGGAATCTTTCAGCAATAGGTGTAAAGGCTTGATAGCGGTTCCATACAATGTATATTTTGTTTTCAAGCTTTGGAGAAAGGGGCCTGAATACAAGGCCGCTTCCCTCCGAGGTGTCAATAAGATGGTCGTAGGTCAGAAGGTATCCAAGACCTTCGCGGGTAAAGATTGAGCCATTGTAGGCTAGACGAAATGAACCCTCCAACTTAAGCTCAGAGATGCGACTTCCTGCCCAGTTTTTTATATCGCCATTCCAAGCCTGATCAGAACAAAATAGTGGCAGGTCTTTAAGGTCATCCAGACGGATGGCTTTTTTCTTTGCAAGCGGATCTGAGACAGGGATGATAAGCCCCCAGGTATCAGTCTGCGGGAACTCGATGTATTCGTATTTTCTGGAGTCGGGTTGTTCAACAAGTACGAGAAAATCCAAAAGTCCCTTATCCAGTTTTTCTGCTATCTGCTCTGTATCTCCACTGGTTATGTGATAATGAAGGTTTGGATAGGTCTGCTTAAAATCCTTTATTGATCTTGCCAGGAATCTAAGCTGATAGGATTCTGCAAGACCAAGAAATAAGTCGCCTCCGCTTATATCATCAAGAGAGACAAATTCCTGTTCAATTTTATCTGCCATTCGAACAAGGTCCTCGGCACGGTTCCTGAGAAGAAGGCCTTCATCGGTGAGCTTTATACTAAAGCTGTGTCTGGTAAAAAGCTTCTTTCCAAGTTCTTCCTCCAGAGATTTTAATTGTTTTGAAAGGGTTGGCTGTGTAACATGCAGAATTTCAGCAGCCCTGCTCATGTTTTCTTCTCTTGCAACAGCAAGGAAATATCTTAAAGTTCTTATTTCCATATAAACTCCAATCCGCAGTGCACACGAAATGCCAGATGATATTCCAAAAAGGAATAGTACGATATTCATTATAACCATTAGCGAAATCATCCACAAGCTCATAGAATTAAAAATGTAAAGACAATAGATCAGATTAAACATGAGGACAGACCATGGATAAGGAACATTTAAGGCAATGCCTTTTAGACGCAGGCTGCCGGGATGAAATTGCAGAGTGCATTTTAAGAGAGTTTGAGTCGGGAAAACTGAATGACACGCTGAAACTTGTGAAAAAAGAAAGATGCAGAGCGATGGATGAATATCATGAAAGTGGAAGAAAAGTGGACTGCATGGATTTCGTCCTTAGAAACCTGAACAGTGAAATAAGCAAAAATTGCGGAGGGATTTGAAGATGATCAGAAAAGAAGAACTGAACCTTGTAACTGAGTGGGATAAGACATTTCCTAAGAGCGAGAAGGTAGAGCATAATAAAGTGACATTCGCAAATCGTTATGGGATAATACTTGCAGCTGACATGTATGTACCTAAAAACGTTGAAGGAAAGCTTCCTGCAATTGCAGTATCAGGACCTTTTGGAGCAGTTAAAGAGCAGTGCTCAGGGCTTTATGCTCAGACTATGGCTGAGAGAGGGTTTCTGACTATAGCTTTCGATCCTTCGTTTACAGGTGAGAGCGGTGGAAATGTAAGATACATGGCTTCACCTGATATCAATACTGAGGATTTCATGGCGGCTGTTGACTTTCTTTCTTTGAATGAAAAGGTAGATCCTGACAGAATAGGTATTCTCGGAATCTGCGGATGGGGCGGAATGGCAATCAATACAGCTGCACTTGACACCAGGATCAAGGCTACAGCAGCAATGACTATGTACGATATGACCAGAGTAGGGGCAAAGGGCTACTTTGATTCAGAAGACAGTGAGGAAGCTCGCTATAAGCAAAGAGCAGCCATGTGTGCGCAGCGACTTGAAGACCTGAAAGCCGGAGAATATAAGCGTGCAGGCGGTGTGGTAGATCCTCTGCCTGAAGATGCGCCGTTCTTTGTGAAGGATTACTACGACTATTACAAGACTGATCGCGGATATCATGCAAGAAGCCTCAATTCAAATGATGGCTGGAATGTGATCGGATGCGAGTCTTTCATAAATCAGCCTATCCTTAAATACAGTAACGAGATCAGAAGCGCAGTTCTTTTAGTACATGGAGAGAAGGCTCATTCATGCTATTTCTCAAAGGATGCATATGCAGATATGGTAAAAGACAGCAAGTATGCAGACAATAAGGAACTCATGATAATTCCGGCTGCTGTCCATACGGATCTTTACGATGGAGGGGATAAGGATTATATCCCATTTGACAAGCTTCAGAGTTTTTATGAGCAGTATCTGCAGTAAGGGAGGGCATTATGAGTAAGGTTCTTGTCATTTCAACCAGCCTTAGGGCAAAAAAGCAATTCGGATATTTTGCCGGTTCACTGTTCTGCGGCGGAATCTCAGATCCGGGAGAGGCAGACAGAAAGGATACAGAGAAGAATGAAGCATATCAGTTTGGAAAGGCTCTGGAATAAGGAAATGAGAATAGGCGTCATCTTATTCGCATTAGTGATGATGGTGTCTGTAACGGCATGCGGACAGACTGAGACTAAGAAGGAATCACCGTCAGTATCGCAGGAAACAGAACCGGAGGTCGGTGAAACGGAGAAAGCTCAGAGCAAAGAACCGGAACAGGAGGCAGATACGATGGTTTTGGCAATAAATGGAGAAATAGTTTCCGTAGAGTGGGAAGATAATGAATCGGTGGATGCACTTATGGAGCTTGTTTCGAAAGAACCGCTATCTATCCAGATGTCAATGTACGGAGGGTTTGAACAGGTTGGCTCCATAGGAACAAGCCTTCCGAGAAATGATGTACAGACTACGACAGAATCTGGTGACATTGTCCTGTATTCAGGTAATCAGATTGTTGTTTTCTACGGCTCGAATTCCTGGTCTTATACTCGTCTTGGACGTATAACAGATAAGAATGTAGATGAGCTGGCTGAAATACTTGGAAATGAAGATGTGACGATTACAATAGATGGTGAGTAAAACCGGAAGATATTCTTCCCAAACTTGCACTAAATGCAAGTCTAAAGTGGTAGCATTATTTGGCCACATTATTGCATGACTGGTATATC
>JAEEGI010010482.1_pt1 | contig 20126 bp, 18 predicted proteins | sample 8958751 | NCBI WGS metagenome assembly JAEEGI01 (sample SAMN16246545, study PRJNA631951) | gut metagenome | biome: gut microbiome; feature: rumen; material: KS-attached | host: Bos | place: Iran: Karaj | collected 2018-10 | reverse complement strand
CAAAACGGCGGCGTCCGCAAGCGCCGCACACCGGATTTTTCCGCGGTTTCACAATCGTTGCGAAAAACCGCGGACTCTGCTATACTGTATGCATGGAAACGAAAGAAACGCGCATCGTCGCGATCGACGTCGAGACGCCGAACGGTCGTGATCCCGCGATCTGTCAGATCGGCATCGTCGTCGCGGAATACGGCGATATCATCAAAACCGAATCCTGCCTTGTCGACCCGGAGGTCCCGTTCGACCCGATGAACATCGCGATCCACGGCATCACGCCCGCGGACGTGCAGGGCGCGCCGAATTTGCCGGCGCTGTGGCCCCGCATTGCGGCATACTTCACCGGTTCCGTCGTCGTCGCGCACAACGCCGCGTTCGACCTTGGCATGATCACCGGCTCGCTCGAGCGCTACGGCATTCCCGTGCCGGAGATCACCTACTGCTGCACCGTGCAGATGGCAAGAAGGCGGTTTACGCGCGAGACCTACGGAAGCTACCGGCTCGATACGCTCTGCGCCGCGTTCGACATCCCCCTCGAAAACCATCACGACGCGCTGTGCGACGCGTTGGCGTGCTACAAACTCTATCGCGAGCTGCTCTGCGAGTTCGGCGAGGACCCCCGCGACGTGCGCCCGTACCGGAAAAGCGTCAAGCCCGCGCCGATGCCCGCCGGGCGGTTTTCGACCGAATCGGAGACGGATCGGGAGCTTCGCAAACTCAGAGAGCTTTTGGACGGCGTGCATCCCGAGACCTTTCTGAACCCGGGCGACGCAATGGCGATCGCGCACTGGATGGACCGGCACGCCGGGCTTTCTTCCGAACCGCCGTTCGACGCGATCTTTCAGTACCTGTTCCGCATGATCTCGGATAAGCCGCTCTCCTGCGCCGAATCGCAGGAATTCTCCCGTCTGATCGGGCGATAACGCGCCGCGGCATGGATAGCGATATGCGGCTTGCACCGCACAATATACTTGCTTCCGCAAGCACGATATACGGAAAGGGAACGCCGGATTCGGCGTTCCCTTTCTCGCACGATATATTTGCTTCGCAAACGCAAATCAGATACAACACCTCCGGCTCGGCTGCGCCTCGCCGCCTCCCCTTGCACAGGGGAGGCAAGCAGTTCGTGCGGTTTGCGGAGGATCGTTCGTTTTATTCCCAGTTGCCCATGATGAACGCGAGGACGTGGGTCTCGAATTCGACGAAAAAGACGTCCTCGGTGAAATAATACGCGCCGATGTGACCGTTGCAGCAGGAAAGCCGGTCGATCAGCGCCTGCTCGTTTTCCGCACGGTAGACGGCGAGCGGTTCGCCGAGCTTGTGCGTGATGCAGTCGATCACGTGCTTGGTCAGCCCGAACGACGTGCTGCCGAGCCACTGCACGAGCGTCTGATAGAAGGTCTCCGGGGCGGGGACCGGCGTGAACTGTTTGATGTGATAGTGGCGGCGGAACGCCTCCTCCCACCCGTCCTTCGTGTAGGCGGAAACGCCGGCGTTTGAGTATCCGATCCACTCCGAAAGCGCGCTTGCAAGGTCCATGGTCCCGTTCAGATAGGTCGAAAGCGATGTGTCGAGCATGGTCCCACCTCCTTTTTGCTTATTATAGCATGAACGGTCGAAAAAACAAAATAGGATTTGCATTTTATGTATATATCCGCTATAATATATGAGGAATAGTTTGCAGAGGAGGCGGCGAACATGGAGAAAAAAGAACGCGGCGGGTTTTTCCTCTGCATGCTCTGGTATGCGATGATCTATCTGCCCGGGTCGATCCCTGCGTGGGTGGTGCTCGTGCTGCATTACACGATCGGGATCAACATTGCGTGGTTCTGGGTGGCGCTCGGCATATGGCTGTTTGCGGTCCTGCTGCGGGTGCTGCTGGTGATCTTTGCGCGATACGGCGGTCAGCACCGCATTCTCTCGCCGGAGAACAAGAATCCGTATTCCAAGAAGGTGCGCGATCCGTACGAGGAGAAGCGCAGAGCATAAGGCGAACAAAGGAATTCCACCTTTTTCGATAGAACCGACAAATTGAAAGGAGAAACACTATGGGACTTATCAAAGCCGGTATCGGCGCGTTGGGCGGCGTTCTTGCCGATCAGTGGAAGGAGTTTTTCTATTGTGAAGCGCTTCCGAAGGACGTTCTGGTAACCAAGGGACAGAAGAGAGTGGGCAGCCGCTCCTCCAACACGAAGGGCAGCGACAATATCATCTCCAACGGCTCCGTCATCGCGGTCGCCGACGGTCAGTGCATGATCATCGTCGAGCAGGGCAAGGTCGTTGAGGTCTGCGCAGAGCCCGGTGAATTCATCTATGACACCTCGACCGAGCCGAGCATCTTTGCCGGCAGCCTCGGCAAGAGCATTCTCGAGTCGTTCAAGACGCTCGGCCGCCGTTTCACGTTCGGCGGCGACACCGGTAAGGATCAGCGCGTCTACTACTTCAACACCAAGGAGATCATGGACAACAAGTTCGGCACGTCGAACCCGATCATGTTCCGCGTCGTCGATCACAACATCAACCTCGACATCGACGTGAGCCTGCGCTGCAACGGCGTTTACTCCTACAAGATGGTCGACCCGATCCTGTTCTACACGGAAGTCTGCGGCAACGTCTCCGGCGATTATCTCCGCAGCGAGATCGACGCACAGCTGAAGACCGAGTTCGTCAACGCTCTGCAGCCCGCAATGGCGAAGATCTCCGAGCTTGAAGTTCGTCCGAATCAGGTCCCGGCGCACACCACCGAGCTCTGCGAGGCGATGAACATCGAGCTAAGTAAGCTCTGGGGCGAGAAGAGAGGCCTTGAGGTCGTCTCCATCGCGATGAACCCGATCACGCTGACCGAAGAGGATGCGGAGATGATCAAGGCAGCGCAGCGCGCAGCGATCAACCGCGATCCGACGATGGCGGCGGCGACCATGACGCAGGCGACTGCGGAAGCGATGAAGACCGCTGCCGGCAACACGAACGGCGCAATGACGGGCTTCATGGGCATGGGCATGGTCGGTCAGGCAGGCGGTCAGATGGGCAGCAATACCGCGGCGCTGTTCCAGATGGGCCAGCAGCAGAAGGAAGCGCAGCAGACCGCGCAGGCGCAGGCTGCCAACACCTGGAAGTGCCCGAAGTGCGGCACGGCAGCTTCCGGCAACTTCTGCCCCGAGTGCGGCGAGAAGAAGCCCGCACCCGCCGGAACGTGGACCTGCGCGTGCGGCGCGGTGAACACCGGCAAGTTCTGCACGCAGTGCGGCACAAAGAAGCCCGAAGAGGCAGTCCGCCGCTGCCCGAAGTGCGGCTATACGCCCTCCGACGCGGCAATGAAGTTCTGCCCCGAGTGCGGTTCCCGCATCGAAGGCTGAGCCTTTTTACGACCCCGATGCGGAGGGTGCGGCGCCGCACCCTCCGCTTGTTTCAGAAATGGATGAACGGCTGTATCGGACTTCGTTCGTCCGTTTTCTCACCGACCGGACAGGAAGGAGATTCGGATGCCACAGCAATTATTGGAATACAGATGCCCTGCCTGCGGCGCGTCCCTGCAGTTTGACAGCGGATCGCAGCAGGTCGTCTGCCCGTACTGTGACTCGTCGTTTTCCCCGCAGGATCTGATCGATTACGACAGCTTTCTTCAGGAAGACGCCAAAAACGAAACGAGCGATCCGTGGTCAAAGGACGCGGAGCGCTGGGAAAAGGACGAGGCTACCGGCCTCAACGTATACACCTGCGCGGCATGCGGCGGCGAAGTGCTCGGCGACGACACGCTTGCCTCCGCGCGGTGTCCGTTCTGCGATAACACCGTCATCATGAAGCGGCAGTTCACCGGCGAATGGAAGCCGGATCTTGTGCTGCCGTTCAAGCTGGACAAAAAAGCGGCGCAGGACGCCTTCCGCAAGCACCTGCACGGCAAGAAGCTGCTCCCGAACGCATTCCGTTCGGAATCGTGCATCGAGGAGATCAAGGGCATGTACGTCCCGTTCTGGCTCTTCTCGTCGGACGTTTCCGCGAGCATGCGCTTTAAGGGCAGCACCTCGCGTTCATGGACGGACGGCAAATTCGATTACGTTGAGACCTCCAACTATGCGCTTCTGCGCGCCGCGACCGCGCGGTTTTCCCGTATCCCGGTCGACGGCTCGGAGAAGATGAACGACGCGCTGATGGATTCGCTGGAACCGTTCAACTTCAATGAGGCGGTCGACTTCCAGACGGCGTACCTTTCGGGCTACTTCTCCGACCGCTACGACGTCAGCTCGGACATCAGCGTGGAGCGCGCAAAGACCCGGTTCACCAGCACGATGCGGTCCCGTCTTTCCGCGACGACCGGCGGATACAGCGGCGTTTCCATGGAAAGCTCGTCGATCTCGGAGCGCAACAACACCCGTGAATACGCGCTGCTCCCGGTCTGGCTTCTGCACGTCAAGTGGAACGGCAAGCTCTATACGTTCGCCATGAACGGACAGACCGGCAAGCTCGTCGGCGATCTTCCGCTCGATAAAGGGCGGCTGTGGAAATTCCGTCTCCTGTACGGCGGAATCATCGCCGGGATCCTTGCGGGGCTGTGTCTGCTCGGACATTTTCTCGGATGCGGAGGCGGATGCTTATGAAACGTATTTTTTCTGTTTTTCTGATCGCGCTTCTGCTGCTCTTCCCCGTGCTTTCGGCACAGGCGGAAGACGGACGGTATGTGTATGCCGACGACGGCATCTTCACATCGGAGGAGCTGGAACGGATCAATGCGCACGCCGCAGAGATCACGCAATCGCGCGACGTCGGCGTTTACTACTTCTACTACCATGACGTCGAGGATCTGCCGTCCTATATCTATACGTTCGCGAACGAGCATGTCGTCGAAGAAAACGCGCTTGTGCTCGGCTTCAACGCCGATTACTATTACTTCCTGCAGATCGGTCCGATCGCCGAAGCCGCGCTGAACGACGACGTGTGCGACGGTCCGATCCTGGACGCGTACCGTTCGGTCAAGGGCGATCCGGAGCGCAAGCTGTTCGCGTATCTGGACGCGACGGATGCGGCGCTTGAGACGTATCTCAGCGGACAGGGGCAGAACGCGGCAAACGCTTCCTCCGGACAGGACACGCAAGCGGTGCCGGATTATATCGCTCTGACCGACGGCGGAAAGCCGACGTTCGTCGATCACGCAAAGCTGCTGACCCAAGGGCAGGCGGAGACGCTTTCCGAACGGCTCAAAGAGATCGGGACCGCGTACCGGTGCGACGTGATCGTGGTGACCGTGCAGAGCCTCAACGGCAAGACCGCGGAAGCATACGCCGACGACTACTTCGATTACAACGGCTACGGCTACGGCGCAACGCCGGACGCCGACGGCACGACCATCGACGGCGACGGCATTCTGCTGCTGCTTGCCATGGAAGACCGCGATTTCCAGATCTCCACCAGCGGCTACGGGATCAAGGCGTTTACGGACTACGGCATCCAGACGTATCTGGAACCGCTGTTCCTGCCGTATCTGCGCGAGAACGATTACAGCGGCGGTTTCCGCGCCTTTGCGGACGCCTGTGACGAGCTGCTCAAAACGGCGCGCGCAGGCATTCCCTACGACTACCGGCGCGTCTTTGTCGAAGGCTGGTCGGACCAGAGGCTTTTGTCCTTCAACGACCGCGCGGAATCCACGGCGAACATGTACGGCATCGGCGTCTACTTCCTGGAAAGCAGCGTGATCGACGATGCGGATGCGTTCGCGCGCGACTTTTCCGAAAACCGTCTTCTGGACCGCAACGCGATCCTGCTGGTGAGCGGACCGAACGGCTACCGCATCCGGACCGTCGGCGACATCGCGGCCGCAAAGTTTACCGAAGACAAGCTGGTTGCCGTTCAGGAGGAGATCGATCCGTTCTTTGCGGAGGAGGACACGAACGGCGCGCTTTCCGCATACATGGACAGATGCATCGAGATCATCGGCGATTACGCGCATGTGCTGACCGGAAACGCGCTCAACGATACGGCGCGCCGCAGCGCGAACGAACAGCTTCGCGCGCTGTACAATGAGCACGGCATCGCGATGTATTTCCTCTATGACGAAAACGCGCAGGATCCGAAAGCCCTTGCGGAGAGCTTTATGAGCAGCGGCAGCGTCTTTGAAAGCGACGCCGTCGTGTTCGGCGCGAACGCGTCGGGCAGCGCCGCCGTTGTCAAGGGCGATCGCGCGTCCGGCAAATTCAGCACCCGCCGGATCGCAAAGCTCATAAAGGAGGTCGATCCGCACCTTGCCGCAAAGGATCCGGGCGGCGCATTCAGCGCCTTTGTCGAACGCAGTGAAAAGATCATGAACTGGCGTCCGGTCAACTGGTTCACGCTTGCGATCGCTTCGGTCGCCGGTCTGCTCTTCGGGTTCATCCCGGCAAACGCGCTGAAGCGGCAGCTGGTCAGCGTGAACAAGCAGACGAGCGCCGAGGCGTATATGGAGCCCTCGTCGTTTGCAATGACGCAGAACGCCAATGTCCTGCTCGGCACGCACACCTCGCGGTCGGTCCATGTCGTCCAGACCTCGTCCTCCGGCGGCGGACGCAGCGGAGGCGGCGGAAGCAGCTTCCACGGCGGAAGCTCAACGCACACCTCGTCCTCCGGCGGTACGCACGGCGGTCACGGCGGCAAGTTCTGAAACCCGCATAAACACTGCAATTCCACGCACGGTAGAGTCCGGAAAACGGATTCTACCGTGTTTTTTCATACGGTAGAGCCGACACGGCGTTCAATAGATTGCCTTTTCAACGGGTCGTCATTTATACTATGATAAGAAAAATACCATTTGAGAGGAACTCTATGCACGATTATCTTCTGAGCTGCTGTTCGGCGGCAGACGTCACACAGGAAAAGCTGGACGCAATGGACGTCCGTCTGATCTGCAACGACTTTTCGATGGACGGCGTTCCCTATAAAGACGATCTCGGCAAAACGATGACCTATCAGGAATTCTATGACCGCATCCGCGCGGGCGAAACGGGCGTCACAAGCCAGATCACCCCCGCCCAGTACATCGACTATTTTTCCGGACTGTTTGAGAAAGAGGGCAAGGACATTCTGCACGTCTGTCTTTCGAGCGGGCTTTCCGGCACGTTCCAGTCCGCGCTCACGGCCGCGGAAACGCTTAAAGAGCGCTTCCCGGAGCGGAAGCTTCTGATCGTCGATTCGCGCGGCGCGTCGTCCGGCTACGGTCTGCAGATGGAAACGCTTGCGAAGATGCGCGACGAGGGCAAAACGATCGACGAGCTCTTCGACTGGGCGCTCAATAACCGCCTCCGCATCCAGCATCTGTTCTGCTCGACCACGCTGACCTATTACGTTCGCGGCGGCCGCATCTCCGCAGCCGCGGGACGCATCGGAAACCTGCTCGGCATCTGCCCCGTCATGCGCATGGACCATCCCGGACATCTTGCGATCCATTCGCGCGTACGCACCAAAAAGCGCGCGCTGCGCGCGCTCGTCGACCAGATGGCGGAGCTTGCGGACGGCGGCGAGAACTATTCCGGTCGCTGCTATATCAGCCATTCCGACTGCGAGGAGGACGCGCTTGCCGTCAAAAAGATGGTCGAGGAACGCTTCCCGCACATCGACGGCGCGATCGAGGTCTATATGATCGGCATGACCATCGGCTGCCATTCCGGTCCCGGGACCGTCGCGGTCTTTTTCTTCGGCAAGGAACGATAAGCTTCGGACGGTTCGTCCGAACACCCCCCATAGAAAGGACGCCGGACTTCGGTCCGACGCCCTTTCGCTTTTTTCAATCAAAAAAACCGTTGCGCAGACGCGTTCGTTCACGGTATAATAAAGCATCAAAACACAGGAGGGCATTATGGATCGGAACATGGAAAAGCGCAACGAACTGCTTGCGCAAAAGGTCATCAAGGGACTGCGCTCGCGCAACATGACGGGTTATTACGCAAAGGACCGCGAGGAAGCAAAGCGCATCGCGCTTTCGCTGATCCCGGAGGGCAGCACGGTCACGATGGGCGGCGCGCTGAGCGCGCACGAGATCGGGCTTGTCGAAGCGGTCAGGGACGGAAGCCGCATCTTCATCGACCGCGCGAAGTTTGAAAACCCGCGGGAGGCGATGCTCGCCGCCTACGACGCGGATTGGTTCCTTTCGAGCGCGAACGCCATGACCGACGACGGCGTGCTCGTCAACATCGACGGCAACGCAAACCGCGTCTCGTGCATCGCGAACGGTCCGAAACACGTCCTCTTCATCGTCGGCATGAACAAGGTCTGCCCCGACATCGACAGCGCCGTAAAGCGCGCGCGCAGCGTTGCCGCGCCGATCAACGCGCAGCGCTTCGGGCTCGATACCCCCTGCTCCAAGACCGGCGCCTGCCAAAACTGCAAATCGCCGGACACGATCTGCTGCCAGTTTCTCATCACGCGGTACTCGCGGCACGAAGGCCGCATCCATGTGATCCTGGTCAACGACGCGCTCGGCTTCTGATCGGTTCCGAAAAGCCTTTTCTTTTCAAGATTGCACCGCAAACGACCCGCGTTTTCCGGACCGCTTTGTATCAGTTGTGCCGTCGCGCGTCGCCATCTCTCCCTGCTTGGCGGCCTGTCAGCATGCCATCATTTTTGACACACTGCGTCTGCCGAAACACTTCGGCAGACTTTTTTCACCTTTTTAGCTTCGTATAAGGTTTCGGGGGTACGATATTCGCAGAAAAGGGCAGATGGCCCGCATGAAAGGAGAATCACCATGAAACGAATCATTTCGGTTATATCTTTGATCCTCGCGTGCCTGCTGCTGTTCGCGTGCGCAAAGGCGGGCGAATCGCAGACCGGCGCCGTCGAAAGCGCCGAACCGGCCGCCGTCGAGGTCCCCGAAGACGGGTTTACGCTCGGCGAGCCGTCCGAAACCATGCCCGCCCCGCCGGAAGGCAGTGCAGGGGGCGAATTCCCCGGCGCCCCGCCGGAAGGCTGGTCCGGCGAAGGTCAGCCGCCCGCGCCCCCGGACGGCATGGGCGAACCGCCGCAGGGTCAGCCGCCGGAAGGCATGGGCAATCCCCCGCAGGGCGGTCCGGGAGGTCAGCCGCCGCAGGGCGGTCCGGGAGGTCCCGGCGGCAGCGCGGCGGACGTAACGTACAGCGCGGCGAATGAGATCACCGCGGCGGAAACGCAGTCCGGCAAGGCCTATGCAAGCACCGCGGCAAACGAGAACGCGCTGCTGATCACAACGAAGGAAGCGGTCACGCTTGAAAACCCGACGGTGCAAAAGTCCGGCGATTCCGACGGCGGCGACGCAAGCAATTTCTACGGACTGAACGCCGGTATCCTCTGTAAGGACGGCGCGAACGTCACGATCACCGGCGGCACGATCGAAACCTCCGCCTCCGGCGCAAACGGCGTATTCTCTTACGGCGGCAACGGCGGCAGAAACGGCGCGGCGGGCGACGGCACGACCGTCACGATCACGGGTACCGTGATCACCACGACGGGCAGCGGCTCGGGCGGGATCATGACCACCGGCGGCGGCACGACGTACGCGAACGATCTCACGATCACCACCTCCGGGCAGTCCTCGGCGCCGATCCGCACCGACCGCGGCGGCGGCACGGTCGTCGTCACGGGCGGGACCTATACCTCGAACGGGCTCGGCTCCCCCGCGATCTACTCGACGGCAGATATCACGGTCTCCGGCGCGGTGCTAGTCTCGAATCAGAGCGAGGGCGCGGTCATCGAGGGCAAGAACAGCATCCGGCTTACCGACTGCACGCTGACTGCGAACAACACAAAGCGCAACAGCAACGCGGCGTTCCTTGATTCGATCATGCTCTATCAGTCCATGTCCGGCGACGCGGATACCGGCACGGCGCAGTTTGCCATGACCGGCGGGCAGCTCATCTCCCTCTCCGGGCACGTCTTCCACGTCACGAACACGAACGCCGTGATCGAGCTTGAATCTGTCGCGATCACGAACGAGGACGCCGATAACGTTCTGCTCTCGGTGTGCGCGGACGGCTGGAGCGGCGCAAAGAACATCGCGACGCTTACCGCAAAGGCGCAGAAGCTGTCCGGTCTGATCCTTGTCGGCAGCGATTCCGAGCTCACGCTCACGCTCTCCGACGGTTCGAGCTTTACCGGCGCGATCTCGGGCGCGATCACCAACGCCAAGGGCGAAACGGTCAGCACGGAGGTCGGCACGGTGCACGTCACGCTCGACGCGACCTCGACCTGGACGCTGACCGCGGACACGTACGTCACCTCGTTTACGGGCGACGCGTCCCGGATCGTCACAAACGGCTTCTCGCTCTACGTCAACGGCGTCAAGCTCGTATAACCCCAAAACGCAGAAAGGACCCTTTGAGGGTCCTTTTTGATTGCGCTTACGCTTCGGCGTCGATCAAAAAACCGTATCGTTCGGAGAGCGCCTCGGCGTGCTTCGGTCCGGTGATGTGCCGCTCGTCGATCACGCGGAAATCCGCGGCGAGCGGGTCGGGCAAGAGGTCGTAAAAGAGCAGGTTCGCGCCCGCCCGGATCGCGGCGTAGTTCGCTTCCGGATCGGCAAGTCCCTTTTTGAGGTCCTCCCCCGGCTGCTGCGCCGTGATGCGGATCTTCGGCATCATCAGCCTGAGGATCGCGATCTCGCGATAGAGTCTTGCGAGGCTGCCGCGGTGATGCGTCCCGAACAGCGGCGTGTGCAGCGCGGGCAGAAACGGAATGACCGGCGCCCAGCTGATCCCGAGCCGCTTCATCAGCAGAATGTCGTCCGCAAGCTCGTCCGCGGTCTGCCCCGGCCAGTCGATGATGTTGCCGGACGCGAGCGCAAGCCCGAGCGACCGGATCGTTTCGATCGCCTCCATGCGGCGGGCGAACGTCGTCGACGGGTTCATGCGGTTGAAGCTCTCGGGGTTCGACATCTCGAACTTCAACACATACTCGTCCGCGCCGGCGGCCTTGAGCTCCGCGTACTGCACGCGGTCGAATTCGCCGCACGCGAGCGACACGAACATGCCCGCGTCCTTTAGGCTCTTTACGATCCGGACAAGCCCGTCGAAGCCGTACTTCGGGTCCTCGCCCGCGATCAGGAAAATGCGCTTGTATCCGTGGTCCGCGGCGTTTCTGCCGAGCGCGATCACGTCCTCCGGCGCGACGCGGAAGCGTTTCAGATCGCTGTTGCCCGCGCGCATGCCGCAGTACAGGCATTGGTTTTTGCACACGTTCGTATAGCCGATCATGCCGCTTAACAGAATGCGGTCCCCAAAGACCGCCTCGCGCGTTTTCGCCGCGAGCGGCAGCACGTCGCGGGCAAAATCCGCCTCCGGCATGTTCAAAATCTCCAGAATGTCGCGTTTCGTTTCGATGTTCATACCGTTCCCCTCCTGTTCTTCTCATCATACCGCCGATCCGCGCCGCTGTCAAACGCGAAATCTCGGACTGCATGAGGGAAACACGTGGGTTCGGGGCGCAAAGCCGCAACTTTTTTTGTTTTCGTAAATATTTTACGTTTTTCGTAAAATAGGTGTTGACAAACGTGAAATCATGGTGTATACTGCGTTCAGAAGTTAACGATATTCGTTAATTAATTTACGAAATCAAACGGAGGAAACAACCATGGAAAACAACATTCAGACCAAAGTCAACAAGATCGGGCTGATCGGCAAGATCGTTTCGATCGTCCTGATCGTCCTGCTGTCCATCGGCGCGTTCGGGCTGCTGGTCGGCGGCGTCGCCTGCGTCGCCCTGCCCAAGGATGCGGTGCAGGTGTCCGTCAGCTCCGACGTGAACGTGCAGGTGAACAAGTCGCTGATGGGCAGCGAGTGGAAAAGCATCGACGAAGCGCTTGCGGCCGCCAATGAAAAGGTCGCCGAGGAACACGACGGCGTGACCATCGAAAAGACGGACGACGGGCTCGCGGTGCACGTGAACGATCCCGACAAGGTCAAAAACTTCGGCGTCCGGGATACTTTGAAGGCTTTCTCGGCCCTGTTGATCGGCGCCGCCTGCGCGATCGTGACGCTCGTGATGTTTTTGAAGCTCTGCGACGCCTTCCGCGTCTGTATTAGTCCCTTTGACGAGGCCGTCATCAAGCGGATGAACATCTTTGCATGGACGCTGATCGTCTGCGCCGTGGTGGGCTCCCTTGCCACCGGCGTTGCGACCGCCGCCGTTGCGGGCATCGGCAATTTCAGCTTCAACCTGAACCTGGTGCCGATCTTTGCCGCGCTCGTCGTCTTCTTCCTCTGCATGATCTTCCGCTACGGCGCAAAGCTCCAGCAGGAAGCCGACGAGACGCTGTGAGGTGCGCGTATGGGAAGAATCATTCTGCGGCTTGACCGCGTCATGGCGGACCGGAAGATGAGCCTGAACGAGCTATCCGAAAAGGTCGGCGTCGCGAACGTGAACCTTTCGAAGCTCAAGAACGGACACATCAGCGCGATCCGGTTTTCGACCCTCATCGCCATCTGTGAAGCGCTGCACTGCCAGCCCGGCGACATCCTCGAATACGCCCCGGACGAACCGGAAACGGAAAACTAACCTGAACAAAATGAACAAAGCCCCCGCGACTGCGGGGGCTTTTGTGATACGATGCTTATAATCCCATTTCCTTCTTGACCTCGCCGAAGCACTTGACGGCGAAATCGAGGTCCTCCTTGGTGTGACCTGCGGAGATCTGCGTGCGGACGCGCGCCTTGCCCATCGGCACGACCGGGTAAGAGAAGCCGGTCACGTACACGCCCTTGTCGAGCATGCGGTTCGCAAACTCCTGCGCGACCTTCGCGTCGTAGAGCATGATCGGAACGATCGGATGCTCGCCGGGCAGCAGGTCAAAGCCGAGCTTTTCCATTTCCTTGCGGAAATAATTCGCGTTCGCGTGGACGCGGTCACGAAGCTCTGTGGACGATTCCAATAGGTCGATCGTCTTGATCGTTGCGGCGCAGATCGCGGGCGCAAGCGTGTTACTGAACAGGTACGGACGGGAGCGCTGGCGCAGGAGGTCGATGATCTCCTTGCGCGCTGCGGTGTAGCCGCCGGACGCGCCGCCCAGTGCTTTACCGAACGTGCCGGTGATGATGTCGACGCGACCCATCACGCCGCAGTATTCCGCGGTGCCTCTGCCGTGTTCGCCCATGAAGCCGACCGCGTGCGAATCGTCGACCATGACGAGCGCGTCGTACTGCTCCGCAAGATCGCAGATGCCCTTGAGGTTTGCGATGTAGCCGTCCATGGAGAAGACGCCGTCGGTCGCGATCAGCTTGATGCGGCAGTCCTTCGCCTCTTCGAGCTTCGCCTTGAGGTCCTCCATGTCGTTGTTGTGGTAGCGGAAGCGCTTTGCCTTGCACAGACGCACGCCGTCGATGATGGACGCGTGGTTCAGCTCGTCGGAGATGACCGCGTCTTCCGGTCCGAGCAGGGTCTCAAACAGACCGCCGTTTGCGTCGAAGCAGGACGAATACAGGATCGCGTCCTCCTGACCCGTGAACTTCGCGATGCGTCCTTCGAGCTCCTTGTGGATGCCCTGCGTACCGCAGATGAAGCGGACGGAGGAAAGGCCGAAGCCCCACTCGTCGTAGCTCGCCTTTGCGGCGGCGATCAGCTCGGGGTTGTTGGAAAGTCCGAGATAGTTGTTTGCGCACATGTTGACGACGCACTTTGCCTTCGTGGTGTCGATACGGCTTCTCTGCGGCGTGGTGATGATGCGCTCCTCCTTGTACGTGCCCGCCTCGCGGATCGCGTCAAGCTGTTCGCGGTAGATCGAGTATGCTTTCTTCATTGGTTTTTTCCTCCGTTATTTCTTCGTCCAGTCAAAGATGACCTTGCCGGAATTGCCGGAATGCATGGCTTCGAAGCCTTTTTCAAACTCGGTGTAGTGGAAGCGGTGCGTGATGACCGGATGCAGATCGAGACCGCCCTGCACCATGTAGGACATCTGATGCCAGTTATCCATCTTACGCCCGTAAATGCCCTGCAGCGTAAGCCCCTTGCCGATGATGAGGTTCATATCGAGGGAGATCGGACCGTTGCCGAGACCCAAAAGCGAGACCTTGCCGCCGTTGCGCATGACGGAAAGCAGCTGCTTGAAAGCAGCACCCGAGCCGGACATTTCGAGACCGACGTCGAACCCCTCGACGAGACCCTGCTGCTTCATGACTTCCTGCAGATCTTCCTTGGCAACGTTGACCGCGGCGTCCGCGCCCATCTTGCGGGCGAGATCAAGACGGTACTCGTTCATATCGGTAATGACCACGCGGCGCGCGCCGGCATACTTGCAGATGCCGCAGGCGATCACGCCGATCGGACCTGCGCCGGTGATCAGCACGTCCTCGCCGACGAGGTTGAACATCAGCGCGGTATGCGTGGCGTTGCCGAACGCGTCGAAGAAGGCGACGACGTCCTCGTCCAGCTGCGGGTCAATAATGATGACGTTCTTTTCCGGAATGCAGACGTATTCCGCAAACGCGCCGTCGCGATCCACGCCGACGCTCTTCGTATTCTTGCACCATTGGATGTTTCCCGTGTGGCAGTTGCGGCAATGGCCGCAGGTGATGTGTCCCTCGCCGGATACGCGCATGCCGACGGTAAGACCGGTAACGCCCGCGCCGAGCGCGGCAATCTCGCCCACGTATTCGTGACCGATCACCATCGGCGGCTTCACGTGCTCCGCGGACCACGGCGTCCAGTCGTAGATATGCACGTCCGTACCGCAGATCGCCGTCTTGTGAACCTTGATCAGCACTTCTCCGGGACCCGGTTCCGGAACGGGGACCTGACGCAGTTCGAGACCGACGCCCGCAACGGGTTTGACAATCGCATCCATCATTTTCGGTATCATAATAGTTCCTCCTTCGGAAATAACAATCTGTTCCGTGCGGCGCAGCCGCAATTCGTTACACCTCATCCGCCTTACGGCACCTTCTCCTCAAGGAGAAGGCTTTTGGTGTTACAGAGGCTTCCCCTTGAGGGGAAGCTCCGCCGCAGGCGGTGATGAGGTGTCCCCAAGATGCTTCAAAACGTCTTCGCAAACCGCGGCAAACTCCCGGTTGATCTGCAGATTGGTATATCGCAGTACGGTGATCCCCTTCTTCCGCATCCACGCGTCTCTGTCCCGATCGGAACGCACGCCCTTGTCCATGAAATGCTGTGAACCGTCCAGCTCAATGACGAGCTTCTTCGAGGCGATATAGAAATCTGCGATATAGCTGCCGAGAATCTTCTGCCGGTGGACCGTAACGGGAAGCCCTTTCAGAAAATCGTACCAGAGATGCCGTTCCTCTTTGGTCATTTCCCGCCGCATCTTCTGCGAAAAAGGCTTCAGACGTTCGTTGCGAAGTTCGTTCATATACACATCGTCCGACTCGTTTTTTCCACCTCATCCGCCTCGCTCACGCTTCGGCGTACACACTCCGCTTCGCTCCGTTTCAGCGGTGCCGTCGCGCGCTCCCCGCGCGTCGCCATCTCTTCTCCTCAAGGAGAAGGCTTTTGGTGTTACAGAGGCTTCTCCTTGAGGAGAAGCTCCGCCGCAGGCGGTGATGAGGTGTCTATGACATCTTACATCCGACCGATCTCGATCGACCAGCCGAAGGGATCCTTTTCTCTGCCCCACTGGATGTCCGTGAGGGTCTTGTAGGCATAGGCGCTGATCGGTCCGATCTCGCCGTTGTTGATGATCATGACCTTGTCGCCCCATTCGAGCTTGCCGACCGGGCTGATGACCGCCGCGGTGCCGGTGCCGAAGACCTCCTGGAGATGTCCTCTGTCGTACGCGTCGGCGACCTCCTGGATCGCGATCCTGCGCTCGGTGACCTTATAGCCCTTGTCGCGGAGGATCTCGATCATCGACTTTCTGGTGATGCCCGAGAGGATGCTGCCGTCCAGCTCCGGCGTGATGACCTCGCCGTCGATCACAAAGAAGATGTTCATCGCGCCGACCTCGCCGACGTACTTCTTCTCGACGCCGTCGAGCCACAGGACCTGCGAATAGCCCTTCTCATGCGCGATCTCCTGCGCGAGCATCGAGGACGCGTAGTTGCCGCCGGTCTTGGCAAAGCCGGTGCCGCCGCGGACCGCGCGGACGTATTCTTCCTCGACATAGATCGGAACGGGCTTTAAGCCGCTCTCATAGTACGCGCCGGACGGGCTTAATAGCACCATATAGAGGTAGCTGTCCGCTTCCTTGACGCCGAGACGGGACTCGTTGCCGATGCACATCGGACGGATATACAGCGACGCGCCGGGATCGGACGGGATCCAGTCCTTGTCGAGCATGACGAGCTCCTTGAGGCTCTCCACGCAGAAATCGACGTCAAGCGTCGGGATGCACAGACGCTCGTTGGAAAGATTCATGCGCTTGAAGTTCTCCTCCGGACGGAACAAAAGAACTCTGCCGTCCTCGGCGCGGTACGCCTTCATGCCCTCGAACGTTTCCTGCGCATAGTGCAGGACCGTGCTTGCCGGGCTGATGGAGATCGGTCCGTACGGAACGATCTTCGCGTCGTGCCAGCCGATGCCCTTGTCCCACTGCATGACCAGCATGTGGTCCGTGAAAACGACGCCGAAGCCGAGTTTCTGACCCTTGACGGGCTTTTCTTTGGGATGTTCTGTTTTGATGATGGTTAAACCTTCCATTTTGATTCTCCCTCTTTTAGAATTTTATTGTGTTCCGCAGATTTCTGCGGTATAATCCGGTTATCGGAGGTGATCGAATGCCCTACGGAAACAACGCGCTGTCGGTGCGCATCGCGGACCGGCTCAGTGAAATGATCGTGCACGGAAGATTCCAGCCGGGCGACAAGCTGCCCAACGAGCCCGCGCTCGCCGGGGAGCTGAACGTCAGCCGCACGACGCTTCGCGAAGCGCTCCGCATCCTTTCGACGCGGGGGCTTGTCGAGGTGCGCCGCGGCGTCGGCACGTTCGTGACCGAGAGCCGCAACATCCACGCCGACTACGACGTGCTGAAGATCCAGAACACGAACGTGAACACCAAGGATCTCTATGAAATGCGCCTGATGTTCGAGCCGCAGGCGGCGTATTACGCGACCCTGCGCGCAAGCAACGAGGAGCTGAACGAGATCTTCCGCTACTGCGAGCTGAACGAACAGATGATCCGTTCCGCGGATCCGCAGTGGGACGAGACCGAGCAGAAGTTTCACAACTCGATCGCGTCCGCCACGCACAACCCGTTCATCACATCGCTGCTGCCGATCTTCAACCGCGCCATCCACCACGGCATCCTGCTCGCCAATGAGGCGCCGGAGGTGGCGGAAATGACGCTGCACGATCATCGCGTGCTGGTGCAGTACTTACGCGACCGCAATCCCGAAGGCGCGAAAACCGCGATGCAGCTGCACATCATCAACACGATGCGCGCGTTCCACATTCCGCTCGATTAGTAGACGAGCAGATCCTCCGCAACTTCGACCTTGAACGGAAGCAGATCCAGGATCTGCTTCTTTACGTCTACGCCCTTGCGGACTTCCGTAAGCACAAGACCCTTTTCGCCGAGCCTGAACACGCAGCGCTCGGTCACATAGGTGACCTCCTGCCCGTTGTCGTGCGCGTTCTGCGCCGAGAACGAAAGCGCCGTGACATGCTCCGCAAACTTCAGGAACTTGCCTTCCCTGACGATCGTAAGCCCGTCCTCGCCGTCCTCGATCTCGAGCCCGCCGGCGGAGAACGTCGTGCAGAACACGACCTTGTGCGTAAACTGCGTGATGTTGATGAATCCGCCGATGCCGCTTAGCTTCTTCGGGTGATAATGCCCGTTGACGTTGCCTTCGCCGTCGATCTCCAAAGCGCCGATGAAGCAGATATCCAGCCCGCCGCCGTCGTACAGGTCGAACTGTTCGGCGGTGGTGCAGCACGCCTGCGCGCCCATGGCGGCGCCGAAGGCGAACCCGCCCGCGGGCAGACCCTTCATGGAGCCCGCCTCGACGGTCAGCGCGACCTTAGAAAGCATGCCGCTCTTTGCCGCTTCGACCGCAACGAACTCCGGCGCGCCGACGCCGATGTTCACGACGTGACCGGGCTTCAATTCCTTTGCCGCGCGCTTTGCGATGAGACGCTTTGCGAGGTCCTTCGGGTCCTCCTTTGCGTTCTCCTTCACGAATGTTTCAAGCTGTTCGTCCGTCATCGGGACGTCGCCCGCATAGCGCGGATCGGTGCCCTTGATGCCCTGGATCTGGTCCTGTTCGGGGCAGACGCAGATGTAGTCGACGAGTACCGACGGGATCACGACCTCGGTCGGACGGCGCGGCGTGTCGAGCTTTCGCGCAACCTGCACGATGACCTTGCCGCCGCAGCGCTTGACCAGCTGCGCGATCGAGAGCGCGTCGCCGATGACCGGTTCGTCCTCCCACGAAATGTTGCCGTACGCGTCCGCGCTGGAGCCCTTCAAAAGCGCGACGTCGGGACGCGGGGTGGCGTACTTTAAGCGCCGCTTGCCGTCGATGACGATCTCTTCGACGAGCTCCTGCTTCGACTGCTCGTTGAGCTGATAGCCCTTGTACTTCGGATCGACGAACAGGTTCAAGCCCGCGTCGGAAATGTAGTACGGATGCCCCGCCGCGCCCGCGCGCACCGCGTGCGACATGACGCCGAACGGCAGGTTGTACGCCTCGATCCTGTTTTCGAGGATCATCTTCGCCGTGTCGGGCATGGAGCCGTAGTGCGACATGATGACGGTCTTGACGCCGCCGAGCGGGACGATCTTCTCGCAGGGCTGACCGCTTAGCCACCCGCCGAGACCCGCGGTGCAGTACAGCGTGAGGTCTTTGGGATGTCCCTCGGCTTCAAAGCGCTCGTTCAGCGCGATTGAAAGCTGCTCAGCATTGTTCATGCCCAGAAAGTTGTTGTAGATCAGGCAGTCTCCGTCCCGGATCAGCCGGACTGCCTCCGCGGCAGAAATAAACTGTGCCATAAAATTCTCCTTTTTCATGCGGTCTTGCCGCAATTCATGTCCGAAGGACGATTCATGCGCGAAGCGCAATTCGTTACACCTCATCCAGCTCGCTTCTCGGTACACCTCATCCGGCTGACGCCACCTTCTCCTCAAGGAGAAGGCTTTTGGTTTGGAGGCTTCCCCTTGAGGGGAAGCTCCGCCGCAGGCGGTGATGAGGTGTTGTCCTCCATATGCAGCAGAATATCGCTGCAAACCGAATTGAATTCCCGCCGTATCTGCAGGTTCGTATACCGTAAAACCGTGATCCCGTTTTCCTGCATCCATGCGTCTCTGTCCCGATCGGACTGAACGCCGGCATCCATAAAATGCTGCGATCCGTCCAGCTCAATTACAATCTTTTTCGAGGCGATGTAGAAATCCGCGATATAGTGTCCGAGTACCTTTTGCCGGTGGACTGTAACGGGTAGCCTTTTCAGAAAATCGTACCAGAGGTGCCGTTCTTCTTTTGTCATCTCGCGGCGCATCTTTTGTGAAAAGGGTATCAGCCGCGCGTTATGAAGCTCGTTCATATACACCTCATCCGCTTAGCTCCTCGATACACCTCATCCGGCTGACGCCACCTTCTCCTCAAGGAGAAGGCTTTTGGTTTGGAGGCTTCCCCTTGAGGGGAAGCTCCGCCGCAGGCGGTGATGAGGTGTCTCATACGCGAATAAACCGCAGGGGCTGCCGAGGGTATCGGCAACCCCTTTCGTTTGCTGTTATTCTTCGATGCAGGACGCGCCGCGCAGCAGCGCTTCACGGTTCAGCGGGATCAGCTTGGCTTTCTTTTCGCCGAGCTTTTCGAGCAGCGCTTTGAGGACCGTTTCGACCTCGACGCACTTGGACTTGCCGAGGTATGCGCCGAGCATGATCATGTTCGATACCTTGCTGTTACCGAGCTCCGCCGCGATCTCCGTGCAGGGCACATAGTACGCGTTGACGTCGGTGCGCTTGACCTTGATGTCGATCATCGAGCTGTTGACGAAGATCGAGCCGCCGGGAACGACCTTGTCCTCGAACTTTTCGAGGGACGGACGGTTCATGACGATGAGCGACGTCGGACGCGTGACGAGCGGAGAATCGATCTCCTGATCGCTGAGCATGACGCTGCAGTTTGCCGTGCCGCCGCGCATTTCGGGACCGTACGACGGGATCCAGGAGGTGTTCTTGCCCTCCATCATGCCGGCTGCCGCCAGGAGCTGACCCATCAGCAGGACGCCCTGTCCGCCGAAGCCTGCGAAAA
>JAEEGI010010478.1_pt1 | contig 20133 bp, 20 predicted proteins | sample 8958751 | NCBI WGS metagenome assembly JAEEGI01 (sample SAMN16246545, study PRJNA631951) | gut metagenome | biome: gut microbiome; feature: rumen; material: KS-attached | host: Bos | place: Iran: Karaj | collected 2018-10 | reverse complement strand
AGATATGAGCAGATACGCTCCCTCTCATCTTTAATTGCCGCGGAAGGATCGAAACTGACAGGATCGCCAAAATAAAATTCCTTTCGCTTTGGCGCAATATACATGGGCACAAATTTGAGTATTGTGCCGGTCTTTTTGTAATACAGAGCGGCAATATCTATAAATTTATCCTGGAAGGCATAAAGGATATCGTTGCTTTCTTTGTTGAATTCCGGGAATATGACTATACTGTTCCCCTCGCTTAAGAGATCCATGGAAATGCGGAAGGTGTTCCTGAGCCTTGTGTCATGGTAGACGGGGATGGTGTGCGCGTTGTTGAAAAGAAGCAGTGCAAGCGGAGTTATGATCCTGGCCAGTATTTTATAGAACCAGAGAGTCCATTTGGGCTTGAAAGACCAGAAGTCGGTAAAAGCGTAATCGGCGACCTCGCGCCTGTTCATCATTTCGCCGGCACACCATATATAATGTTTCCCGGGAATATACAGCTCTCCGAGTATAGGACCGTACATCTGACTGTGGTTTCCAACAATTATACACGGCTCATCCGGGAGTACTTCAGGATTCCTGCATTTGAATTTAGGCGAAAAAAGCCAGACAAAAAATTCGACAATTTTGTATAATACGGACATTTTTTTGCCATAATCGTTTTTATTTGGCATTGTATCATCCCTTTCAGACAACAAACGAGTATACCAATTCGGGATAAACAAATCAAGTTAAATTAGCAAATGCTGTCTTTTAAGAGTGATGATGAAAATACCCCGGAGTTTTTAATAAATTATAAATAAAGTATTTAAAAATAAAACAGTATTTGATATAATAGCATAAATATAAATGCCGAAATATACCATCAGGAGAGGTTGACAATGAAAAAGAACACAATATTTATGGTGCTTCTTGTTTTGGCACTGGTTTTTGCATTTTCAGCTCCGGCAATTGCAACAGAAGCATATGCAGACGGTGAAGCGGCCGTGATCTCCAAGAACCCCGGTGGAGAGACAGTAAAGGAAGGCGGCAGTACTCTGTTTACTGCAGCCGCAAATAATTATGCCGGCGTTTCGTGGAAGATAGTAAGCTTTGACGGAGAGACCGTACTCAGTGCCGAACAGGCGCCGGGAACATTTTCAGGGCTGAGCGTGAAGATGTATAAACAGACCAGCTGGCCCTACAACGAAGCAATAAAGCTTGAAAATATTCCCGCGTCAATGAACGGATGGAAAGTGGTAGCGGATTTTTTGGGCAATGACGGGAATACTGTTTCCACTACCGGTGCAACTGTTGCCATAGAAGGGCTTGCGCTCCCCACCCCGACACCTGCGCCTACTCCGGAGCCAACTCCTGTTCCGGAACCTTCAGAGATGCCGATCGCAACTGAAGAACCTGATTTCGCAACGGTTACGGTTATTGATACAGAGCCTGAAACCGACACCGGGAAAGCTGTATCTTCTTCGAAAAAAGGCGGGTATTCTCTGCTTACTCTGATTATTGTGGCACTTCTGGCTGCTGCAGTTTCTGCGCTGATCACATCATTTGTTTTAAACGGGAAAAAGAGCGGCACCGCGAAGAAAAAAGTTTCCAAGACTTCAAAGCCGAAGAAACAGACCTCATTTAAGCGCGGCAGCCATGACAAAAAAGACGCAGGATATGAATACGATGAGGAAGATCCGGACGATTACGATTCCGAGGAGCTCTATGGCAACGCGTATGAGGAGGACCTCCCGGAAGAAGATACGGATGATTACGGCGAATTTGCAGGATTCGATGACCTGACAGCGACTCCTGATGATTCTGCGGAACCGGAGGCTGAGGACATTGTCCCCGAAATATCCGCTGAAGATCTTGACAGCCTGTATGATCAGGATATCTTTGACGACAGATTCAACAGATACGACAGATAAATAAGAAAACCTGACGGCCGGGTGTTCCCGGCCGTCTTTTTTATTTAAAGTATTTTTTTACGAATTCAATGCCTGCCTCATCCACGCTAAAGATTTTTCCCTTGAGATAATTCAGAATGCCTGCATCTGTAGGGAATTCAAAGATCAGCTTATATGAATACAGCGCCTGTTGCTTTTCTCCGAACTGCCGGTTGAAACGTTCAGTCCCGTATTTTCCATCCCCAAGAAGAGGCCATCCGGCATGAGCCATCTGTGCCCTTATCTGGTGAGTTCTGCCGGTAAGAAGTCTGCATTCAACAAGGCTCAGTTCACCTCTCGTCCGGAGCACTTTGTATTCAGTCACTGCGGTTTTGGCACCGGGTTCCGGCGAGGACTTCACATATACTCTGTTTTTGGAAGCATCCTTGAAGATATAATCCTCAAGTCTTCCCTGAGTCGGATGCGGGTTGCCTTTTACTGCACACAGATAATACTTTTCAATCTCGCGGAGCTTTATTTTTTCGTTAATAATACGAAGCGCTTCCGCATTTTTTGCAGCGATCACGATCCCGCCCGTGTTCCTGTCTATACGATTGCACAGAGCCGGAGCAAAAGCATTCTCGGATCCGGGATCCCATTCGCCATTTCTGAGCATATAGGCCTGTATATTTGCGACAACGGTATTCCAGTCCCAGGCGCCTGCACTGTGACAAAGCACACCCGGCTTTTTGTTGATCAGGAGGATGTTCTCATCTTCATAAACAATATCAAGTTTCGGATTGCCTACTTTTAAGTATGCGTTGTTATCATTCGGCCTTTCAAAAAACTCGTCTGCGATATAAAGCTGTACCGTATCCCCCTGAGTGAGGCGCATAGCTCTGTCAGCCTTTTTACCGTTGACTTTTATGCGCTTAAGGCGTATATACTTTTGAAGCAGCGAATCCGGCAGCAAAGGTACAGCCTTGCCTACGAAGCGGTCAAGCCTCTGATTTTTATCGTTTTCTTTTACCTGTATTTCCTTCATATTTTGCGATTATACAGCACAAAATATTTATTGACAAGCCAATAAAAAGCTAATATAATAACTGAGCGATTTTGGCGGGGTGCTGTATATGCGTCTGAATTTAAAAGATATTATTGAAGTTCCGGGGAAGAGCGTCCCCTTTGAGTGCGTGATAGAGCCGGAGCTTATTTCTTTTGATTCCATAGCAGAATTTAAAAGTACTCCCAAGGCGTCAGGCAGGGTTTCAAATAAAGCCGGAGTCCTTGTCCTCGAAGGTGTAATGGATGCAGATACCTTGTGTATATGCGACAGATGCGGTGAAGAATTTGAAAGATCCATGCATCTGGATCTTGAAGCCGTTATCGGTGAGAATGCTGATGAGGACGATCCGGATATTTTTCCCATCTATGGCGATGAAGCGGATCTTGACGAAATAATATCCACTCTTTTTATTCTCGGTATGGATTCCAAAGTGCTTTGTCGCGAGGATTGCAAAGGTATTTGCCCGACGTGCGGGAAAAACTTAAACCACGGCCCCTGTGAGTGCCGAAAAGAAAAGGATCCAAGATTTGCTGTACTTGAGCAGCTTTTGGATAAAGAATAAATAGCTGCTCAGAACAGCTGAAAGATGGAGGTGCGAGATGGCCGTTCCAAAAGGTAAAGTTTCGAGACAAAGAAGAGACAAAAGGCGTTCTTCTGTATGGAAGCTGCAGGTTCCGGGGCTTGTAAAATGCCCGAACTGCGGGGCTTATGTAATGCCGCATCAGGCTTGCAAGGCCTGCGGGATGTACAACGGAAGACAAGTCTTAAAAGTCGAAGAGACTTAAAAAAGCCGCCGCTTCAGAGGCGGTTTTTTTATTGTTTTATATAAGGGAATGAAAAATATAATAAAATCAGTAGATCCGGACAGTCCGCTTCACGGGAAAACGAAAGCGGGGGATATGCTCGTTTCAATAAACGGCAATCCCATACAGGATGTTCTGGACTATAAGTTCTACGCGTATGATCCTTCACTGAAGATAGAATTCACAGATTGTGAAGGAAGACCGTATCATGTAATTATAAAGCATCCGGCAGGTATGGAACTCGGGCTTGATTTTGAAACATATCTTATGGACAGACCGCGTTCGTGCGCAAATAACTGCGTATTCTGTTTCGTTGATCAGCTTCCTCCCGGGATGCGCAAGACAATGTATTTTAAAGATGACGATGCAAGACTCAGTTTCCTGCTTGGAAACTATATAACGCTGACCAATTTAAGCGAACGCGAGATCAGGCGCATAATGGATCTGCATGTTTCGCCGATCAACATTTCGGTTCATACAACAGATAAAGCACTGCGGATCAAGATGCTGAATAATCCGAGAGCAGGTGAGAGCATTGAGGTGATGCACCGTTTTGCGGACGCCGGTATAACAATGAACTGCCAGATAGTATGCTGTCCCGGGCTGAATGACGGGGATGCTCTGATGAACACTATGCATGATCTGGAGGAGATGTATCCTTCGCTTCACAGCGTTTCTATCGTTCCGGTCGGTTTGACAAAATATCGTCAGGGGCTCTACCCGCTGACGCCGTTTACCAGGGAACACGCCGGGGAAACCATAGATCTCGTCGAGGATTATGCGCAAAAATGTTTTGAAAAACACGGCACCCGGATATTTTTCTGTTCAGATGAGCTGTATATTCAGGCTGAGAGAGAGCTTCCTGAGGATGAGTACTATGAAGAGCATACTCAGCTTGAAAATGGTGTAGGCATGATACGGCTGTTTGAGACAGAGTTTTTAAATGCGGCAAAGCTATATCCTCCCGAGAGAAGTGCCTCGGTATCGATGGCCACCGGTACCGCATTTGCGCCATATCTGCAAAATATGGTTTGCAGAGCCTGCAGTAAATATGATAAAATTAAAGTTAAAGTTTTTCCAATAGAAAACAGATTTTTCGGGCCGTCTATCACGGTTTCGGGATTGATCACAGGCAGAGATCTTATAGATGCCCTGAAAGGGAAAGACCTGGGAGACAGACTTATCATTACAAGGAATATGATAAGACGGGATGAACTGGATTTTCTGGATGATGTGACACTGAAACAGGCCTCTGAAGAACTTGGAGTTCCGATCATTGCCACCGCTCAGGACGGTTTTGCAAGCTGGGACGCAATCACGGGAGAACAGAACGATCAGAATGTTATCTCCGATGACATCGGGAGAACAGGGGAAGAAACGGAATACTACAGATATAATCAAAATGAATGACAGACCATTAATTGCAATAGTTGGCAGACCAAATGTGGGCAAGTCGATGCTCTTCAACAAAATCGTCGGCCAGAAACTCTCGATCGTCGAAGATACTCCGGGAGTCACAAGAGACAGACTGTATGCCGAGAGCGAATGGCTCGGAAGAAAATTCAATATTGTGGATACGGGGGGCATTGAGCCCTCAACGGACAGTGAGATACTCTCGTTTATGCGCGAACAGGCTCAGATAGCGATAGATTCAGCAACCGTCACGATTCTGGTAACTGATCTGCGGACAGGTGTAACGGCCTCCGATAAAGAGATTGCAAATATGCTGCTTAAATCACGCAAACCTGTTGTCCTGGCTGTAAACAAGGCGGACAGTGTTGGCCCTACAGACCCCGCAGTGTATGAGTTTTATGAGCTTGGGCTTGGAGATCCTATAGATATTTCCGCTATCCACGGGCATAATGTGGACACATTGCTCGATGCCTGTTTTGAGTATTTCCCGCCGGAAACGGAAGACGGAGAGGATGAAGACAGAATCAAGGTTGCCGTGATAGGCAAACCTAATGTCGGGAAATCATCTCTGATAAACTGTATACTCGGAGAAAAGAGAGTGATCGTTTCCGATGTGGCAGGAACTACCAGAGATGCAGTGGATACGGAGTTTGATAACGACAGCGGCAAGTATGTCTTTATAGATACCGCGGGTATCAGAAGGCACTCAAAAGTCGAGGAGAGAATAGAAAAATTCTCGGTGATGAGAGCAAAACTGGCGGTAGAGAGAGCGGATGTCTGTCTCATTATGATCGATGCAAGAGACGGAGTCACTGAGCAGGATACAAAAATAGCGGGACTTGCACATGAAGCCGGCAAGGCAAGCATTATTGCTGTCAATAAATGGGATCTCGTCGACAAAGAAACAGGGACCATGGAAAAAATGAGGAAAGATATAATGCGAGATCTTTCATTCATGTCTTATGCTCCCGTTATCTTTATCTCTGCTCTTACAGGACAAAGAACAAACAGGCTGTTCGATCTTATCAACTTTGTGAACGATCAGAACAGTATGCGTATAACTACAGGCCTCTTGAACAATGTGCTTTCTGATGCTCAGGCGAGAGTCCAGCCTCCTACAGACAAGGGCAGAAGGCTTAAGATATACTATATGACGCAGACGGGGATCAAGCCCCCGAATTTCGTTATATTCTGCAACAGCAGGGAGCTTTTCCATTTTTCGTATCAGAGATATATAGAAAATCAGATAAGAAGTGTTTTCGGACTCGAAGGAACACCTATAAGATTGGTCATAAGGCAGAAAGGGGACAGTGAATGAGTTTCCACAAACTGCTTCCTCTGCTGATAACAGCTCTGTTGGGCTATGTTCTCGGAAGCCTGAAGACAATGAATATAGCTTCGCATTATATATTTCATACGGATATTATGCGAATAGGCAAGAGAAACGCCTGGATCTCAAATTTCAGAAGGAGATACGGAATACCGGGATTTTTGAAGCTGCTCGCGGTCGAAGTCATCAAGAATGCTCTGCCGATCTTCCTCGGAGGGCTTTTGATGGGAAGCGAAAACAGGACGCTCGGTTACGCGTTTGCAGGTTTTTGTGTAACACTCGGAAGTCTTTTTCCTGTTTTCAACCGATTCAGAGGAAATCATGCTATAGTGCCGATCATATTAACGGCTTTGTTTATGCGCCTTCCTTTGGGTCTTACTGTTATGGGGCTTTCAGTCATAATCATATGGATTAGCAAATATCTGACGCTTTCGGCAGTTGCGTCGGCAGCGGTGCTGTTCGGCGGAGCAGTCATGACTCTTGACGGTGCAATGATCACACCTGTATGTGCTTTTCTGGCAGGAATAGTGATCCTTAAACATGTCCCCGCCATGATACGCATATCGAAAGGCAGGGAAACAAAACTCAGCTTTGAAGAGGATATATCGTATAAATTCGATGAAGATTTTTGACAGACAGAGAGAAAAAATAACAGCGGCACTTCTTGCCGGGGTAATGTCTGTCTTGCTGCTTATGTCAGGCTGCGGATCTGAGGAAGTCGGTGCAGCCGTAACTCCTGAACCGGTGGCAGAGATACAGTCGGAGACTGAACCCGCGAAGAAACCTCAGCCTCCGGTAATGAAGCTGCGCCCGGCAGCTGTCATAAAAGGTGAAAAGATAAAAGCGGAGGATCTGGTATTTAAATGTGAAAGCACAGGAAAAACGGAGTTTGCTTTCGCAAAAGAACCGGATACTTCCAAAACCGGAGAATATCCTGTTACTGTTATAGCAAAAGACAGCTACGGCAATGTATCCCGTGAAAACTCCACACTGCTGGTCGCAGACCTTATCATCGAGGCCGATAAGAAGACAAGCAGATATGAACTTGTTAACAGGATAGTCAAAGCGGATGCGAAGACTTTTTCAAAGACGGCAGTCGAGGACAAGGCATGGAAAGCGAAGAATATCGGAGCAAACGCATTTTATATGATCTATGGCAGTGAGCAGTACAATAATTTTGAACGGTATCTTGTTGCAGTCATGATCAAGGATACCGAAGCGCCTGTCATTCATGCTCCCGCAAAGAACTACTATGTCGGCGATGCCGTCTCATACTTGAAAAATGTCAGCGCTACAGACGACTATACAGAGAACCCTTCTGTTACAGTTGATAAGAGTGCGGTAGACCCGGAGAAAGCCGGAGAATACCCTGTCATATACTCAGCCGTTGACGACGACGGAAACGAGTCTTCTCTTGAAGTTACTTTTACATTTACGGATAAGACAATAACCGAGGAGCAGGTCTCTGAAGTCTGCAATCCGATCTTTGAGAAGATCTTCACCGATGATATGAATGAGGCCGAAAAGGTAAGGGCAATTTATGATTACTGTTACAATAATATTGCCTATTACGGCGGTTCCGATAAAACGGATTATCTCGCAGAAGCATACAGGGGGATGACTGAAGGTAAAGGTGACTGCTTTACTTTCTTCGCCACCGCGTATTATATGCTCAAGGCTATAGGAGTTGATGTACTGGAAGTTGAAAGATCCAGTCCCAATGTCTCCACTCCACATTACTGGTGTCTTGTAAACCTGGGAACAGGCTGGTACCATCTGGATGCATGTAATATGGGTCCTGACCACGGTAATGCCTTTATGGCAACGACCTATACCCTGTACAGGATAGATCCGGGTTATTGGGCGTTTAACGAAAACCTGTATCCCGAGGTAGCAACAGAGCGTTTTGTGATGCCTGAAAAATGAAGGAATTGTTTTGAATATAACCCTGAAAAAGACAATATGCGTGATACTTTCGCTGGTATCATTCTTTTTGCTTTGTGCCTGCGGGTCAAAAGAAGCCGAGCCGGCTCCGGCTCCTGAAGCCTCTGAAACTCCGACTGCCGAAACGACTCCCGCCCCGGATCCGCCGGTTATGAGATTGAGGCCTTTTGCCTGCCTTGCCGGAGAGGTTCCGAGGGCTGAAGACGCGGTATCTGATTATGAGGGAACGGGAACTGCAGTATTCGGGTTCAAAACGGTTCCCGATACATCAGAGACCGGAGAATACCCCGTAACGGTAACAGCGACGGATGAGACCGGACAGAGCGTATCCGCGGACACCACTCTCATAGTCGCCGACCTTATCGTAAGAGCACCCCTGGAGGCAAAACGCCGGGAAGTGACAGAGCTGATAATGGCGGCCGATTTTGAGACATTTGGAAGAACATCCTATGAAAATCCCAATTGGGAGCTTGAGCATCTCGGCGCAAATCCTGTTTACATGGTATTCGGCACATGGGAGAGATACCTTGTCGCAGTCATAGCAGAAGATACAGTACCGCCTGTCATCCATCTTCCGTCAAAGAATTACTATGTCGGAGATTCCATAGCTTACATGAAAGGCCTTAAGGTCTGGGATAATGCAGATACAGACGTCGAGGTGACTGTGGATCCGGGGGATCTGGATCCGCATAAAGCAGGCATCTATCCTGTCGTATATACTGCTACGGATGATGACGGTAATACGACAGAACTTACAGTTGAATTCACATTCTCTGAGATAACCGTTACAGAGGAGCAGGTCAGAGAAAAGTGCGATGAGATCTTCTCCAGAATACTCACGGATGACATGAGTATGGGAGAGAAGGCATATGAAATATATAAATTCTGCAGAAATGAGATCACTTACGGCGGAGGAAGCGATAAGACAAATTATCTTGCAGAAGCGTACAGGGGCATGACGGAAGGTCTTGGAGACTGCTTCACCTTTTATTCCACTGCGACATTTATGCTCAGAGAGATAGGGGCAGAGGTAATACGCGTCGAGCGGCATGATGAAGAGTTTACGACTCCTCATTACTGGTGTCTTGTAAATCTCGGTACGGGCTGGTATCATCTCGACCCCTGTAATGCAGGTCCTGATTCCATACCGGTTGTTGCCCGTGACATGAACGGAGATCCGATCGTCAGTGAGGACGGAACACCCAGGCTCTATATACCGGGCGCGTTCATGGTCACGACTGATTATCTTCGCGGCATAAGCGTGGGATACTGGAACTTTGATGAGGAGTTTTATCCGGAAGTCTCCTCAACGCCGTATAGTGGGACGGAGGATTGAAATGAGCCTCAATTCCTTCAATTTCATACTTTTTCTGGCAGCGGTATATGTACTGTATACTGTTTTTCAGCGTTTCAACATCAAAGGAAGAAGGATCCTTCTGCTGACCGCAGGTCTTTCCTTTTACTGCATGTGTTCAAAAGGATTTGCAGCGCTTCTGATCGCGGAGACAGTCTGGAATTATTATATAGCTCAGGTGCTTGACAACAAAAAGAGCGGGGGCATTCTTGCCTTCGCTCTCGTACTGAACATCGGAGTACTGTTTTTTTTCAAATATCTCGGCTTCTTTACGGGAATAGAGACGAATATTGCCGTTCCCGCAGGCATATCATTCTTCACGCTCGCTGTCAGCGGATATCTGATCGATATTTATAAAGGGAAGTCGAAAGCCGAGAAAAACTTTATCGATTTTTCACTTTTTATGGTCTTTTTCCCGGCGCTCACATCCGGACCTGTTGAGCGGGGAGATCACCTTATACCCCAGCTCAAAGAGGCTGATATTCGGAAAACAGCTGATGCCGGATCATTCAAAGTCGGACTGTTCAGAATATGCAGAGGATTCTTCCTGAAGCTTTGTGTTGCTGACAATATAAAAGTGCTTGTGGATACCGTATATTCATCTCCCGACAAATTTGCAGGGGTCCCGGTAATAATAGCTGTTCTTGCATATTCCATGCAGATATACTGTGATTTCGCGGGCTATTCGGATATAGCAATAGGGAGTGCGAGGCTGTTCGGGATCAGATTGCTCGAAAACTTCGACGCTCCGTATCTGAGCCGGTCGATCAAGGATATATGGCGCAGATGGCACATGTCGCTTTCCTTCTGGTTCAGAGATTATCTGTATTTTCCGCTTGGCGGCAGCAGAAAGGGAACCCTGAGAGCGTATCTTAACATTATCGCGGTCTTCGCGGTCTCCGGCCTGTGGCACGGAGCGGACTGGAAGTTCATATTCTGGGGCGTTCTGAACGGAATGTATCAGGTCATTGAGAGCATCATTGAAAAAGGAACCGGTACCGGGAAAAACGGGAAGTCCGGGACATGGAGGATCGTTTTGAATTATATACTGATGTCTCTGGCCTGGATATTTTTCCGCGCGGATTCGATGGGAGAAGCGTTCAGAATCATCTCTTCGATCTTCGGTACCGGCTCGCAGGGCATCCTGTCGGCCGGATCGGGAGCACCGGCTCTCATCATAACTGCAGTATTCATTCTTGTTACAGCAGCATACGATATCTGGAACAGAAAGCAGGATGTTTCGGACACGATCTGTAAAACAGACGCCATATGGTTCGTATGCGCCGCTCTGATAATTCTCGTGCTGGTGTTTGGAGCTTACGGGCCGGGATACGATTCGGCGGATTTCATCTACAACAGATTCTGATTACGGATATGAAGAATAAACATATTATTTCGGCAATTCTTGCCATGACGATACTCGTCTTGAGCATATATCTTCTCGGGAAGCTCACCGCACCCAAATATACCGGCGATATCCCGGAAGGCGCGATGATAAACGAGTACTATTCATCGGATAAGGACAATGACGTGATATTCCTGGGTGACTGTGAGGTGTTTGAAAACATATCGCCCATGGTTCTGGAAGAGTCATTCGGAATAAAGTCGTGGATAAGAGGCAGCGCGCAGCAGCTGGTCTGGCAGAGCTGTTACCTTCTGGAGGAGACATTCAGGTATGAGAACCCTGAAGCGGTGGTCTTCAATGTGAACGCGCTGCGCTACGGCAAACCGGTCAGTGAAGCATACAACAGGATGACCCTGGACGGAATGAGGTTTTCCGGATCAAAAATTAAAGCCGTCAATGCCTCGGTCATGGAAGAAGAGAGCGTTATAAGCTATTATATTCCTCTTTTGCGCTATCATTCGAGATGGAGTGAGCTCGGAGCAGACGATCTCAGATACATGTTCAGACCTTATAAGGTGACTTACAGAGGGTATCTCGAACACACCGGAATCCTGCCGCAGGATCAGCTTCCGACAGTCCCGGTGATCCCTTATGATGAGCTGCCGGATATCTGCATGGATTATCTGGACAGAATGAGAATGCTGTGCGAGGAAAACGGGGCCGAGCTCGTACTTGTCAAATCGCCTGTTGAGTGGCCTCACTGGTATGACGAGTGGGACGCCCAGTTAAAAAGCTATGCAGAAGAAACAGGTTTGTGTTATATTAACTTTGTGCCGCTTGCCTCAGACATCGGTCTCGACATGAAGACAGACACATATGACGGCGGGCTTCATCTCAACAGGACAGGCGCGGAGAAATACACGAAATATCTTGGTGAATATCTGAAGGGAATTCTTGAGTAACATGAAAAAAACAGTCGCTTTGATAATTGCTTTAGGCCTGCTTTTCTGTCTCGCGGCATGCGGACAGACTCAGACGGTCCAGGCCGAAGAGCCGGAAACTGCTGCCGTGACTGAGATCCGGCCGGACTACGGAGAACTCTATGTGGTTCTTGACGGAGTCAGCTTCGGAGTCATGGATGAGGCGGATCCGGTCACAGACGCGCTCGGAGAGCCGAGGACGAAAACGGAGATGCCCAGCTGCGCACATCAGGGAAGTGATATATATTGGTTCTATGACGGTTTCGAGCTCATGATGAATGAGATAGACGGAGTGAACTATATCACCGGGATCGCGTTAAAGGATGACCTTGTCGCTACCCAGCAGGGAGTCAGGATAGGGATGAACATCGGGGAGGCGATCGCTCTTCTTGGTGACGAATACGAGAACACCGGCTCCGTTTACAGATACAGATCCGGAACTACGCTTTTATCGCTTAACACAGATTCAGATGGGACCGTGTCCGATATACAGTTCAGCGAATATACGGAATGAGGGATAATAAATGACAGTAACCGACAGATTTTTGAATTACGTCAGGATACACTCTGCTTCTGATGATAAAAACGATAGCGAAGTCCCTTCCGCAAAAAGAGAGTTCGATATGACAGACCATCTGTATTCCGAGATGAAAGAGCTCGGATTTTCCGGAGTATACAGAGATGAACACGCGTATGTGTACGGTTTCATTCCGGCTTCCGAAGGGATGGAGAAAGAAAAGTGCATAGCTTTTAACGCGCATATCGATACAATACCGGATTTTCCGGGAGAGAATGTCAGGCCTCAGATCACGTATGATTATGACGGAAATGATGTTTTGCTCGGTTCAAGCGGCAGAGTGCTTTCCGCTGATATGTTCCCGCATCTCAGGTCGCTCAAGGGGCAGACGCTGATAACGACTGACGGGACAACGGTTCTCGGAGCCGACGACAAAGCAGGGATAGCCGAGATCATGTCCGCCTGCGAGTTTCTCCTGAAGCACAGCGATATAAAACACGGTAAGATCTCGGTGTGCTTCTCGCCAGACGAGGAGATAGGCCACGGCGCGGCTCTGATGGATCTCGACAGGGTCGGTGCCGATTACGGCTATACGGTAGACGGAGGGGAAGTAAATGAGATAAACTTTGAGACATTCAATGCCTCTTCCGCAAAGGTGTTCATAAAAGGTGTGAGTGTGCACCCCGGGAGCGCTAAAGACAAGATGGTAAACGCATCGCTGGTCGCTATGGAGTTTAACTCTCTGCTCCCGCCGGATGAGATCCCGTCAAAGACAGAGAATTATGAGGGCTTTTTCCATCTGACGGAGATGAGCGGCAGCACTGACAGCGCTGAGCTTTCGTATATAATCCGCGATCACGACTCTGACAGGTTCAAAGAACGTGAAGATATGATCTGCTCTGCAGCAGATGAGATAAACAGCAGATACGGCAAAGGTACGGCAAAAGTCGAGATCAAAGAGCAGTACAGGAATATGTCCGAGGTTATCGGGAGGGATTCAGAACCCGTAAAGCGCGCTGAAAAAGCCATAGAGAAAGCAGGAATTGAAGCTGTTTACGTTCCGGTAAGAGGGGGAACGGACGGGGCACAGCTGAGCTTCAGAGGCCTCCCATGCCCGAATCTAGGAACCGGCGGCTATGGTTTCCATGGCCCGTATGAACACATCACCTCAGAGCATCTTGAAAAAATGACGGAAATTCTTATAAATATCATGACATAAATTGTAATTGCCCCCGGATTATAGTAAAATATTTTCAAATACGCTGATAAGGAGCAGAGCAATGAAATATATAATGTCTTTAGATCAGGGAACTACCAGCTCGAGATGCATTCTCTTTGACAAGGCCGGGAACATCTGTTCCGTCGTGCAGAAGGAATTCAGGCAGATCTTCCCGAAACCGGGCTGGGTCGAGCATGATGCCAAGGAGATATGGGATACTACCCTGGAGGTATCCAGAGCCGCAATGTCCAAGATCGGAGCGAAAGCAAGCGATATCGCGGCAATAGGAATAACGAATCAGCGCGAGACAACGGTAGTCTGGGATAAAGAGACCGGAGAGCCGATAGCAAACGCCATAGTCTGGCAGTGCCGCAGGACTTCGGATATCATAGACAGGCTGGTTACGGGCGGCTGGGGCGAGACGATAAAGCGCAAGACGGGCCTCGTTCCCGACGCGTACTTCTCGGGCTCGAAGATCAAATGGCTGCTTGACAATGTGCCGGGGGCAAGAAAGAGAGCCGAAGCGGGCAAGCTGCTTTTCGGAACTATAGATACATGGCTTATCTGGAAGCTCACCGGCGGCAGGGTGCACGTAACGGACTACACGAACGCCAGCCGCACGATGATATTCAACATACACAAGCTCTGCTGGGACAAGGAGCTGCTTGAGCTTCTGAACATTCCCGAGAGCATGCTTCCGGAGGTCAAGCCCTCGAGCTTCATATACGGGAAGTCGGAGCAGGAGCTCTATGGCGGAGAGATCCCGATAGCAGGAGCTGCGGGAGACCAGCAGTGCGCTCTGTTCGGGCAGTGCTGCTTCAAGCCGGGCGAGATGAAGAACACATACGGTACGGGCTGCTTCATGCTTATGAATACGGGAAGAGAACCCGTCACAAGCAATAAAGGCCTTGTAACGACTATCGCGGTAGGATATGAGGATCACGTCGAATACGCTCTTGAAGGCAGCGTGTTCGTGGCCGGAGCCGCGATCCAGTGGCTCAGAGACGAACTCAATGTCATCTCATCTGCCGGAGAGAGCCAGCAGTACGCTGAGAAGGTCCCTGACAGCGCGGGAGGATATGTGGTACCGGCGTTTACGGGAATCGGCGCTCCCTATTGGAATCAGAAGGCCAGAGGCGCAATATTCGGAGTTACAAGGGGCTTTTCGAGAGCTCATCTCATACGCGCCACTCTGGAGTCCCTTGCATATCAGACATATGACATAGCAAGAGCCATGGAGCAGGATTCGGGTATAAGGATATCCGAGCTCAAGGTAGACGGAGGCGCATGTGCTAACGACTTCCTGATGCAGTTCCAGAGCGATCTTATCGGCTGTGACGTATACCGCCCGAGATGCATAGAGACGACAGCACTCGGGGCCGCCTATCTCGCAGGACTCGCGACGGGCTTCTGGGAGAGCACGGAGGATATCAAGAACAACTGGGCAGTGGACAAGATATTCAAGGCGGAGATGGGAGACCAATACCGCAAAAAGCTCCTCAAAGGCTGGCACAGAGCTGTAAAGGCAACTCTCGCGTGGGCCGATGAAGACGATGAATAATATTTAAACTGAAAACGGAGGAGGATTATTTAAATGGCAAACAAATACGCGGGCACACAGACAGAGAAAAATCTCCAGGCTGCATTTGCCGGAGAATCACAGGCAAGAAACAAGTACACTTATTTCGCGTCTGCTGCCAAAAAGGAAGGTTACGAGCAGATATCCGCATTGTTTCTTAAGACGGCAGAGAATGAAAAAGAGCATGCGAAGATGTGGTTCAAGGAGCTCGGAGGCATAGGCAGTACGGCAGAAAATCTTGAAGCTGCCGCCGATGGCGAAAACTTCGAGTGGACAGATATGTATGAAGGCTTTGCCAAAACAGCCGATGAGGAAGGATTCCATGAACTTGCTGAAAAGTTCAGGGGAGTGGCAGCCATCGAGAAGCACCACGAGGAGCGCTACAGAGCACTTCTGAGCAATGTCGAGACGAAGCAGGTCTTTGAAAAGAGTGAAGTAAAGGTCTGGGAATGCCGCAACTGCGGACATATAATCGTCGGAACGAAAGCTCCGGAAGTCTGCCCGGTCTGTGCACATCCGCAGAGCTACTTTGAACTCAGAGCCGAGAATTACTGATTTGACGAGATGATCTCCGCCCGGAAAGGTGTTCCAAGGGCGGAGAATTCTTATCAGGGAGGACTGCCATGGATGAGCTTGTGAATAAAACACGTAAAAAGATAGAGAAACTCGCTTATTGGAAACCGCATTTCAAGCCCTTTAAGCGTGACGGTTATCAATGTTCCAATTGCAGATATGTTGCCGGAAAACGTTATGCCATCTGTCCCAACTGCGGCCAGCATATGGTAAATGCAGACGGGGAGTATAAGAAATAATTCAATTATCTGGCGCTCAAAACGGGTGACAGGTCGGTTCCTACGACCTGTCACCCTTCAATTGTCCGTTTTTCAATGCCTGGAGACAGGTAGACAGGTAATTGACATATATGCCCCGGGCAAAACACTTTACACTCTGTAAAGAAAGCACAGTATGTATGCACTTGACCTGTCTACCTGTCTCCTTTGCAGTAATACCAATGCATTAATGGTAGACAGGTCAGAAAAAAGCACCTGTCTACCGACTTTATCAGAATTGAGGCAGCTGAAACCTGCTTGCTACCCGTTTTCCTTTGTGCTATAATCCCGATTTGCAGCGTGGCAGAGGAATCTGAAACGCTGTAATGTCGACTTGGATAACAGAAAGGATAAATAAATGAGCAAAAAGGTTTTAGCGGTACTGTTTGTATGCATGATGCTGCTTTTATCTGCGTGCGGCGGTGCGGCACAGGCACAGGAAGAGAATAACGACGAAGCTGCGGGGCCCCAAGACGGTCAAAACCCTGTTATGAACTTTGTCGGCATCTACAGCACGGAATACAGCACGGAAGCGCTGGTGGAGGCAGATGGTGCTGAAGGTGCGAAGATCACCGTTACCTGGGCTGGCAGCCCCTGGTTCCACAATCAGACGGTCATGAGCGGCCCCTTCGATCCCGAGACGCTTACCATGACCTTTACCAACGCGACTCTGACAGAGTACACCTATGCCAGCGACGCCACCATAACAGAGGAGAAAACCAGCTATACCGATGGAAAAGGCCACGCGGTTTTCAACCCAGCGGACAACACTCTGACCATTACAGAAGAATTTGAATCCGGCAATATGGACACCGTATATACCTGGGGCCCTTCTCCGGATATGAAGTATGTGAGCGATCCGGAGCACTACGCCCCCGTCACGGCCATGGACAAGTTCCAGGTCGAGACAGTAGTAGGATTTAACGTCCGCACATACTATCTGAGCGAAAACTGGTATGCCATCGCGGATATGATCCGCTATCCCATCACTATCAACGGAACAGAATTGACTGATGCGGACGCTTTTCTGGGCTATATGATCGATAAAACCGTGAGCGAGAGCGACCGTGATGCCATGATGGAAGAGGATCTCCTCGATATGTTTGTCAACGGCCAGGGCATTTGCATGGGAAGCGGCCAGATCTGGCTTAACGATCCCAACTATATGACAGATAAAGAGCCGGCACTTCAGATCATCGCCATCAGCGGAATCGTAGACAGGTGATTATACACGGGTTGCAGCAAACTGAAGGATATTGAGATAGCTCGCTTTCTTATGCTATGGAGGTTACCAGATGAAGTTTTCTGTCAGAGATATGGCGTTATCGGCGCTGTTTGCAGCCCTTATCGCGGTATGCTCTTGGATATCTGTCCCTTCTGCAGTGCCTTTTACACTGCAGACATTCGGGGTTTTTATGGCGGCAGGTCTTCTGGGAGGGAAACGCGGCACGGTCTCTGTGCTCATCTATATTCTGCTCGGAGCAGCGGGAATACCGGTCTTTTCAGGCTTTAAAGGCGGCGCGGGAGTTCTTGCAGGCTCCACGGGAGGCTATATTGTCGGATTCCTGTTTACTGCAATTATAATGTGGCTTTTTGAAGCAAAAGCCCGAAACAGAAAATATACGCTTCCGATTTCCATGGCAGTGGGACTGTTGGCATGTTACGCTTTCGGTACTGCATGGTTTATGCTGGTCTACGCCAGAACTTCAGGATCTGTCGGTTTGGTGACAGCGCTGACCTGGTGCGTTTTTCCGTTTATATTGCCGGATGCTGCCAAGATTACATTGGCCTGTTTTCTTATACGGAGGATAAAAAGCGTTGTTCGGGTATGAAAAACCATTGCGGTCCGGCAGTCAGATTCATATACGGTTGCAAATCAGTAAGGCACTCTGCGAGCTGCAGAGTGCCGTTTTTTTATAGTGGAAAGATCCGCGGTGATGGCGTATAATGAATTACTTAATTTTTCGGCGTGACGGGAAGTTCCTGGCAAGCCGGATCTCTGCTTGTGAGGTGAACGGCAGTGGTTTTCAAAGAAACTGAATTCAAATTAAATGATGGACGGGTTGCACTGCTTCGCAGTCCGCACGAAGACGATGCGGAGGAAATGCTCCGATTCATCATAAACGCATCGGGTGAGACAGACTTTCTGATGAAATATCCGGAAGAATATGCAGATTATACGCTTGAACAGGAAAAGACCTTTCTGAATGAGGCTTACCGGAATGAAAATGCGATGATGATTGCCTGTGTTGTAGACGGAAGAATCGCCGGTAATTGTCAGATATCTTTTCGTACCGGAATGAAAGACCGGCATAGAGCTTCCGTTGCGATCGCGCTTCTTCAAGAGTTCTGGAATCTCGGAATTGGGACAAGAATGTTCGAAGAGATGTTCCGAATCGCCGGAGAGCGCAATGGAGTCCGTCAGATCGAGCTTGATTTTGTTGAAGGCAACAGCAGGGCAAGGCGCCTATATGAGAAAATGGGCTTTCGTATTACAGGTGTAAAGCCGGATGCAATACGAATGAAAGACGGGACCTTTGTAAATTAGTACATGATGCTGAAACTGTTGTAATCCTCAGACTACAGTGAGAACTAATAAAACTCGCAAGGCACTCTGCCGCAGCAGAGTGCCGTTTTTTATAGTGGAAAAATCCGTGGTGATGGGGTATTATATCCGCGATGCTAGATTTTTGGAGGTAAAACCTTGAAGCCCTGCATAATAAAAACGAGAAACAGAAAGACCATAGTTGCAACGGTCTTTTTATCTTTTGTTTTATTGCTCGTACCTGCAATCATTCTTGCAGGCTGTTCGAAAGATCAGGATAAACCCGCATTTACTGATCACGCGGAGCCTCAAATGTCGGAAAGCACTTCAGTTACAGCCTTGCCGTCGGAAAACCAGGACACGCCGGATAGTGACATTGTGTTGGTATCACACGTAGCAAATGTTGGTAATCGGCAACTCACAATAACTGCGATGGGACTTGAACGCCAAGATGGAATTGATGGGTGCGGTATCAGGATACTCAACATCTTTGAAGGCAGTGATCTCATTCAAACTATCAACATGTCCGAGGCCATAGAACGAGACGGCATCTCCGGTGCTATTGGCTATGGCTATACGGAAGCATGGGATAAGGAAAGTTCATTCTATACACAAGACATCAATTTTGATGGTTATGAGGATCTTGTTGTCATGGGATGGATTCCAAACAACACCATTCCATACTATTGTTATCTTTGGAACGCAGACCTTGAGCAATATGAGTATGCTTTTATGTTACAGGGAATAAGCATAGATCCCGATAATAAGGAGATCATTTCAGAATATCGATGCTCTGGCGAAAAGTATGAATATCGATATGATCATTACCGGTTTAATGATGATGGAGAATTGGTTCTTGTAGATCGAGTCGTTAGTACACAGTAACCCCCAAAACCCGCAAGGCACTCTGCTGCAGCAGAGTGCCGATTTTTTTATCTGGAAAAATCCGTCGTGATGGTGTATAATAAATCACTTTATTTCGCGGGTGTGAGGGAAGATCCCGACGAGTTTATATTAATGGAGGTATATGAAATGGCTAAGAAAGAAAGCAGATTTGAAATCGTTTTTAAAGACGGAGCCCAACTGAAAGATGACGGCCTTCGTCAGATCCTTGTAGACACAGAGACCGGGGTGAACTATCTCGTGTGGAAATCAGGATACGCCGGGGGAATAACTCCGCTGCTCGATTCTGACGGAAAAGTAATCGTTACAGATATAGGATAATTAATCCCGGCGCAACTACCATTGACGGCTTTTCAGGAGGCTGATCGCATTTGACAAAGATACTTTTTGTTTGCCACGGCAGGAGTCCCCTGCCCGGATCAGATTGAAATAGATTGCGATAAAACGCG
>JAEEGI010010472.1_pt1 | contig 20138 bp, 11 predicted proteins | sample 8958751 | NCBI WGS metagenome assembly JAEEGI01 (sample SAMN16246545, study PRJNA631951) | gut metagenome | biome: gut microbiome; feature: rumen; material: KS-attached | host: Bos | place: Iran: Karaj | collected 2018-10 | reverse complement strand
TTTTATTAAATTTAAATATTTAAATTAAAAATATATAAATTTTCCAAATTTTCATAAATCTTACTTTAGAATAGAAACAGGATTTCCATCTTTAATGAAATAATTTTTAATTATCACTTACAATAATATTGTTGTTATCTAATCTTTTAAAATAAGACTCCGATGTATATAATTTGCATTTTCATTTTTTGCTCAAATTAAATAATCATTGAAATTCCAAAATTTAGTTGTTTCTAGTGCTGAAAAAACAAGTCTTTAATAATAAAATTCAATGAATTGTTTCTTCATGATCAAATTTTTTAAATAATTCATATTTATTATTTATATATCCAAAATTCTAATTATTTTATCATATTTTACTTGTTTGTTTTTTCAAAAATAATATTTATTTCACCAATTTGATTCAAAGAGATAATTTTATGATAAAAATTGCTTTATACAAATTTCACATATATTAACTTTGCAATCAGTGCAACAAGCATGAATAATATTTGAATGATTTTCACATTTAAAATCAAAATTCTGATTTTTTCCCCTGATTTTTTTTTTGAATAAATATTCTTCTCAAGAAATTCTTTTATTAACATTCAATTTGTTTAATAATTTAATTTTCAATTTTTCCTTTAAAAAGTAATCTTTAAATCGCATAAAATAAATGATAATTCCTAAACTTCAAATACATATTTTTCAGAAATAAATTCTCCTTTTAAAACTTCTAAAGAAATTGTTAAAGAAAATCCAGTAACCAAAAATAATAATTTCATTATTCATTAATTTAATTCAAAATCAGATAATTTAACTGAAAATTTATCAATTCTATTTGATGATAATAATAATATATTGAAGGCTAAATATCTCTATGAATAATATTGTTTTCTTTTTGAACTATTATTCAATTGGATTTAAAACTTCTCTTACTTCATATATTGAAAGTATAATAAAATTATGTAGTTTCTTTTAATTCTATAAATCTTATTGTATTTTCTGAATATATTTTTAAATGATTTCTGCTTGTGAAAATATATTATTTATATTTAGATTTATTAATTTCTTTTATAGTTTCATAATTTCTCTCTTTTAAATGCTTATATATTTTCCCTTATCATGCTATTCCAAGAATTTTAACTTGAGAATATTTTTCCCAAATTAAATTTTATATTAAATTAAAAATAAAAAAAAAATAATTAAATTTCAAAAAAAGATTTATTTTTTATTAAAGGCATCAAATGGAAAATAGAACAGCAAAAGTAGGAATAACAGGAAAATACGGTACTCGTTATGGTCAAAAATTAAGAAAGCAAGTGAAAGCAATAGAAATATTACAAAGAATGAAATCAATATGTCCATTTTGTGGTAAAACATCTATAAGAAGAGAAGCAGTAGGTATTTGGAAATGCAGAGCTTGTAGAAGAAGTATTGCAGGAGGTGCTTTTGAATTTATTACTACTGCTGCTACTACTGCTAAAACTACTATTAATAGATTAAAAAAAAATTTAGAATTAACTAAAATGAAAGAAGATTTTGAAAGTGATGAAGAAGATATTAAAGAAGAAAAAAAAGAAAAAAAAATCAGTAAAAAAGATAATAGAAAAGATAAAGGAAAAGATAAAAAAGATAATAAAAAAGATAATAAAAAAGGAAATAAAAAAAAATAATTTAATTATTAAACATCGATTTTAAAATATTAAATGGATTTTAATTTTTTTATTTTTTATTTTTATTTTTTTATTAAACATTTTATTTATGGAATTTTGGACTTTAGTTAGTAATGTTATTGATGTTTTATTTGTTATTTTACCGAATGTAGGATATGTTCATCAATATTTTAAAATTAAAAATATGAAAGATACAAAAGGATTTTCTAAATTTATTTCCTTTGTTTTAATTATATCATATAATATAAGATTTTTCTTTTATATAGGAGAAAGATTTGAAAAATCAATTTTATTTCAATCAATATTGTGTTTTTGTATGCAATTAATTTTATTAAGATTATGTGTTCAATATGATAAAAATTTAAATAAAAAGAATATAGAAAACTATTTTCTTCCAAGTCAATTTTGGAATTGGCCTTATTTTATAGATTATATATATTTTATTTCATTTTTTACAATGAGTTTAAATCTAATATCAAATATTTTTACATATAATAATAAAACATATATTTTTATAATTGGTTTATTAACCTCAATTATTGAAGCAATGTTAGATATACCTCAAATTATTGAGTTATATAAAACTAAAACTCCTAAAGGAATTTCATATCTTTTAGTTGGAACTTGGTTTGCTGGTGATTCTTTTAAATTATCATATTATATTTATAAAAAAATCTATACAAACAAAGTACCTGTTCAATTAATTGGATGTGCTTCTTTTCAACTTACTTCTGATATTGTTGTTATTCTTCAATTAATTTATTATAATAAGAAAGTGAATATTAATAATGAAATAATGGTTCAATCAATTTAATATTCTAACTTAAATTAAATATTAAAATTACTTTTAAGATTTTTTTTAAAATTTACAATTTAAAAAAATTAATAATGTATTTACATATTTATATATTTCAAGTTACATAATTTTAACTAATAAAAATAAACAAATAATTAATATTAATAAAAAATTACCCATGATTTTATCAAAGAATAATTTTAACATATAATAAATATAATAGAATTAATATTAAAGATTATCTTAATCTTACAAATTAATTTATAATAAGAAAATTATTTGAGAATTTCCCATAATTCTGCTATTATATCAAATAATATTAAAAAATATTACACGTTTTACAATTAACATCAGCTTTATCATTAAAATTATTTCTATAAAAATTTTGATTGTTATAATTGTTAATTTCTATATCTTTATAAATTTCTTTTTCTTCTTTTGAATAGACAATATTAATTTTTTCTACTAATTTTTTTTTTGAAATTTCATCAATGAAAGTTACTTTATGGAATTTTCCTCCTTTCTTAATTAAATTTCCATATACATCATATCTAATATTTCTATTTTTTGGAGAAGAATCTGAATAATCTGAATTATTTGTTTTTTTATCTGAAGGAGATTTAAAGAAGTTATCTCTATATTTAAATTCAGAAACTTTAGATATTAATAAAGTTGAATCATTTTTATCTTTTGTTAATGAAGCCATTTATTGTTTATTCCTTAATTTTATACTTAAATAGATTAATTTTTTAATAAATTTTTTTATTTAAATAATCTAATCAGAAAAAAAATAATATTCTTAATGAAAAAATTTTTATAATTAATTAAATACATTGAAATAATAAACATTTTATTTATAATTATAATATTCCTATTAAAAATTATATTAAATTTTTTTTATCAAAATTAACTTCCAAAACAGTACCTTTTATTTTTTTCTTTGGTAATTCTTTTTTTAGTTCTGGTATAGGTAATCTATTAGCACCTTGTATTGAATTTGTTCTTTTTTTATTTCTAATAGGAGAAAATAATTTCCTTTTTAAATTCTCATTTCTTTTCTTTCTTTTGCTTTTAAAATTTACTTCTAGTTTAATTTTTCTATATAATATTTTATTTGAATTTGATCTTTTTATATTTGAATGCTTTGATAAAATAGATAAATCTAAATTTCTATTTTTTTTATTTGTTAATAAAAATCTTCCTGATTTTTCTAATTGTCTTTTTGAAATTAATAATGATTTATTAATATTGAAGTTTCTAATTTTTTCTAATTTATTCTTTTGAATTTTTCCTAAATTATTATTTTCATTATTCACAGATATAATATTTAAAATAGGAATTTTATTTATTTTTTTCATTTTTTTTTCATTTTCAATATCTTTATCTTTGTTTAAATAATTAATATTTTGAATTTCTGTTAATAATTTACAAATTTTCTCTTGATAAATAAAAGTTTTTTCCAATTGTTTTTGAATGATTTCTTGATTTTTTTGAATTAATTCAAAATCTTCTTCAACATAATTAATTTTATTTAAATCTTTAGTAATATCCATAATATTATCAAATAATTTAGTTTCCATATTTTTAATTAAATCTGTAATTGGTAAAGAATAAACCCTTGAAACTAATAATTCATTTTTAAAAACTTTAGTTTCTGCTTTTATCTTCATTAATAAAATCACTTTTTCTTTAAAATTTTTCCTTTGATTACAATGTAAATTTTCAAATTCTTTTGCATTTTTAGCTATCATTAATATAGTTTTAATAACATTAGCAGCTTTATTTCTAATATTTTCAGGATTAAATATTTTTTTTAATTTTAAATATGCTTCTTTTTCATTTGAAGTAAATTCTAATTTTTCACTTAATTTAGCAATAGCTAAACCAATGCAAAGAATTCCTAATATAGAAGTTATAAAAATAAAAAGTCTTCCGAAAATTGTTCTTGGATATTCATCTCCAAAAGCAACATTAGTTACAGAAATAATAACTAACCAAAAATTATTTATATAATTTTGTAAATCATTGGTTCCTCTTTTTCCTTCTAAATAATTTGTTTTATGTGAAGCAAAATGTTCAAAATCTCTTACTAAAGCAGATAATAATAAACAAGATAATATAAAAAAGAATATAACAAATTTTAATATTTTTTCATTCATTTCCGATTTTATTGCAAATTTAATTCCTCCAATTACTTTATATGATTCACATATTGTTCTACTTATTTTTGAATTATATTTACTATATATAATTAACATTCTAAATATATTATAACCTTTTAAAATATTAAATGGTAAAAATATACAATTATAACTTATCGCATAAATATATTTTATTGAAATTCCATATATTAATAAATTTAAACATGGAGGATAAAATATAATTGAAATTATACATTCAAACAATAAAGGATATATTAATTTTGATGATAATAATCCATCATATTCACTTAATCTTTTATCTAATTTTTCACAAATTAACTGATATTGATATTTAACTAATAAAATAAAACAACAAGTTATTGATATACATCCATTAAAAATTCTTATTATATTTTCTAAATTAGATATTTTTCTATCTTTTAATCTTTTTAAGACTTCTAAATTTGGAATGAATAATCCCTTTTCTTTTAATTTTTTATCTAAAAATTTTCTTGATTTTGAAATATAAATTTCATTATCAATAATAGCAAAAACAATAGAAGCAAATGAAAAAAATCCTAAAAAAGTTTCATAAACTTTTATCTTAAATATATTTTTTCCATAAGGAGTAGAAGTATCATTTAGTTGTTTTAAAGAATTAATAAATGCTAAAGGATTTTGTTCAACGATAGGTAAAATTGAAGCTTTTCTTTTTCTTTTACTTATTACAGTACTTGTAAAAGAATTTTTTCTTTGAGATAAATCATTTTTATTAATTTTATCATTATTATCATTATCATCAAAAACAATATTTTGTTCTAACTTTTTGGGTTCTAGTGAAAGATGAATATTTAAATTTTTATTTGTATCTTTTTTATAATTATTTGTTTTTTGGAATGAATGTTTTGATGGAATTCTATCTATTAAAGTCTTTATAATTTTTGGGGAAATTTTATCATCAGAAAATAATTCTGGATGAATTAATTTTCCTTGAGATGTATTTTCATTATTTATTGATAAATTATGAATATTTCCTCTCATTTACCAATTATTTAAATTTTCTAAATAATTGAATTAAAAAAGCTTTTTATTTAATGAAATATTTCTTAAATAAAAAATTATAAATATAAAAAACTAATACTTTTAATTTTAATATATATATTTTATTAATTATTGATTTTTTTTTTCTTTATTATTATTATCATTAAAATTATTATTATTATTATTAAAACTATTATTTGCAAAAGAAAAAGATATTGATTTATCTTCTTCTAAAACTGGTGTTAAATTAATCTCTTCATTTTTTGGTTTTTTTCTTTTAAGCACTTGATTTTTCATCATATTAAAATTACTTATTGGAAAATTTTGATTGTTATTATAATATATATTACTAATTTCTCTTTGTAATTCACAATTTTTGTCTAATAATTCATTATTATATTTTTTTAATTCATTTCTTTCTTTATTAAAACTTAATTTTAAATCCTCTATTTGTTTAATTAAAAATTCTTGATTATTATTTAATTTTTCAATTTCTTTATTTTTATTTTCAATTGTTTCTTCAAATATTTTTTGTAATTCTTTCATCTCATTTACAAAAATTTTTTTATATTTTATTGAAATATTTTTATTTTGATTTTCCAATTCATTTTCTAATTCAACAATTCTTTTTTTTAATCTCAAATTTTCATTATAATATTCTAATATTTGATTTTTAAATTTATTATTTTCTAATTTTACAATTTCATCCTTTGGAACATTAATAATTCCATTTTCAATTTTATTTGAAATATTATCATATATTTTTGAATAAGAAGATACTTTTTGTCTTATATTTGAAATATTATTTCTTATATTTTCTAATTTTTCTTTTGTTTCTTCGTCTGTTGAAAAAATATTATTTAAATTTTTTATATTTAAATCTTTTTGATTATTTTCTTTATAATCTGATGCAAATTGAGAAAAATTTAAAGTTTTCTTTATTGGCTTCATTTCATTATCATTTTCAGATTTTGTTGAAGGAGTTTGAGGAATATATTCTACTTTTTTTTTATTATTCATATTTTTTTTCTTAAAATTATTTCATAATTTAAAAAAATAAATTTTATTTTTCTTTATAAAAGCACTTTAATATATATACTTTCTTAAAGAAAAATAACTAAATAATAAAATAATTTAAATTAAAAAGTTTAAATAATTATTTATTTATTTATTAATATAACAGAAAAAATTTTTTTATTTCCAAATTTTAACTGTGCCATCCCAAGAAGATGAAATCAATAAATTAGAATATTTTTCTAAACCATCGTCAATATCATATTTTAAAGCCATTGGAATAATATCAGAAATAACATTTCTATGTGAAGAATCAGAAATTCTTGTACAATAATTTAAAGTTACATTAAGATCTTCTTTAAATTCATTTTGAATTGAAGTATGACATGTAATTCCATTAAAAAGTTGATATTCACTAAATCCGATTGCTGATTTTTTATAATCATATATATTAAATATTTCATTTGATTGTAAAATAATATTTTCACCAAAAATACTTTTTGTAAAAAAACAATTTGACATATTTTCAGGTGCATTTATTAAATATGAGAAATTTTCTTGATTTTCTTCTTTGTTTAAATTATTTTCATTTATTATTGACCAATATCTTATTGTCATATCATTTCCTGCTGAAATTATATAAGGATAATTTTCTGAATTTAAATTCATTGGTGAAAATACTGTTTGAACTGTTGATGGGTTTTGATATATATTTGTTATATTCTTTATTCTTTCTTCTATACCCGAATAATCATTTTTTATTTTTGAAAAAATTAATCCTTTATTTTTTGTGTATGTTTTATTATCTAAATATTTTAATTTATTATACGAATACATTATATTAAATAATTTTTTTTCATTTGAATTATAATATTCTTTTTCAATTTCTGGAATTTCAACAATAATAGAATCTAAACCACTAGAATAAGTTTTATTAACTTTAAATAATATTTCACAATTAAAATCTTCTTTATTCCACAAAGAAATTTCATGATCATCAGAGCCAGTCCAAATCATTAAATAATTTCTCATATTAGGATATTTATTAGGAAAACCAAATCCATGTCTAGAATTATAATTAGAAATCCCAATAATAGGTTTATTATTTGAATATTTATAATAATTTGATATTGTATTTATTCTTGTATCATAATTTAAAATAAATCCATTTAAAGTTCCTAAATATAATCCAAAATTAGATGATTTATACATACAACTTATAATTCCATTTTCTATTGGTATATATGTACTTAATGCTATTTTATTCATTCTTTTATCTTTTATATTTAAATATCCGTTTTCTTGTGAAAAAAATATTTTTTGACTTTCTTGAACATCTTCTCCAAATCCAATACTACATGTTATATTATTTTTATTATCTGATGTGTTCTCTTTATTTTCATATAATTTTATTAAAAAATCACTTGTTGATTTTAAATGTGGATTTAATTCATATAAATTTTCACCAGAAGCAAAAATAAAACTCATATTATCAATAATTCTAATAGTTTTATTATATAAAATTTTTAAATTTTCTTCATTTTTTTCATTGAATGAAAAATTTTTATTTAAAATTATTTCCCCATAATCATTATTAATATTCCATAAAAAAAAACCAGCTTCATTATCAATAGAAGCAAATTGATTATTATCAATAGAAATTAATTTTTCAACTGGTTTTCTTTTATGATTATATAAAGTACTTATTAATTGACCTTGTGGTCTCCATTTTTCAAATTTATTGCTTTTATAATTATTTCTTATTGTTCTTAAATATTTTATTTCATTTTTATAATCATTTGAATCTTTTTCTTCATTTAAAAAATCATTTAAAGTTACTAATTTTAAATTAACTTTAAGAGTTTTAAAAAGAAAATTAATTTTAAAATTTTCTGATGTTATTATTGAATTATTATCAAATCTAAAACTAACATCTTCATTTGTTTTTATTTTTGGAATAGAACAAACTGAACTTAAATCTCCTAACCACATTATTTTACAAATAAAAGTTACTAAATTTGCTCCTTCTTCACTATTATTTTTACAAAATCTTTTAAATTCTTTTGGAATTATTTCATTAAAATTTCTTCCTTCTGATAAATTTATTCCATAAATTTTTCTTTCTAAATCCGAATTAAAAGAATATATTATATTTCCTCCAAAAGAATTTTCTTTTATATTTGATATAATTTCCATTAATAATGTTTTTGCATTTAAATCTATTTGTTTTATTTTCTTTTCTGAAAATGAAATATTTCTTAATTCAAAATCATATATTATTCTAGATAATCTTTCTTTTGAATATTCTTCAATAATATTATCATTTAAATTATATCCAGGACAATATAAATAATTTTTTAAAGGGTTAAATAAATTTAAATATATTTCTTCTTTTGTTAATTCGGATAAAATTTGTTTTGTTAATTCAATAATTTTATTTCTAATATTTATATTAGGATGTTCAATAAAAGGAAATAATTTAATATAAAAATCTATTGCAGTTTCCTTTGATAAATAATCCATTTTAAACAAAATTAAAATTGTATTTATTAATTCAAATATTTTTAATTCATTTGAATTATTTGATATTAACATTTCCATACAAGTTAATAAATAATTATTTAAAGCATCTTCACCTAAAGTTACTATCATTTGTGGAATATATTTTAATATTTCTCTTTGAATTATCCATTGAGTTTTATTTATATTATTTATTATAAATTTAATAAAATCATTTGTTTTTTCCTTACCATAAAAAATTAATAATGCCGGCAATTGCCTTATTAATGCTATTATAACATCTATTTCTTCATTGCTGCTTATTAAATCTGAAACATATTCAAATAATTTTTCTTTAAATTCTTTTAAAGAAATATCATAATCATGAAATATTTTTTCTTGTGATTCATATATTGTTGTATTTATTTTTTGATTTTGATATAATGATGTTATATTATTTGATGTTATTTCTTCTATATTTTTTTTTGAGATTTTATCATTGTAATTTATTATTCTTGATTTTAATGAACAATTTAAAAATTTTTTTTCTAAATCTATTAATTTATCTATTGAATTTATAAATGCTAAAATTAACATATTATTTTTAGATTTTTGAAGTTCATGGAAAGCAGGAAAAATATAAGCATCAAAATATTTATATGAAAAAATAGGAAGAATTAATTCTTTATAATTAATAGAATAAAATAATTCAAATAAATAATTTATTGTAGTAATTACACATAAAGTATTTTTTCTATTTAAATTTGCAATAAAATAAGGAATTATTATATCTAATTTTTCATAATCTGAAAATTTTATACTATAATTTTTTAATATTTCTATTGCAACTAAATTAGAACTATCATATTTTACAGTATCCATATTGTGTAAAACATAAGACATTATAATTCTTAGTGTTTCTCTATTATCATTTTTATCAAATACTGATTTATCAAGTGATGATTCATTTTTCAATTTCCCCAAATCTTCTAAATCAATTAATAAATCAAATATAATTTCTTCCTCTTCTTCTTTTTTTGTTTCTTCTTCATTTTGTTCAATATTATTATTATTTGTAATAATTTCTTCTTCTTTAATTTTCTCATTTTCAACATTTTTTTTTTCTTCTTCTTCTTTTTTTTTTCTTTGTTGTTCCTTTAACATTTGTAATTTATTGTCAATATTTTCTCTATTTGGATCTTTTTTCTTTTTAATTTCTTCCATTTTTTTATTATACTCAATTTCTAATTTATATATTTTTTCTTTTTGTTTAATTTGCATTTTCAATATTTCAGCTTCTTTATTTTTTTGAATATCTCCTTTAATATCTTTAAATAAATGAAATAAAGTTAATTCATTAATAATTCCAAAATTTAATTTTTGATAAAGTAAAGGAATTTTATCATTTAAACCAAAAATCATTTTCCAAATTTGTCTCCAATGTTTATAAATTAATCCAATCATAATATCTGGTTTCCAATATTCAGTTGTAGTAATTAAATTATTCATATGTATTAACATTTGAGTCATTGTTATTGGACAAATATCATTAATCATAATTTGAAGAACTTCTTTAATATCAATTCTTTCATTTGGGTTTAAAACTGTCATTTTTCTTATTAAATTTCTTATTTTTTCATCTTTAATTCTATTTAATATTTGTTCCATTATATCATTATTCTTTTTATAAGCAGAAATTTTGGTGAAATCTAATAAATTTTCATCAAGTAATAATTCAGCAAAAATAATTCCAGCACTAAAAACATCCATTGAAGGAGTTAATTCATAAATATTTTTTAATTGAAATTCTTCTTTATCCACAATTCTTTCAGGAGCTAAATAACAACTTTTAAAATTTTTATCATTAGCATTTTCAAAATAACAAGTATAACTTCCAATATCATCAATTTGAATATAAGCAGGTTTATATGGTGAAATATCAGTAATAAAAACTGAATTATTTGAAGTTAATAATATATTTTCTATTTTTAAATCTCCATGATAAATTCCTGATAAATGTAATTGATATATTCCATAAAAAAATTGAAATATTATCCATATTTTTTCTATTTTTGTCAAATAAGGTAAAGTATATATTCTTTCTCTTAAATCTATAAAAAAATTTTGACGAATTATTATTCCTGCTCTTTGTTTATCTTCTAATTTTAATATTGGAGATATATTATAAAATTTATTATAACTGTTTGATTTTACTTTCTTTTTATCTATTTTATTTTTTATTTCTTGTAATTTATTTTTCATTTTATTATATATTAAAGGGTCAAAATCTGCTTTTGGAAATATTTTTAATATTAAAGTTGAATTATCATAATTATTATTTACTAAAACACTTTTATATAATAATCCATTATTGATTATTTTTATTTTTTGAAATTGAGGATAATCAGATAATAAAAAATAATCCACATCAATAGTAGTTTTGGAACGAGCTATTTTTTGTCCCATTTTTTGTAATAAAATAAAAGAAAATAAAAAATAAAATTAAAAAAAATTTATGAATTAAAAAACAATTTAAAATTAAAAAAGAAAGATAATATTGTTTTTTAATAATAAATAAATGTTAAATTCATTTTATTGTTGTAAAATTCCAAGTACAGAAAAATGTGAAACAATAATTGATAATAATATATCCTCAACTCAAAATAATACTTCTCTTTTATTAAAACATGAATCAACTAAAGAAAAAACAGTACCAAATAAAAAAAAAGAAAATGAAATAAAGAATAAAAATAATAGTAATCATAATAAAAATATATTTTCAACTCAAATTTCTTTTTCAAATTTTGAAGATAATAAAGAAGAAATTTCGTCACCTCCAACAAAAAAAATCCTTTTAACAGGAGATTTATTTTTTAATAAAGAATTAATAATAACTCAATCAGGTTTAATTAATGGAAGAAGAAAAAAAAATGATAATCAAACTTTTTTTGGAATAACAGAAGGAAATGATTATTCAGGAACTCCATATAATGATTATATAATAAATTTTCCAAAAGAAAATGATGATGAAAAAATTCATAATAATGGAAGAATATTTGGTATTTCTTATAGTAAAAAAACTCAAAATTATCAATTATATATTTTAAATAATAATTATTATATTTATTATGAAATAAGAGATTCTTTATATTTCTTTAATAATAAAGAATATTTATTTTTACTTGGAAGAACTTTTTTAACTGTGACACAGAAAGAAATAAATAAAATTAAATTTATTGAAATTAAAATGGAAAGTGAAGATGATTTAAGTATAGATCCAAATAAAATTTTAACTTTTAATATACAAGATACTCCTATTACAATTGGGAGAATTTCAAGTAAAATTATTATTAATTCTACTTGTATTTCTAAACAACATGCTATTATTGAATATAATAAAGATGAAGGAACTTTTTTATATAAAGATTTACAAAGTACTAATGGTTCTATTTTAATTATGAAAGATGATGATATAATTAAATTAAATGGTTTTATGAAATTTAAATTAAATGATATATTGTTTAATATATTGGAGTTACCTTAATTATTTATTTTATGATATATGTAGATATACACTTATTATTTTTTTATTCTTATTTTTATTTTATAATATTTTATTTTTATAATTTAAAGAATTTTAATATTTGAATTATTATTTTAATTATTATATTAATTTTTAATATTTTATTTAGAGAATAAATAATTATAATTAATTCTCAAAAATAATTAAAACATGAATCCAAAAAAGAAAAGAATGATATAAAAAATTTAATGTAAAAATATATTAATTAAATAAAAAAATAACTTATAAATGTTTTACAACTCATACCGAACAACAAAAGCAGCAAATGCTGAACGTGTAAAACTAGGTCAAACAGGTAAATCAATAATATCAAATCCAAGAGAGCGTTTAATGAATCTTCAAAAAAGGGAGAAATTAAAAGGTCTTTTAATAACAAAATTTATGCAAAAATATGGAATAAAACATCCAGAAAATTATTTAGAATCAGAAATAAATAAATTTTTACAAGGAGAAAAATTAACGGATGCAGATTTACAACGTTTAGATGCAAAAATACATAGAATATTACAAGAAAATAAAAATTTAGAAGATTTAAATATGATATTACCAAATTCCTTATCTCAAAATAATATTACTTCAATACCAAATCAACAACAAAATATAAATTTAAATAATGTACCATTAAATGATAATATAAATATAACAAATAATCTTTCAAAATCAAATAGTAATTTACCGTATAATGGTAAATATCCTAAATTTAAAAATATAAGAGAAGAATTAGCATGGTTAGAAGAAGAAGAAGCTAAATATGGTAATAAAGTTGTTGAAGAAGTTAAAAAAACCAAACCTGTTGAACAAATAGATTTCAGTACATTTGATGATGAATGGGGTGCGCTTGCTGAATATAATAGAAGAATGTATCTTCAAGAAATTAAAGAAGAAAAAATTAAAGATCAAGAAATTAAAAAAAGAACTAAAGATGAATTAGATGTTCAAATTAGAGATAAAATTAAAAGAGAATATGAAGAAGAATTAAGAAATCAAGAATATGCAAATATATGGAAAAATCATTTAAAAGATTTAGAAGAAATAGAAAAGAAAAAAGCTGAAGAATTAAAGCAACAAAAATTAAGAGAACAACAAAATAGAACTTCTCAAATGAGAGATCAATATACGAGAAAAAGAATAGAAGAATTAAAGAATAAAAAATGGGAAAGAAATTAAGTTAAACATTATCAAGAAGAAATTGAAGCTGATAAAAAAGCAATTCAAGAAAGAAAAGAAAAAGAATATAAAGCTTATTTAGAAACATTGAAAGATAATGAATTAAATCAAATTAGAAAAGCTGAAGAATTAAGAAAAGAAAAAGAAGATGATATTAGATTTTGTGAAGAAAACAAAAAAATTGAAGAAAAAAAAGAATTAGAAAGAAAATTATATTTTAAAAGAATTGAAAGAAATTCAAATAATTTTATGACTGGAGTTGCAAAAGAAGCTATAGATAGAATGGAAAAAGAAGCAATTGAAGAAGAAGATAAAATGAATTTTTATACTAAAGAAAGAAATAAGAAAGAAGATGAAAAAGAAGAACAAGAAAAATTAAAAAGAAAATTAGCTAAAAATGAATTAAGACATTATTTAGATTTACAAATTGAAGAAAAAAAAAAATATGCTGAACTAGAAAAAGAATTAGATGCTGAACAAGCAAGAATTTGGAAAATTGATGCTGATAAATATAAAGAAGATGAAAGAAATATTGATTTTAAAATTAGAAGAATGAATCAAAAAAATTTAGAAAATTTAAATAAACAAATTCAATTAAGAGAACAAAAAAATAAATTAAATAAAAAAATGAGTCCTACTGAATTTGCTATGAATAAAAATACTTTAATGAAAGCTAAAGTTGTTAATAATCAACCTGAATTAGCATAAATATTTTTTTTATTTTTTGATTTTTTTATAAAAATAAAGAACTTTTTTTGAGTAATTTTAAATTTTTATATAATTTAATATTTGAGGAATGAAATTATATAATTAATATTAATAAATCTTAAATTATAATTTAATGATATTTCAAGAAATTTTAAATATTGAAAATCTAATATTTAACTAATATTATATTTAAAAATTATTAAAAATAAAATTGAAAATACATTAATTTTTTTTATAAAAAGTAAAAAATATTTAATCAAAAATAGTTTTGAAAAGATTTTGGGATTCATTTCAAATAATTATATTCATTCATAATATATTTTTAAAATATATATTCAAAATAAATACTAAAATTTAGGTCATTTGACCTTTATTAAAACAAAAATAATTTTTTTTTCTGTGTAATAACACAAAAAATATATTTAAAATTTGAAAGTTAATTACTAATCGAAATTAAGAATAAGTAATTTTTATTCTTTTATTTTATTTTTCAGAAAATTATAAAAATTAAAAGAATAATTTATTATTTATATTAGCCATTTTTATGTATTTTCCTTTTTCAAAGTTCTTTTTCTTAACAATATTTTATATTTAACTTTCTTAATATATAAAATTTTGTTTATTCAACAGAATTATGAAAGTATATTTAATTATTTTATTACTTTAATATTTATGTAAAGATTATTTCTCTCATGAATATTTGAGCTCAAAAATATTCAAATCAGAATAATTTAAAAAAAAATCCATAAAACAATTAATTGTTTATAGATAATTAAAAAGTCTCTAAAATAATTTAAATTTTATAAATGAAAAAATCTTAAATTTAAGGGACAAAAAAATAATAAAATTTTTAAACTATATTAAGTATAATCTGTGATAAATCCAAATTTTCTAAATATTTTGATGAAAATCCGGACGCAATCAATTCAAAGATAAAAAAATAAAAATTTACATTCATCAATCAAATTATTTTGAAAATCAGTTTTCAAAAAAAGAAAAGATTTTTTTGATTTAAAAGGTATATTAAAAAGAAATTAAAAATATAAAAAAATGAAGCTTTCAAAAAATAAACAAAAATATATTTTATTTACTGCAACTTTATTAATATTTAGTTTCATTTGTATGAACACAACGTATAAATTATTATTAGAATTAAAAAAAGATTACTTAGATTTTAAATCAACCACAAAAATAAGAAGATTAATAACACCAGAAGAATCAAATAAAGTATGTAAAAAAGCAACATCTAGTGTCAAAGAATATTTTGAAAAAGGAGAACCTGTTCCAGAAATAGAAAATTTCAATACAAACTCATCTCATATTCAAGCAATATTAAAATTTTTAGAAACAAAAGATGAGCCTATTGAAATTGCTAAAAAATATATACCAAGAGCATTCTTTATTTTACTCTTTTTAGTCTTAGGTGTTTTTACTCTTATTTTTTGGCCATTTTGTTGGTGTTGCTGTCTTTGTAATTGTAAATGTTGCTGTTGTTGTAAAGGAAAATGCTGTCAATTTATTAGCTTTCTTTTTGCTTGCATTTCTTTAGGAAGTGTTATTTTCTTGTGTACTATACAAGTTGCCATTACGGATAAAATTTTTGTTAATTTAAGTACTACTTCTTGTGCTATTTTTAAATTAGTTACTGAAGCAGTTTCTGGACAACCTGAAGAAATGGCAAAACCAAAATGGGAAGGTATTGTAGGAGTTAATGCTATATTAGCTAATATGTCTAATGCAGTTAATGAAGCTAAACAAAAAGCTGATTCTAAATTTAATTCAGTTAAACAAAACTTAGATACATTAGTTGAAGGTTGGCCACAACAATTAAAAAATGCAAATGATGCAGCTCAAATGCAAAATTTTGAATATGAAGATTCATGCACAGACGGAACCATTTACACGGGCATTTTTCCTGGATATTTAGATTATTATGGTCCTTATACTAAAGATAGTACAACTTTAAAATATGCAAATGAACAATTTATGGAAGTAACTAAAGAAGCTAAACAATCTGTTGATGATGCAGCACAAAATATGGATAAGGCCCTTACAGGAGATGTAACTACTCAATTAAATGATGCTCAAACTCAAATGGATGATTTAAATGAAAAATTTAATGATATATCTGAAAAATTTCTTGATGAATTCTATCAAATTGAAGAAGAAATAGATAAATATGGTAAAAAATATGTTAAAGTTTTTTATAGTGTAATAATGGGGATGTGTGCCATTCTTCTTGCATTAATAATTTTAAATTGGTTATTATGTAAATGTTTAGGTTGTTTTTTGAGAATTTTTATTCATATTTTATGGAATATAATGTATCTTCTATGCTTTATTACTTTTATTTTAGCTTTTTTATTGGGAATATTGGGAATTGCTGGGAAAGATGGTTCGATAATTGCTCATTATTTAATTAGTGAAACAAATTTAGAATCTGAAAAACCTCTTCTAATAAATGATAATGATACTATTAATTATATTAATACTTGTGTCAATGGAAATGGAGAATTAAAAGAAGTATTTAATTTTGGAGATGCAATGAATAGTTTAGATGAATTATATAGAATCAGAAATGAAATTGCATACTATAAGACACAAGTTTTAACAAATAGAACTCTTTATGCTTTTACTGTTTTTAGTGAAATGAATTATGGAACTAAATTTTTACCTATGAATTATTTTACTAAAAACCATGATGATGAAAAAACAGATTTTGATAAAATAATGAATGATTATCTTGAAATAAATAAATATACTAAATCAGGTTTCACCTCATCTTATCAAACAAATCCTTTTGAATATGATGATTATTGGTATTTTTCTCAAAGTAATAAAGATGGTTATACTTATAGTAAAAGAGTAACTCCAATTCAAGATGTTCATGATTATGTTAATAAAAAGAAATTGTTATTCAGTTTATATGAAGATTGGACAGAAATAGATATGAATTCCTTATATCGTATACCTGTTCCTGATATTTCACATCCTAAAACTTTCTTAGAAGGAGTTAAAAGTTGTATAAGGACCTTTGATGCAATTAAAACAGGGACAAAAACCATTTTTGAGAGTATTCAAGATATAAATGATGATGTTAATGTAGCATATGAAGATGTTCTTAAAGAACTTGACAAAGCCTTAGGAATTGCAAATGAAGTTATTGATCCACTTTATGATGTTTTAAATTCTTATTTAGGAGAAGATAGTTCTATTTATGATATTCTAAATTGTAAATTTATCGGTAATAATATTAAAGTTCTTTTAAAGGAAATGAATTCGGGTTTTGGAAAAAATTTTTATACTTTTGGTTTAATTATGGGAGTTAGTTCTATTTTAATGATTATTGGAATATATAGTACAATTTTAACAATTTCTATTGGTAATAGAAATAAAAAAGAAGAAACAACAAAAAATGAAAAACCACAAATTAAATGATTGTGTCTCAATTTATTTTTAATAGAGATTAATCAAATTTCAATTATATATATATATTTTTGATTAAACATTTATCAATTATTAATATAGAGAATAATTTTTATTTTTTATTTATATAGAACATTTTTATAAATAAATATTAAAATTTCATAACCTCATTCCCATATAAAAAAAATAAAACCAAAAAAAAAAATAAAAATAAATGAGATCAATCTTCCTTTTCCTCCTATTGATAGTATCATGCCGTGAATGGAAATCTCAAAAAGAGATGGTTCACTTCATAAACAAATTACGTACAACATGGCGAGCAAATGAATACTTTCGTGACACTCGTGTCTTATTAGGAACATACCTCGACGATCCAAATCCTCTTCCATTGAAGACAGAATTTAAAACAAAAGACGAGGACCTTCCTAAAAATTATGATCTTCGTGAAGCATACCCTGAATGTACATCATTAAAGGAAATAAGAGACCAAGCAAACTGTGGTTCATGTTGGGCATTTGGAGCAGCAGAATCAATGAGTGATCGTATTTGTATAAAATCAGGAGGTAAATTACAAACTAGAGTATCAACTCAATATATAACTACTTGTTGTTATTTATGTGGTTTTGGTTGTAATGGTGGTTACCCTTCACAAGCTTGGTCTTTTTGGAAAAGAAATGGAATTCCAACTGGAGATTTATATGGAGATACAAATACTTGTCTTCCTTATTTCTTACCTCCTTGTGATCATCATGTTCATGGTAGTCATGGTGATTGTCCTGATACTGTTGATACTCCAAAATGTGTTGAAACTTGTCAAAGTGGATATCCTATATTATTTGAAGATGATAAAAGTTATGGAAGCGATGCTTATTCTGTTAGTGGTGAAAAAAATATTATGAAAGAAATTTATGAAAATGGTTCTGTTGAAGGATCTTTCAATGTTTATAATGATTTTGTCACTTATAAGGAAGGTGTTTATCAACATGTTACTGGTAGTTATCTTGGAGGACATGCTATTAAAATTATTGGATGGGGTGAAACAGATGATGGTGTTAAATATTGGATTTGTGTAAATTCTTGGAATGATGAATGGGGTGACCATGGTTTGTTTAAAATTCTTAGAGGTAATAATGAATGTAATATTGAAGGTTCTGCAAATGCTGGAAATCCTGTTCTTTAAATTTTTTTTTTGATTTTATATTCATTTTTTTTATTAATAGATTTTGAATTGATTAAAATTTCTTTTTTTTCCATTAATTTTTTGTATCATTGTTTTTTTATTATTTTTTTTTAAGATATTTTTTTATTATTTATTTATTATTAATAAAATAAATTGATAAAGATAATGTGATTAAAAATATTTTTTTTGGAGATGGGAATGTAGAATAAAAAAGTTCTATAAATTTCTTTATTTAATGAGAATTATCTTACAAATGTAGCAGCAGAAAAATCAATTCATAAATTAATAATAGAAGTATAATTAGATATAATTCAAATATAGAACACAGAAGGAGAAGAAATATATAAAAATATATTATTGAAAAATTTGAATATGATATAACACCAAAAAAATATTTCTAAAGAATCTTAAATTATTGGTTTAAAGAAATAATTGTTTTTAAAATTTATACAATTTCCATTACATTTAATTTTAATGCCTCATTATACAAAGATTTTAATCTATCTTTTCATCTTCCAAAGAATCTTTCGATTTCCATTGAAGATAACTACAAAAACTTGGACTATATGAATTTATTCTGATATTAATTTGACAATATTTAAAATTAATATCATAGGAATCAACATTATTACAACTATTATCACCAATAAAAGTCATCATGAATTATTGTTAAGCAGCCTCATTTTGAGAATTAATAAAAAAAATATAAAATAAGAAAAATAACTTTCCAATTCATAATTAATTTATTCCCTAAAATTAAATCAAACTATTTAATCAAAAAAAAATAAAAAAAATATATTATAAAAAATGTTTGAAGATTAAAATTTAGAAAAAAAAATAGGGAAAGGAGAATTTTCAGAAGTATATATAACAAAAAATTAGAAAAGAAAAATTATATGCAACAAAAAAAATTTTAAAAGAAACATTA
>JAEEGI010010471.1_pt1 | contig 20141 bp, 19 predicted proteins | sample 8958751 | NCBI WGS metagenome assembly JAEEGI01 (sample SAMN16246545, study PRJNA631951) | gut metagenome | biome: gut microbiome; feature: rumen; material: KS-attached | host: Bos | place: Iran: Karaj | collected 2018-10 | reverse complement strand
GAGACAGTTATCTCCAAATAGCATTACGTCACCGGCTTCGATATGCTTCGGGCTATAAGTATTGGTTGGTAGAGATTCATTTAAATATACATATTTTTCATTGCCATTTAAGTCATTCATTAAAAGTTCTAGCGGTAATAGTTTTATTAAGGCTGAAGTCGTAGAGTTATTCTCTAAATCTATTCCAAGTTTCTTGTTGTTAATATTTATATAAACTTTATCCATAGTCATTTCCTCATTATCTATCGATTGATTTGTTTCGGGCGAAAGATTTGGGTCTTTGCCTGATTCTTTGTTGTTCGTCATGATTGTTGTAACGACAACCGAAACGATTATTGCAATCAAGATTGGAATAGAGATAGCTAGCTTTTTATTCATTTAAATCTCAAGGCTTTCTTTTGGTTCGTATAAATCTGCCGCTATTTCAATTCCGAAATGGTTTTTGAAAGAAACCTTTCCGTGGTTTACTTTGTCGCTTTTTTCGAATACTTTGTCCCATTCGTTGGTTAATTGTAACGCCATAGTTGGTTTCCTTTTAAAGATATATTCTAGTTATTATTATACCATTGACATTGCAGAAATAAGCCATTTCCGCACACTGGTTTAATGCTCATTTTCTTAATCAAATTAAAAAACTATTAAACCCGTTAAGATGATGTCTTTATTTATCAAATGTTACTATAAAGTAGGTGCGGTAATTTCGACTCTCGCAAGTTATCCGCCAGCCGTTTTGCTCACAAAGTGCCTTGGCGATAGCAAGTCCGAGACCGGAGCCGTCTTTGGTTTTGTCTGCTTGGTAGAAACGGTCAAAGATTTTTTCTTGGTCTTCCCTAGATATCGTCGCGCCGTCATTTATGACTGTGAAACCATTATTTTCTAAAAGTATAGATATTTTTTTGTCGCCATATTTTGTGGCATTGTCTAATAAAATATCTAAGACTTGGAGTAAGTCTTGCTTCGGAAGTTTTATGACTTGATTATCGGAAGAATCTTTAAGAGAAATGCTACCGGTGAATTTTGGCTTGAACATTTCTATGTGTTTTTCTATTTCAGCTTTTAAATTAACACTTACGGGCGCGCTCTTTTTTGTACTACCTGCATCCATTTTGGCGAGTTGCAATAAATCTAACACTAGTTTGTTGGCATGGCTTATTTCATTTTCAATATTAGTTTTCCATTTCTCATTTTCCTTGCTTACGTCTAAAGCTTCCATATTGGATTGAATGATTGCAAGTGGAGTTTTTAGCTCGTGCGAAGCGTTGGCGATAAATATTTTTTGCTTGTTGTATGAGTCTTTTACTGGCTCAACTATTTTTTGTGACGCGAAATAAACTATTAGAAAAGTAGCAACTTCAATAATTGCCCCAACGCATAAAAGCGTAACGAGCAGGCGCTCGCTGCCTTCTTTGCGATCATTTTTGATAAAGTCCTTTAATTCTTGGTCGTCATAAAGTGCAGGATTTGGCATACCAAAATCCGGCTCAGGTTTTGGGTCTGGACGCGTAGTTGATGAAAAAACCATAATAAGCACGCCAGACAAGATTAGAACAGTGGTCGTGACGGCCATCGTGATAATAATTATTCGATTTCTTAATTTTTTAAACATATTATTTGCTCGTTAATTTATATCCTAAACCTCGAATGGTAACGATTCTGGCTTTGCTATGGATCGTCTTTAATAATTTACGAATTCTAGACATATAAGATTCCACATAGTTGTCTTCGCCAAGACCTTCTTCTCCCCAAACTTTAGCAAGCAAGTGCTCTTTACTAATTAATGTTTCTGGCGATTTCATAAACTCAGTAATAATCTCGATCTCTTTGGCGGTAAGCTGCTCGCCGTTTAATGTTGCGTTTGTTTTATCTAATACTAAATCACCATAGGTAACATCTGAGATGTCAATCGTTTTTGGGCGACGAACTAACGCTTTAATTCTAGCTACAAGTTCGGCGGTCTTAAATGGTTTAGCAAGATAATCATCTGCGCCATGATCTAGATGGCTAATTTTGGTTTCAACTTCTGACAATGCGGATAGCATAATTACTGGCGTTTGGACGTTCTTCTCGCGCATACGTTTTAAAATGTCAGTCCCGGATAATTTTGGCAACATAATATCGAGAACAACACAATCATAAATATCGCTCATGGCATTTTCTAGACCATCTTCGCCGTTATTTACAAGATCAACCGATATTCCTTGTTTTTCTAAATTATGTTTAACGGCTTCGGCTAGGAAGGTCGCATCTTCTACATAAAGTATTCTCATAATGTTCTCCTTAATTAATTATAATATATATTCTGCCCTTTTAACCTCAAACGAAACTGAAAACATATCTTAGCTTACTTTTAAGTTCCGTTTCAGGAAATTGGATGATAATTGTGTCGTATAATAATTAAAAAGGAGAACAAGCTTATGGAAAACGATAATATTAGTAGAAAAGACGTTGCAAAGGAAAAAATAATTCTTTTTGCGATCGGTGTACTTGTTGGTGCAGTTATATCTACTGCAGCTTTCTTTGTGTATGTAAAAACTTTAGGCGTTAGCAGTAATACTAGCGGTTCGTCATCGCAGCAAATGCCGGGCGGCGGCACTCCGCCAGAAATGCCAAGTGGTGAGAACGGCTCAAATAGCCAGAGTGGCACCCCTCCCGAAAGACCAAGTGACGACAATGATTCAAATAGCCAGGGCGGTACCCCTCCCGAAAGACCAAGCGACGACAATAATTCCCAAAGTAATTAATGATAGGAGATTATCGTGCAAAAGAAGGATAAAATCACGTATACCGCTATAATCACTGCCCTAGTTGCGACTCTTGGCGTATTGTGGTTCTTGATTATAGATACGGTGAATACAAATAACACTTCTGGTGATAACAATGCGCCGGCAATGAACGGCGGTAGCTCGTCATCTGCGTCCTACTCGGCAATTAAAGAAATTGCGTCGGACGAGACTATTACGAGCGGCGAATTCTCGTCAACAAACGCTGATGAAAACGCCATATCCGCATCTGGAAATATTACGGCTACTTTGTCTGGAATTACGGTTACCAAAACTGGGGATTCGGACGGCGGTGATAATACTAGTTTTTATGGCACTAATTCGGCCATTATCGCTAAAGGTGGCGCCAATTTAACCATTAAGAACGCCAATATCACAACTGATGCTACTGGTGCTAATGGCGTGTTTGCTTATGGCGGTTCGGCTACAACTAATAATTCGTCATCTGATGGAACTACGATTAATATATCTGATTCCACTATTACTACAAGTAAAGATAATTCTGGTGGCATTATGGCTACTGGCGGTGGTATTATGAACGCCGAGAATCTTACTGTCACTACCGCAGGCACTTCTAGCGCAGCAATCCGTTCGGATCGTGGTGGTGGTACAGTGATGGTGAATAATGGCACCTATAAGACTACCGGTAAAGGTTCTCCAGCTATCTATTCTACAGCGGATATCACGGTAAAGAATGCTACGCTTATTGCTACTGCATCTGAGGGCGCAATTATTGAAGGCAAGAATAGCATTACGCTTGAAAATGTATCCTTAACCGATACCAATAACTCGCTTAATGGTCAATCTACAACTTACAAAAATATTTTTCTTTACCAATCTATGAGCGGCGACGCGGCAACTGGTAAGGCTGTTTTTACCGCTAAAGACTCAACCATCACGACTAACAAAGGCGATAGCTTTTATGTGACAAATACTACTGCTGAAATAAATCTCGAGAATAATACAATTATTAACAACGATAGTACTGGTAATTTCTTAAGAATTCAAGCGGACTCTTGGGGCAATTCCGGTAGCAATGGCGGGACAGTTACACTTAATATGAACAATCAAAAAGTTAGTGGCAATGTCGTCGTGGACTCAATTTCTAAACTAACTATGAATCTTACTAATGGTTCGTCATTTATTGGCGCTATTAATGGTGAAAATTCTGGCGAAGTTGAACTTGTCTTAGACGGTTCTAGCTCAGTTACTTTGACGGGTGACGCTTACGTAAAATCACTAGCAAATGCAGATACTACTAATAGTAATATCTATACAAATGGTTATAAGCTTTATGTAAATGGTACTCTGATATCATCTAATCTGTAGTATAATAATCATGATAGGAGGTGATAAAATGATTAAACTCGAACAATATAGAGATACTTGGCTTGCGGAAAAAATGGGAGAGGTAATAGGGTTTTATCCTAGAGAGTTTTATCCCCTAGATAACTTTTCGTCGTTTAAAGTAGAGTGGGATGGATATCTGTATTCTTCGCTAGAGGAGGCATATCAGGCTGCCAGTTTTATGGGCAGCGACGAGGAATTGGTTGAAAAAATCAAACACTCTCATTCTGCAGACGAAGCCCAAAGAATAGCGTATGCAAATAAAGACAAACAAAGAAAAGACTGGGGCGAGGTCAAAGTTGAAGTTATGGAAAAACTTTTAAGATTAAAAATTGAACAGAATCCTTATGTTAAGAAAAAACTTTTACAAACAAAAGATTATTTAATTGTGGAGGATTCTCCAAAGGATTCGTTTTGGGGGTGGGGTCCTAATCGGGATGGCAAAAACCAGTTGGGCAAACTTTGGATGAAGCTAAGAGAAGAGCTGAGAGAAGATGACTAGGCGTCAGACCGTAGCCTTGATCCATTGTTTATTGTCTTGTGATTTCTGATTAGAACGTAACATCCGCTAAATAAAAGATATTCGTTCTACGTAATGTTCCATACTCCAATAGAATCGATTAATGTGCCGTCCATATCAAAAATTATGTGTTTTTTATTCTTTATATTTAGTGTGTCTAAATCCTGCATGTATTCTAACCTTTAAGACTGTTCGTATTTATTATAACTCTGTTTATCGGTAATTTCCTTTAATACGAGCCCTTACGGGGCGAGCACACCGCACCAGAGTTAAGGAGGTAGCTGCTCGCCCCTTTCGAGGTTTTGTATCATTAGGTTTGACCTACCAGCGTTTAATGACTACCTCACACAACACAAACCATTTTCTTGCGCTTGTGTTTTTGGCCCACTAAACTTCAAACCCTCGTTTCTTATACTATGGCGCCTATAGTTTTGCAACCTGAAAATATTAAAATAAAAACATAAAAGTTTTGCTCGTTGATTTTTGGAAACCCTCGCGCTTTTTGCATGTCGGTTTTACGCTATATTGCCCATAAACCGCTTATCCCATTATGCGCTTTCACGGCGGTATCCCGCATATATCCACTGCAGGTCCTGCCCTCGATGCAATTATTGTAACATATAAAAAAAGATAGGACCCATCTATTCCGAGATAGGTCCTATCTTGTTGTATCTATTATAACAGATTATTTAGTATAATCAATAACTTTTTTCGATTTCGTAACAATTAGCATTTTACGAATCTGCTTAATCTTGTAAAACTGTTTTTCCAATTCTTTTATGCACTTTGCCTGGTGTATTTTAATCCTAGCTAAGTCTATAATGATGTTTTCCGACTGCCTACTAGCTTTTTTCAAAGTGTTTTCTAATAACCATCTGCCGCTTCCCCTGGGACATTTCATTTCCCATTGCTCGCCTTTTATAATTATATCGGCGGTGTGGACCCCTTTTAGATTGCTTTTTGGAATCAAAGAGACGTCATAACCTAATTCAGTAAAAACTAGAATCGTTTCATATTCGTGCCTCTCAAGCGACACCCCATTCGGGATAATCTTACCCTTTTTCTTCATCTGGGCATGATAGCACGCCCCAATTTTTATTTCAACCCCTAGACTAACTCGGCCGTCAAATCTTGGACCGACAGTCTATCGTTATAGCAAGTTATACCAACTCAAACCTAATCCCCACCACACCAAGCTCTGCCTGCTCTTCCACGGGGTAGGATTTATTGAGCTCCGCCAGCAAATCCTCTTTCGTCATAGATTTATCCATCAAAATCCCGATATCATAATCCGGAAGCAGCTCCGCAAAAGTATTATAAAACAGTAACCCAATCACCTTAGCGCGTACTCTATCGTCGTCATCCGCCCGATTGATAAAAACAATTTCATCGCCCAGCCTCACGCCTTTTCGCTTCTCATCCAAAAGCCTCACCTCAATCCGCTTGGTGCCATTTTTAATCAAATGATAAACTGATTCGTTTAAATGCATTTCTATGGTCTTCATATCTATTATTATAACCTATTTCCCGCATTTTGCAAATATATATAATATGCTATAGTATAATCAATCATTACGTTGTCAAATAATCTACGAGGACCCACCAAATGAACAAAATCGACAAAATCTACTTCGACATCGATGGCGTTCTTAGAAGCACCGCTTCTCCTGGGGAAGATGTCATCGCGTTCCTGCACTACTGCCCTGATAATTACGCTGACTCCCTTTATTGGCTCACCACCCACTGCAAAAACAGCAAAAACCACACCTACCCCGTACTTACGAGTACCTTCCCGAGAGACCTAGCGGACGAATTATATCAGGCATTTCAGCCCACAGACTGGGGTGTCCTCAAAACCAACGCCATCGACCTCGACTGTGACTTCGTCTGGTTCGACGGCAATCTCTTCGAAAGCGAAAAAGCCTTCCTAGAGAGCCACTATGTCCTAGATGGCTTTTTCAAAATGAACCCGAGAGATCCCGCCATGGCCAAAAAAGCCCTCGAATTCCTCAAAAGCTTCTAATTATTTAAACGCTTCCGGCAATACTACATTTTCCGGCACATCTTTAAATAACGGTGCTACCTCTTCCGACGTATACCCTGCAATTCCGCACCCAATTTCTGTCACGTAAAATGTAAGTTCCGGATGTTCCCTTGCAAATTCAATAAACCGCGCCACCTGCTCAGCCATCACCTCGAATCCGTCCATCGTATTAATCGCATAACTCTGTCCTTGCAGACCTTCTGCTTGCCCATAGATAGCCCCAAATTTCGCTACCGCCGTCGCGGCCGCGCCACCCAAATGCGCCCCAGATCCATTACTCCCAAACACAAACACTTCATCCTTATTTAGTTCGGTAATAAACCTGGTTGACTTTTTCTTAGTGTTATCCAGCTTTTTGTCACTCATAAAAACTTTCTTAAACACTTCATAGTTTCCAATCTCGTCCGGTCTATAATAAATTGCAAACACTATTTCACTAAACTGTCCCTTATATTCATCCAAAGCATCCTTAAATGCCCTTGCCACTGATTCTGGATTATTGCGAAAAGCCCCACACCCAAATGCTCCTAAAACCAATCTTCGAGCTCCATTTGCAAGCGCAACATTATAAATATGCTTTGCTCTACTAAGATGTATCCTATACTGTTCTTCCGAATCTAAAACAACTATTTTATCTAAACGGTCGTCAAAAATTTCAAACCCATGCCTCAGATTTGGCGCCGCACAAGTAATCACATCTACGTTATACCATTCAGATTCAGGCAACAACTCAGGGTAATCTGTGTCACTTTTAAACACTATTACATCGGGCGCATAAATAATTGCATCCGTCGCACGAAAATCCCATCTTACGCGATTGGGTTCATAATACAAATGCCTAAATCTTTCTTGCTCAATAAGTGGGTACAAAGTCGAACACCTACACAGGCTTTCCTCTTGCGCTCCGCTACCACCAAATACTCCCCCACCAGGTGTAGAACAATTCGCAAAGTTCAGAACTGCTATTTTTCCCTCTCCGGCTTCAAGCAACCTCTTGGCTGCTTCAAAGGATCGCTCGCTCGTCACTGTAATAGTCGTATCTAGCCTTTCCTTCTCCGGCAAAGTCTCGTAATCCGCATAATCATAGAATTTCGCAGTATGCTTACATTTATCGACGGAGTGCAACAATTTTTCATTATGTTCTAATTGTTTAAGCGTATCATCAAAAATCTTTCTTAGTTTTTCGCGCCTTTGTTCCTTCTGTCCATAATAATCATAGTTGGTTATCATAATACTATTCTAATATAACCAACGAATCGCATCAACCCACTGTTAAATCGATATTCTCTTTTCCAACAAATACTCCGCCGTCACATCCGTGTCTTCAATCGTATCATGCAAAACCGCAATGGTTTTGAGCTCCAACGAATCCAGAAGCCCCGCCACCGCCAGCGGATGCAAAATATACGCCACCCCATTCTTATCCACCTGCCCCTTATGCGCCTTCACGGCAATTTCCAGCGCTGTTTCGAAAATTGAGTTCATATAGTCTCCTCATTCATGTATTACCATCTTTATATTCCTTAATTCTTTCCTTCAAATATCGCATCCGTGCACCAGATGGATAATAATCGGCAGTGTACAAATAGGCATCATCTTGGTCGTGCACTTTGACACATCGCCACCATTTATCACTTCCTGCGCGTTCGGACTTATAACGAATCTTAATCTGTTTACCTATATTCCTTTTAATAAAATCGCTCAGTTCTTCTTCTCTCAGCAATTCTATTTTTTTTACTTTCCTTAAAATAGTTCTCCGCACTAGAGAGCTTCGAAAACTCGCTCAAAGCATATCGAGTTATTTTAAAATAACCTAAGCTATTAATTCGCTCAATAAACATATGCGATTCTAAAGTAGACAAATTGGACCTTATCGCATCCGAATTAATAGAAATAGTACCTTTATATCTATCCTCCAAAATCTTTTTAATAGTTTTTCTGTCAAAACTTCTATCAGAGTGATCTATCATCAACTTAAGCATAGCTTTGCGAAGCGAGGTCGGGGTCTCCAGATTTGCTATAGAAACCAAATCTTTCATAATACTTTCTCGGGTACGTCTTCTACCATCATCAATCGGTCGCCTATTGACATTCAAGCCATCCGATTGTTCACTCTTTATCAATAGTTCATTCTTCTCTCGGCTAGCATTAAAACCCTCAACCTCAGCTGGAATAATCTCTCTCTTTAACCCATTATTAAACTCATCAATCTTCTCGCATACACCCAATAGCTCTTCGATATAGTCGCCCCCAAAATGTTCCGAAGTCAAGAACCTCAAATCTCGTTGAATCATTAAATCCTGCAAGCAATTAATACCATTTCGTCGCATAGCCAAAATTGCCCCATCTGAAAGTTCAATAATCCCAACAGCCAAAAGCCTATTCATCTCACTATAATTATATAATATAATCAATTATTCCGCAACCAACCTAAAAAATGCTATAATATATCCAGGAACAAAACTATGGGACTATTTTCAAAAACCACACCAAAAGAACCACAATCGCCATCCACGCCTCAAACTCCCGAGGTTCTCGATAATGTCAACAAAAAAGTCGTGGACGATTTAAAACAGATCATCAGAAAAGGTAGCAGAATTTCCATTGCCGCAGCCTCTTTTTCCATCTACGCTTTTGAAGCGCTTAAAAAAGAACTAAATCAAATCGAAGAATTCCGTTTTCTCTTCACTGGCGAGACATTTACCAAAGAAAAAGCCAAAAAAGAAGCCCGCGAATTCTACATTCCCCGTTTGAACCGCGAGCGCTCACTATATGGCACTGATTTCGAAGTACGCCTCAGAAACGAACTTAATCAGCAAGCCATCGCCAAAGAATGTGCCGACTGGATTCGTAAAAAAGCCCATTTCCGCTCCAACATCTCCGGCGAAGCAATGTCTCCCTTCATGAACGTCGAAAACCCAAATACATCCTCAAATAATAACAACCAAAAGTCCGAAAGCGTCACCTACAACCCCTTCCCCAACTTCACCACCGCCGAACTCGGTGAAGACCGAGGCAACAATGCCTACTCCATCATCACTAAACTTTATGCCCCATTTACCGAACAATATCTTAATACCTTTAATCAAATCTGGAACGACGACGACCGCCTCGATGACGTCACTGATACGGTTCTAGAAAACATCACCGCCGCCTACAAGGAAAACTCTCCTGAATTCATCTACTACGTCGCACTATATAACATATTCAACGAATTCCTCGAAGATATCAACGAAGACACTCTCCCCAACGTTCAAACTGGCTTTAAGAATTCCAAAATCTGGGAAATGCTCTACAATTTCCAAAAAGATGCTGTCGTCGGCTGTATCTCCAAACTTGAAAAACACGGCGGTTGTATCCTTGCTGACTCCGTCGGTCTCGGTAAAACTTTCTCCGCTCTCGGCGTCATTAAGTATTACGAATGCAGAAACAAATCCGTCTTAGTTCTCTGTCCTAAGCGTCTCCAAGCCAACTGGAACACTTTCAAACATAATTACAAAAACAACCCCATCGCGTCCGATCGTCTAAACTACGATGTCCTCTTCCACACCGACCTTGATCGCGAACGTGGCATGTCCGGCGAAACTGATCTCAGTATGATTAATTGGGGCAATTACGACTTAGTTGTCATCGACGAGTCCCATAACTTCAGAAATGGCGAACGCTCCACTCACAAAGCCGAAGAAGACTATCTCAATCGCTATCAAAAACTCATGAAAAAAGTCATCAAAGCCGGCGTCAAAACCAAAGTTCTCATGCTTTCAGCTACCCCAGTCAATATCAACTTTACTGACCTCAAAAACCAGCTCATGATTGCTTGCGAAGGCGATTCCGAAAATCTAGATAGAACCCTCAAGACCAAAAACCCATTAGACAAAGTTTTCCAAGACGCAAACTCCGCTTTTGGTGCCTGGTCCACCTTAGAGCCCGAAGACCGCACTACCGACAAGCTTCTCGAAATGCTTAGTTTCGATTTCTTTGATTTGCTCGACAGTGTCACTATCGCTCGTTCGCGCAAACATATCGAAAAATACTACAACGAAACCAACCTCGGTACTTTCCCAGAACGACGCAAACCAATCAGTCACCGTCCCGACCTTACCGATATTGAAGGTATCAACTTCGACATGATTTTTGAACATATCGACGCCCTCAATCTTGACATTTACACCCCTCTCAAGTTCGTCCATGCCTCCAAACTAGATAAATATGTAGACACCGAAAGCGCCAGTGGTAAAACTTGGGCCAACCGCGAAGAAGGCCGCAATGTCCTCATGATTACAAATCTCCTCAAACGCGCCGAGAGTTCCATTTATGCCTTCCGCATGACCACTGAAAGACTCTACGATTCAATCTGCCGAACAATAGAGAGCATTAATCGTTTTGAGACGCACCGCACCGAGCATCTCGATTTCACAGACATAGCCGAGCAAATTAAAGATGTCGACGAAGACGATATTGACGACGATTTTTCCATCGGTAAAGATCTCAAAATCAAATTTGAAGATATGGACTATATCAGATGGCGTCATCAACTCGAAAAAGACAAAGTTACTCTCGAAGATTTACTGACACAAATCAATCTCGTCACTCCAGAACACGACCTCAAACTCCAAGAACTTGAGGCTACTATATCAGATAAAATCACTCATCCCATCAACGGTGACAATAAAAAGATTCTCATTTTCACTGCCTTCGCCGACACCGCCGATTATCTATACGAAGAGCTAAAGGACAAAATTCTAGATAATCACAACCTCCACACCGCCATAGTTACAGGCAATCACGCACCAGACACCACCCTAAAAGGTGTCGCCAAAGATTTCAACGAAATCCTTACCTATTTCAGCCCCAAATCCAAAAATCGCGACGCCCTAGGTCGCACCAACACTACCGACATCGACATTCTTATCGCCACCGACTGTATCTCCGAAGGTCAAAACCTTCAAGATTGTGATTATCTTATCAATTATGACATCCACTGGAACCCAGTTCGCATTATCCAGCGCTTCGGTCGTATCGACCGTATCGGCTCCGAAAACAAAACCATCCAACTCGTTAATTTCTGGCCGAACATTTCCCTTGACGCCTACATTAATCTCAAAGCCCGTGTCGAGAACCGCACCAAACTCGTCAGCATCACCAGTGCCGGCGAAGATGTGCTAGAAAACATGGACCCAGATCTCGAATATCGTAAAAACCAACTCAAACGTCTCCAGGAAGAAGTTGTCGACCTCGAAGAAATTAACGGTGGTATCAACATTATGGACCTCGGGCTCAATGAATTTCATCTCGACGTCAAAGAACTCCGTGACAAATACGGCGATGCTGACTATGCACCATTTGGTATCAATGCCACCGCCGCTTCTACTGAAGACGCTCCCGCCGGTGTCATCTATATTCTCAAGAACATCAATTCCAATGTCAACATTGATAAGCAAAACCGCCTTCATCCATTCTATCTAGTTTACATCAAGGATAATGGTGAAGTGTTTGTAAATCACCTAAATCCCAAAAACCTCCTCGATAAAATGCGCCTCCTAGCTAAAGGCAAAGACAAACCCGAACGCGATCTCGTCCGCATCTTTAACGAAGAGACAAATAATGGTAAGAACATGGCGCAATACTCCGAGTTACTGTCAAATTCCATTCGCAGTATCATCACCGTTAAATCCGAACGCGACGTCGACAGTCTCTTCCACGCCGGTGGCACCACTGCCCTCACCAACCAAATCTCTGGCCTCGACGACTTCGAACTAATAACCTTCCTGGTGGTTAAATAATGATAGACTTACCAGAAAGTGCCAAAGTCGGTCGCATCATCGCCAAAGAAAAGTTCTACGGCAAAACCGACACCGCCACCAAAAACCTCTTCCAAAACGAAATCGCTCGTATCACTTGGGAATACAAACTCGCCTCCGAAACTATCAATCTCCCCGCCAAACACTGGCCCGAAGTTGAAGTCTTTCGCATCACCCTCAAAAACTACGAGCTCCCCGCCAAAGTCTTAAAAGTCATCGATTCAGCTATTCCTTATCCAATTCTCTTTTTCATCGAAAAAGACACCGCTAAGAAAGCTGTCATTTGCTACAAAGAACAAAGTCAAAAAAATATAAACACCGCCAAAGTCGACACCTACTTTGAAACCGAATGGAATGACGAAAAACTTTCAAGTATCAAAATCGACGGCCTAGATATTGATGCGGTATTTGGCAATTTTGTCCGTCAAATCGCCGGCGAACGCTACACTAGCATCAATACCACTACCAACGGCAACGTCTCAACCACCATCAAGGATGACATCGAAAAAATTAAGGACCGCGAAAAAATCCAACGCCAAATCGACACCCTCACCCGCAAAATCAAATCCGAACCCTCCATGGGCAAAAAACAAGCCCTCGCCGAAGAACGCTACAAATTAAAACAATTATTATAAAATAACATAAGCACAATAGTCAACCGAACAAATACTGGTTAAACATAAGAACAGATTTTAAAAATAACAGGGGTATATTAAGTTAATGGTTCTATTGACTTTTGGAAAGATTTTGCTATACTTATATTAGTAAGAAGTGGAGGAATAGTCCGCAAATCACGCTTCTTACGCGGACAATCAGTACAAAAGATAAGCCGCTAGTAGCAACCCTAACGGCGAATCCTCATAGCACACTGTTTTCACAAATGTGTCTCTATTGTACTTCAAAACATAAAAATGGTCAAATGAGGATGGCTATACAATTTAAGGAAGGAGGTCTTCTATGTATGAAGATTTTATCAAGGCCATTCATGACCGAAATAAAGTAAAATTAGTATTTTATTCGAAGGAGGACGACGGGATTCTGGAGCGCATCTGTGCCCCAATGGATTATGGCCCAAGCCGCAGATTCCACGACAAATCCGACAGGTATCATTTATGGGACTACGATAGTGACCAAAATTGGCATACGTTGCCGCTACTCCCCGAACAAATTGTCAACATGAACGTTCTTGACGAGACATTCAATCCCGCAGAATTCATTACATGGGACACAAATTGGTTCATCGAACGTAATTGGGGCATTTATAGCTAGGAGGAAGCAATCATGGATAAAACAAACGAAAATGAACTAATTTTTACACACATCTCTAGTGGCAATATCTTTTGTGCCGATTATAAAAACTTGCAGCGTAATAATTCCATTGATTTTAAGAGAAAAAATATTGCCGTGCTATATGCGCCAAACGGCGTCGGAAAAACAAGTTTGGCAAATACACTGAATGATCACGTCGGTTCATCCTTTGCAGCGAAATACAATGGTAAGGAGTATGGAAACAAAGATCAAGCGGGAAAATTATTCCACATCATAGCTGACCAAAATAGTCGAAATATTATCTCCGGAAAAGCTGAGGAATACATTCTTGGAGACAATATACGCCAAGAGGCAGAGCTAGAAAGTCACATAGAAAGCATAAGCACAGATCTGCTCAAATCCGCGAAACAATTATTGAGGCATTACGGGATTACCAAAAAAGATAGTAAAATGGTCAAATATTTTGAGCCGACCCTGCAAGACGCCGTCAAGGGTTTAGCCAAGCAAGGCGCACAGCCGTCCGACTTAAAAAATTTCATCTTTACTATCGACGAGCACCATCGAACAGCATCTCTTCCAAATCTTAATTTGGTACTAGTGGAAAGATTTATTAAAGATATAGAGAGTAGTGATTCAGCCTTAACCCTTTTCCTAAATTTGGACCTATCGTCAGCAACAAAAACTACTAATGTGCGACAATTAGGTGAAACTAACGATGCAGTATGGATGCTTAATAAGTATGCGGGCAGAGACGAGTGTATAGTATGTGAGACCCCAATTGAATATGAAAAGCTGCTTCATAGAAGAAAGGGAAACCGCGAGAAAATATTGAAGAAACTTGATGAGGGCATCAGAAAGCAAATTGAAGCAATCGAAAGCCTGCAAGAATCGGAAGACTACATGACGATCCGAAAAGCCGTTGAATCGTATTTTGATACACTAGATGAGACCACTATTGAAGAATGTCGCAAAAATATTGAAACCTTTGGCAAAAATATTGCGAGTATTATTCTAGCCGAACTCGAACAACTAGTTAGCGATACTTCTATAATGGATGATATCAAAAGATTAGACGAATTACAGACGGCAAGGCCACAGCTAACTCAGGATGATGAGTTATTCATTAAGAATGTAGTCGAGGAAAGTATGGGCAAGGAGCTATCCGTCGAAAGAAAGGAAGACGATAAACGAATTACGATAACCATCAACAATGATGAATTTATCGGGAAAGATCGCAACAAACTGGCTTTAAGCGCTGGAGAGCAAAACTTCCTATCGCTCACCTTTGAAATGCTTAGGGCAAAGAATGCACCAGCCGAAATCGTAGTTTTAGATGATCCAATCTCTAGTTTTGACTCCATTTTTAAATATAAAATTGTATATTCTATATTAAGTTCCTTACGCAATAAAAAGTTGATGCTCCTGACTCATAGTATGGATCTAGTGAGGCTTATGCAATGCCAAATGGGCGAATGTTTCAATCTGTATATTTTTAACAACCAAGATGGGGGAGAAAACGGTTTTATTTCAATCAGATCCGACGAGGTCAATCTTATTATTAATCTACATGAACTAACGTCTTTTTTAAGAAAGATTCGCAGCAGAAATATCATCATGGACGAAAAAAGGTTTCTGATAGCCATGATACCATTTATGCGCGGCTATGCTCATCTGATTGGCAGCGACATTTACGATTCACTATCCGATGTAATGCATGGAAATGGTGTCGCTAAAATAGATGCAAACAAATGCTATGACACGTTATTTGGGAACGAGATTCAGGGCAACAATCAATGCGAGAAAAAATCGCTGGAAGGGACCTTCATGGTATCATCAGACGATATTGTCAAGCTCGAACCTTCAGAGGAACCAATCGTAGATCGACAGAAGTACCCACTTTTAGATAAAACTCTAAGGAACTCCATCGATTACTTGCGGCTAAGATTGTTAGTGGAGAAAAAACTACTAAAACAGTTTAATCTGAGCGCCAAAAAATGCAATACCACCAATGATATAATCAACTTTGCCTACCCGGCAAACGGTAACCATCAGTGCGTGATCAATAGAGTTAGATTAATGTCTAAAAAATCAATTCTAAACGAGTTTAATCATTTTGAGGGTAATCTCAGCATTTTTCAGCCCGCAATCGACATTTCAAACCAAATGCTCAAAAAGGAGAAACAGCAGATAGAAGATTTCTTTAGTGGCGAGAGTTGGAAACAGAGATGAAGTATGGTAAAATTATAATAAGTAATAGTGGAGGCAAAATGGAAAATACAGACAATATTGAGAAAGTAGATCTAGAAAAAGTAGACTGGCGGAGCAGTCGCGAATTCTTTGAATCACTTGGTGAAGAGCTAGATAAACTAGATGATAAAGACGAATCCTACAACTTCACCTGGGTCGGCAAGCGCAAAAGTATTGTTGAAGCTGGTGCGCCCATCAACAAAACCCTCCGCCCCGATCTAGATACTTCCAAAGATTTTGACAACACCAAAAATATGCTTATCGTTGGTGATAACCTAGATGCTCTGAAGCTCCTCCAAGAATCCTACCTCGGTAAAATCAAGATGATTTATATCGATCCTCCATATAACACGGGCCATGATTTTGTCTACCATGATAACTTCACCATTAAAAAGGGAGATTATGAAGACAATACCACCGACTCCGAAGGCAACAAAATCATCTCCGAAGACGAATTCACCGAAAATTCCAAATCCAACGGTCGCTTCCACTCCGACTGGCTCTCTATGATGTATCCAAGACTAAAACTATCCAGAAATTTATTATCAGACAATGGTGTCATCTTTATATCTATTGACAATAGTGAGCATTCCAATTTAAAGAAAACATGTGACGAAATATTCGGAGATGATAATTTTGTTGGGAATATTGCTCGAGTCATGAAAAGTGGCGGCAACAAAGGGCAATACTTTTCACCAAATATGGAATATATACTTGTTTACGCAAAAAGTATCACATCGCTACCATTCTTCAGAGAACCATTATCTAACGAAACGAAGGCAACTTACAACCACACAGAAATTACCGGCCCAAGAACTGGAGAAAAATTTACCATTAAGGGACTATGCCAACCTGGATTAGGCGTAAGACCGAACCAGCGCTATTACGTTGAAGCCCCAGACGGAATGCTTATTATTCCTAAAGGCAAAACATTCCCAACCGAAGCCAAAGACGGCGAAAAAGTACTACCGTCCGGCGATGATTATTGTTGGCGATGGTCACAAGAAAGATACCTTGAAGAAAAGAAAAAAGGAACTTTATACTTTTCTGAAAACAAATCGGCGACCGCCCTCGTCGACCAATTCGGCAATATATCGAAATGGAATGTTTATACTAAAATATATTTATCTGATCGAGAAGATGAAGGTCGAGTTCCGACCGATCTAATAAATAAATGGGAAAACAGAATTAGCTCTGAAGAATTAAAACAATTACAAATCCCATTCGATTTCGCTAAACCAACTGCAGTAATTCGATATCTTTCAACAATATGCGGTACATCAAAAAATGATCTAATTCTCGATTTCTTCGCCGGCTCCGGCACTACTGGTCATGCTGTGATGGATTTAAACGCCGAAGATGGTGGTAATCGCAAGTACATCCTCGTCCAACTAGACGAACCAACTGACGATAAATCCGAAGCCAAGAAAGCCGGCTACGATACCATAGACCAAATCACCGCCGAACGTCTCCGCCGTGCAGGTGACAAGATTATCAAAGAGCACCCAGACTTAGAAGGTAAACTGGATACCGGTTTCCGTGTCTTCCATATAGATTCTGCTAATGAACGAGAAGACATTAGAAAATCAGTCTATGATACCAAACAAGAAGACATGTTTGATTCTATTGATAACATTAAACATGATCGTACCCCACTAGACTTATTATTCGGTACTATTATATATATGGCTCTTCCCTTGGACTTAAAACTAGAAGTGAAAAACATCAACAACAATACTATTTACTTCTATGGCTACCAAGATGAAGGCATGGGATTAATCGCATGCTTTGATGATAGTATCAATGATGACACAGTAAAAGAAATCGCTAAACTAAAACCACTCACTGCCGTCTTCAAAGATTCCTCATTCAAGGATTCTGCCGCCAAGATTAATCTGTCTGAAATATTCCGGACCATATCAAACGAGACGAGAGTAAAGGTAATATAAGTCCTAATATAGTTTCTCCAAAAACTTGGGAGTTATTCTGTACGAACCATTATCGTCAACAAATGCCAAATACCCCTCGTCTCTCAACGTTTGTAAAACACGCCTTATAGTGCTCTGAATAGTATGATTTTCTGGAAACTTCTTAGCTAAAACTGGCTCATATTTATAAATCTCATTCAAAGTAAATCTGATCATATTATTAAGTTTTATACACTCCAAGACTTCATCGTGCCAATTCACTGTCTTAATCTGGTTTTCCCTAAAAAACTTATTTACGGCCTCCTCCGTTCCATTCTTCATTACTTCATAGTATCTTACCCCCTCATATTCATCGACTAAACGCAAATCATGACGCCACATTTCTGGATTATCTCCAAACCAAATTTTACATAAATTTTGAATATTAAAAAATGGCTTACCGGTAGAAGCGGCAGATGATTTAATCGCACGAATATCTTCCGCCACCTCTTTTGCAGAAATAATTTTTCTGCCATCATCTAGTATTGCCGCCTCTATTAAATAATATTTATCATTATCAGCGGCTACGCCAAACAAACGTCCGTTTTTTGTAATTCTTGCGCCGGTATTAGTTTCCTCTGATCTCGACTGAGTACTTTTCACGTTCAGAGGATTAGCATTCATAAATTGCATTGATAATTCTCCCATACGTATTCCTTTCGTTTTATTATGCGATATATTATATCAAACATCAGATACAATGTCAAACATAAAATACATAAAGTACATATAATACATATATCTTACTCTATTTCATCTTCTCTGATTCATTACAAATCTAGGTTTTTACTAATCCTCTCACCCCTCCCCACAAACTCCACTTCCCTCTCCAAAAACTCCAAATATCCCTCAACCGTCTACAGAATCGGATTATCCGAAAATCTTTTCACCATTCCTAGCATTCTATCGCTGGGCAAATTCCAGTACTAATCCAAGCCAATCGTAAGCTTGCGGTTTTACTGCGCTATCCAGTTTATCCCTATCCTTGACATAACGCCAAAAACATACTAAAATATAATTGACCACGATACGGAAGCGTCAAAAGCGTGATAGCATCAAAACAAAGCGTGAGCTGACATATGCTAGTCGTAATGGCGCATTCTATATTATTCTCTAACTAAAGGAGGCAAAATGCAAAACTTTGAAAATGCATCAAATGTCAACATGTTTCTTTCGGGTTTATTCGATTACCTTTTTGACGGCCCAGAAGATAAAGCCCTCGTGGATTGTCTCACTCGTTATATTATCGCTAGCGACGAGCCCATCACTACCCCCGCTCTCTGGCAAGATGTCGCAATGTATATGAGGTATAAAAAACGTGACGTATGGTCGCTAGATAACGAACATATCGAAAACGCGAAGCGTGCCATTTTTATCTATCGCGTTAAATACATTATCGAGCATCTCACAAAGTCAGAAATTGTCAAATGCCTGAACGCTTTCTATACTCAAAGAAAAGATCCGCATTTTGGTCAAAATTACGCAGTCCCTCCTCTTCGCTTTTTCGAACAAAAACTTCATGCTCCTGTTGATTCGCTTTTTCTTACCCAAGAAAAGCTCATCATTGAAAAAGAACAAATCAAGAACTTTGATAAGCTCTTTAGTTATCCATGCTGGCTCGATTTCACCGATGATGCTCTCGACGAAATATTTAATCAAATACTCGATGATAAACTCACCGACGAGCAGCTCGACTATTTCCTTGGTGCCGCTGACGACATAAAAGACTACGACAAATGGTTAAAGGTCGTAAAACATGTATTAAAAACGACTAAAGATCCTCATGTTTTTTGGACTGCAGGCGATATCCTAGCCATCATTCGAAGAGCTGTTCCTGAGGATAAAGATTCTCAAAAATGGTTTAACGACCAACTCTTTGGAATCTTCTGGCCATTCGTCGCCAGTATCTGGCCACTTAACAACGAAAGTTTAATTGATGAGAATATACCGGAAGCAAGAATCCTCATTGATTCTATTAACTGGCTCCATACGATAAGCGATATTAAAGATAGATTGCCGGAGCTCGAAGACGATTTTAAAATCTATGATTTTAACACGAACAGGCATCCCGCAATGTCCTGGATGCTGTGGAGATCGTAAAGAAGGAGCTTGGAGACCGTTATCGTGTAAAGGTTACCTGTGCTCATTTGGAGATTCAGGATGATG
>JAEEGI010010468.1_pt1 | contig 20143 bp, 12 predicted proteins | sample 8958751 | NCBI WGS metagenome assembly JAEEGI01 (sample SAMN16246545, study PRJNA631951) | gut metagenome | biome: gut microbiome; feature: rumen; material: KS-attached | host: Bos | place: Iran: Karaj | collected 2018-10 | reverse complement strand
CAACGATTGGTGGTGGAAATAACCCCTTTTGATGATTTTCGAGATGTGTATCTATTTGGCCTACAGCTATCTATAATGTCCGAAGGCGGATAGAACCAAGACCTCTACCACTTCATCATAAATCTTGTAAACAAGACGGTGTTCTTTCGTAATACGCCTTGAATACACGGTCCCATCATAGCCCTTTAGCGGCTCTACTTGTCCTGTTCCGGTTCTGGGATGCTCCTTGAGTTCATCCAGAAGTTTGGCCAACTTGGCAATTGCCTGAGGAGCCTTCCTCTGAAGTTCCTTCAAGTCTTTCTTTGCATCGTCGGTAAATACTATAGTGTACATCTCACGCCTCATTAATCAGCCGGCCTAGGAACTCCTCGCTGCTCTCCCCATCCTTCATTCTGTGCACCTTGCCGGCTTCATAATCGGCGATTCCCTGGCGGATTTTGGCATCAAGAGTCGCCCTGTCTATCAGCGTATCATCTTCCGCAATGGGCACAAGACGATAGCTGCCGTGAGACCTTGAAGTAATCACGACATCATTGACGCGGGCCAAGTCAAAATATTTCCGCTGGTTAGCCCTGAATTCTCTGCTGCTAACTATGATCATAATAAAAAGTTTAACGTTGCAATTATAATCATTTTCTTATAATGTACCAAATTGGTACACATTTTTAGGGGCCTATATGGGCCGAAGGCGGCATCAGCAGCCGTGACGGATCGGCCGGGCGATGCAGGACGCGAAGCACAGAACTGATTGCCTCTCATCTGTCGTTACAGGCTATGCTCAGAGGGATTGCCGATCTCGGTGATGTCGGAGGGACCTTTAACGCGGATGGTACCGTTGTCGAGGGCCATGAGGGTCCAGCTACCTTTGTTGTTCCCGGCGGTGTAAGAATCCTTGTCCCGGCTGCAGGTCCTGGCACTGATAGCGTCTGGATTGTCGAGGATGATCACATGGACGCAGGTGCGGTTTTCGAGGGCCTCGGTCTCCGCCATCATGAAAGAAACGCCGCTGCCGGGCCTGCCTTCGCAAAAGCGTCCGGGCAGGGTGTGGTAGGCATCGTGGAGCATTGCCCAGGTCGGCCCGACGAGCCGCCCTTCGGAACCGAAACGGGTAATGCGCATAGAGGCTCCGGGGCGTGATGCCGAGATAAACCCGGGCTGGTCCCAGTTATATCCAAGATCCCCGTCCCTGTTGTCGAGAAGCCAGTTCCAATTTGCCTTTACCGGCACTTCCGAGCTGATCCGGTCAACCACGAAGATCACGTTCGAGCCGCAAAGGACCGTAGTGCGGATGAATTCTTTCAGGGGAGGACCGTAGTAATCCGAGACATCGGAGGAGACCACCCTGACATCGCCGATCGAGGCGCACATCAGCCTTTTGCCACCGGGGGCGTAGAGCGTGCTGTCCCAGCTGATATGGGCCGTCTCAAGATTTCCCGTCATGACACCACCGCGGTGACGCCTGAACGGAGGTCCCGCCCAGTCACTCACGGGCTTGCGGACGAGGTCGAGCACGTTAGCCCTGAGCCATGTATCCACCGGGTTAGTCGGCTCAAGGGCATGCACAAGGGCCGCATCCGTCATGTATTCCGAAGCGTGATGCCACCACCCGGTGGTCGCCGAAGCGTCCGTCAGGGAAGGGGAAAGGGTCCTTTGCTGCACCCTCGAGCGGATGGCTGCGAAAATCTCATAAGCGGGAGCGGAAGGTCCATCCTTGATAAACCTCTGCACCTCGGTCCTCGTGGCGAAAAGCCTGGCGTCCTTGCCCGAAGCCTCCTTCGCGAAAACCATGCACGCAGCCAGCGCCACGAAGAAAACAACCTTCTTTTTCATCATTGCAAATCCCAAGGGACCGATTCCGTCGGCTTCGGCCGCTGAAAAGATATTCTATTCGAAAAGGACCTTGCAGACGGAGAGGTTATAGGTCGCATCAGGAGCCGCCTTTCCCTGGAAGAAAAGATAGACCTGCCCGTCATCATCTCGGAAAACCCCGGGGTGTCCGCTCTCGGCCGCGTTCCACGACCCCTCCGGCCCGGAGGGGAAGCAAAGCCCGTCCGGGGGGATGCGGGTGAAGTGTCGCCCGTCACGGGAAACGGCAAGACCGATCTGCTGGTGTTCGTGATTGTAGGCCCCGGCATAAAACATATACCATATTCCCTTATGCTCCACGACGGTCGGCGCCTCGACGCAGCTCATCTCCCACGGATATTCCGGCTTCAGCAGCGGCCCGTCGACCGAGACGAGTTTCCATTTGTCGGGACCGTAGTCGCTGCCGTAAGGGGCCTCCGCCATTCCCATGATCTGGTATGTGGCGCTCTTATCCCGGGTCGCAAAAAGGAGGATAAGTCGGTCCCCCACCGGATAGACTTCCGCGTCTATCGACCGCTTGATCGACCAGTCGGTATCGGGAATGAAAACCGGCCTGTCGCAGGTATTGACAAAGGTGATTCCGTCCTTGCTCACGGCGTGCCAGATATTGCTCATCCCTTCAGTCCCCTCCCAGCCCATCTGGTAGAAAAGATGTATTTCCCCGTCCAGGACTTTCACGCACGGAGCCACGCCGCCCAGCACCTTGTTGTTCCGGGTATCCCGGAGGTCCAGGTCGCAAGAGCGCGTCCAGTTCACGAGGTCAGTGCTGCGGGCAATTCCCGTATGCCAGCCGGAAAGGATCGGCGGGGTCTTGCCCGGGAGCGTGTCGGGGGCGAAGGCCGTAACCGAATAATACATGAGGTACTCGTCCCCGAGCCGGATGACGGTAGGATCCTTGGCGAACGGGATGGGAGACCTTGACGTGTCTCCGTACTGCATAGGGAGCGGTTCCAGGACCACATGCCTGGGTTCACGGGCACAGGCGAAAAGGATAATCGCCGCTACAAGGGAAAGACAGATTTTTTTCATGACAGTGATTCCATATATTCTGAAGGTGTCTTGCCGTATTGTTCACGGAAGCATTTGGCAAAGTAGGAAAGATTGGTGAACCCTACGGCATAGCAGATATCCGAAACATTGGCCCCGGAAGATTCGCGCATCATCGCTTCCGCCACCGCAAGCCGTTTGTTGCGGACGTAATTATTGGGGGAAGTCCCCAGCAGCCGCCTGACTTTTCGCACCAGCGTGGCCTGGCTGACGGCCAGATGGTCCGCAAGGAATTCGTTGGAAACATCACCGTCCGGGAGATGATCCATAATCAGTTTGTCCAGACGGAGCAAGAATTCCTCCTCCCGCCTCGGAAGCCCGAACACGGCTATGTCCTGGCTGATCATGCCCCGGCTCAGCGTCCGCTTCATCAGTCCCCTGCGGCTCAGGATATTGTGGATGCTGGCCTGAAGGTACTCCATGTCGAAGGGCTTTTCGATAAACAGGTCCGCACCAAGCCGCATGGCTTCCACTTTGGACTGCGTCGATGTCCTGGCGGAAACGACGATGATGGGAATATGGGAAATCTCGATATCCTCCCGGATTTCGCGGCAAAGGTCGAGTCCGCTTTTCCCGGGCATCGTGATATCCGTCAGGACCAGCTCCACCGGCTGCTCCTTAACGATGGACAGGGCCGACTCGACGGTATGGGCAGTCTGGACGGAATAACGCTCTTCCAGGGCGTGAGTAAGGTAGTCCGTCAGTTCGCGGTTGTCCTCCACGAGCAGCAGCGAAGGACGCGGCCCGGACGCCACGGATGCATCCTCCGCCTCGTCCGCAGGCGAGACGTCAAATTCGTCCGAGGAGCGCGGAAGCGTCAGAACAAAGCATGTCTCGCCTGGAAGGTCGGAGAGCGTAAGGTTGCCCCCGTGCATCTGGGCGAGCATCCGCGCAAGTGGAAGACCGATGCCTACGCCTTCGGAAATCTCGCCAGACTCCCGGTGGTACTGCGTGAAGGGACGGAAAATTGCCTCGCGGTAGGCATCGGGGATCTGGGGGCCGTCATTGGAGAAGGCGACGCAGATGTTCTCCCCGTCCTGTTTCACTTCGATGGTAATGCGGCTCTCCGCGTATTTCAGGGCATTGATGAGGATATTGTTCAGGATTTTGTCCAGGGCGGCCACATCGGCGCTTACCCCGGCCGTAAAGGCGGGAGGATCCATCGTAATACTGATATTGCGCTCGGCAGCCGTATCAGCAAAGCTGAAAACAAGCATCTTCAGCTTGTCAACCAGATCCACCTCCACCGGATGCAGTTCATAGCCCTTGCGCTCGATCCGCACAAAATCCAGCAGTTCGTTGACCAGCGAGGTCAGGTAGTCCGCACTGCGCTGCATCACCGACAAATCGTGTTCTGAGGCCGCATCGTGCCCGCTCCGCGCCTTCATCTGCGAGAGCGGTGTCTTGATTAAGGTCAGCGGAGTCTTGATTTCATGGATGACGTGAGAAAAGAAATCCAGTTTCTGCCTGAACATCTCTTCTTCCTTGGCCTTCCGGAAACGTTCTTCTTCCTCCCGTTGCTTGCGCCGGATCAGCCAGAGAGTGAATGCAAGTATGGCGGCAAACCCTAGCAGGGAAAATAGCACAATGAGGAAGATACCGGCAAGCGAGCCCCAGAAAGGAGGCTTTACCACGATCTCCAGCGCCTCCTGCTTTTCTACCCACTCTCCCCCGACCTCGGCCGTACGGAGCCGCAGGCGATAGCTCCCCGGGGGAAGATTGAACCAGGTCATCCGCTTCCCTGCAGACACGTCCCGCCACCCTTTGTCATAACGCTCGAGCAGGCACTGCAGGCGCTCGGTGGCCGGGAAAGAATTGCCCAGAACGGCGAACTCGAAACTGAGTGTGTTCTGGTCGGCCTTCAGCACCTGTTTCTCAGAGGGATTGAAGTGAGGAACATCTTGATCGCCAATCTGGAATTTTGTAACAATAGCCATGGGGCGGATGCCGCGGTTGACGACAGGGGCCGGACGGAAGCGGATGAAGCCGTTGTCTGAACCGAAGATCATTTCCCCGTTTTCCAGCAAGAGGGATGAATTGGTGAACTTGCGCTCCAGCAGACCGTCCAGTTCTGTATAGATACCCACTTCGCCCGTTTCCGGCACATATCTTACCAGGCCGGAATCCGACGACAGGTACAGATCCCCGCTTTCTGCCCCGACGGCACGAAAATACACATTAGTAGGAAGGACAGGGAGACTGTTCCGGCAAATGCGGACAAAGCGGTTCGCGCCCGGGTCCAGATGGTAGAAACCCGATGAAAAACCGATGGCCCAGACGATGCCGGAAGCATCCACATACATGGAACAGACCTTGTCGGAAACCAGCCCGCCGTCATCGGCCACGCAGTAATGGCCGACCATCTCCCGCTCCGACGGATCCCAGTGGAGCACCCCGTCGTCAAAGGTCGAGAGCCATAGCCGCCCGTCCTTGTCCTCAACGATGGAGGTAATGAAGTAGCCGTAGAACTCATCCAGCGATTCAAAGCGGTCGGCTTCCGCATCATAACGGAACACCCCGCGCGTCGTGGAGGCATAGATATCGTCCTCGCCCGTCCGCACCACGACATAGACCTTCGCGTCGTCCACCCCCTTGTTGCGAAGATTTCCGTAAAAACGCAGGGATTTCCGGGTCACGTCGTAGCGGTACAAACCATCCTGGGAGCCAAACCACAGAGATCCGTCCAGATAGCAGGGGGAACAGAGCGCAGTGTGCAGGCCTGTATTCACCGCCGCCAGGTTGCCGGTGGAAAGGGAGTAACAGAACAGCCCGTTATTCTCCGTGGTCACCCATACCCGGTCATGTCCGTCGGAAGCGAAGCCGCTGACAATCGCCCCTTTCAAGGCCTTGTCATAAACTTTCACGAAGCGGCGCTGGTCCAGACCGGAATAGTGCACGCCGCCGTCTTTCGTTCCCACCCAGAGGCCACCGCTGCGATCCACACAGACGGCGCGGGCTTGGTCGTCCGACAGGGAAAACGGATCCCCTTCTTTCATTTGATACACGGATGATTCCCCTGAGATCAGGTCATAGGACCATACCCCGCGCGAGGTAGAAAGCCAGAACCGGTGTCCGTCTTCCAGAAATACGTGATTGAGCGCAACCCCTTTAGGAAGCGGGAACAGGCTCCGGACCGTCCGTTCCGACGGGCAAACCTCGGAAATGCCATGCAGGGTGCTGACGGCATAGAAACGGGAAGAATCGCCGCAGGCATAGAAGAGGCCTTCCACATCGTCGCCCGCAAACCAGGAGGGGTTAGCGTCCAGATCGATGGCATGGCGGTTGGAGAAAGTTGCATCGGCGTGATAAAGGTTGCGGCGATATTTGGAAAGCCAGTAGCCGCCCTCCCGGTCGCGAAGCAGTTTCCGGAAGGAACAGGCGGCTTCCTTGCCCGCTCCGCGCAGATAATTGACCAGCGTTTTCTTTTGCGTATCGTAAATAAAGCAGCCGTCGAACCCGGCCAGGATATAGATAAGCCCGTCATCGTCGCAGGAGATGAAAGTGACCTTGCCCGTGATGCGCGTACCGTTGTCCGCCGGCAACTTCAACGGCTCGAAGCGGTCCTCGTCCCGCAGGTAGCACGTGACGCCGGCATCAGTCCCTATCCACAGGTTTCCATCCCGGTCTTCCGCAATCTGGTGAATAAAATCGGAAGCGAGGCCGAGATCTTCCCGGCACCAGACCCGGAAGCGCGTTCCGTCATAGCGGTTCAGGCCCTTGAAAGTGCCTATCCAGACAAACCCCCGGGAATCCTGGAAAATTTCATTGATCCCGTCATAGGAAATGTCGCTGTTGCCCGTATGGAAACGGATGAACTCCCTGCCGGCCAGGCTTACCGGGCACAACAGCAGGAGGAAAACGAGAATACGATATGCTTTCATTTTTCGGGTCATCTTATGACAATTGCACCGTCGGGAGGTACCGTGACCGTTCCACGGCGCGACGCCTCTTTCGGGAGCCGGACTTTATGCGCCTCCTGTTCCGTATTTACAAGGATAAAGGCTGGCTTCCCGTCCCGGTCCTTCCATTCCGCACCAAGAACGGCGGTCTCCTCCCAGAACCTCTCGAAAGTTCTTTTCGGATTTGCACCGAGAGGCGTAAATTCCCGCACGAACTCCCCGCCAAGAACGATGTCGTGTATCGTTGAACGGAAATCCATGAGTTTTCTCAGATAGGCCGCTTCTGACGCGAATTTCGGGTCGGTGATGATGAATGCCCTCACCCAGCCGGGCTGGGCGCCATAAAGCAAGGCCTTGGCAAAGGCAAAGCGGTAGGTGCCGGGGACACCGACTTCCAACACCTCGGGAAGAGCGGTGAAGGCGCTGGTAATGATGCGGTCTGAATAAACCATGGGAAAAACCGGAACTATCTTCAAAGGGCCAAGGTGGTCGTTGTTCAGGCTGTTCACCATCAGCATCATGTCAAAGAGGTCGCTGTAACACTCTCCGTTTTCCTCCGTCGTCAAGATTCCGCCGGGGCGCAGATGGTCCCTGCGGATATCCCTGAGAATACGTTGATAGCCCTCCAGCCAAAAGCTGCCGCCTCCGCGGGGGTGACCATGGGACGGATTCCAGCAGGGTACCGGAACCGTACAGCCCACCTGGTCGATATACACTCCGTCCACCCCGTATTCTGTCTGAATGCTCTCCACCAAGGAGCACAGTTTGTCGTGCCATGTCTTCGTATAAGGGCAGGTGACGGAATTGACCACACGGGAGGTACGGTAAATCTCCGTATAAAGGGTGCCGTCCATTTTCCGTGCCGATGCATCCGCACCGCCATCCCGGGCATAACTTTCCGAATGCGGATCCCAGAGACGGCCGTTTATGTAGGGCGTAACGTGGACACCCTTTCTGTGAATCTGGGCTATCCGCTCTGCAAAACCCGGCCGCGCCGGAAGATATTCCGGATAGTGGGTATCATATTCGATCTGATGCCACCAGTACCAGTGGGCGCTCAGATGCGGCCCCAGCAGGTCTGCCGCTTTGTCCAGGGCGGCAAACTCGTCTTCCACGGTTTTCAGGCGTACCCAGGCCTCGGTCTGCAGCAGCCAGGGAGACAGGGTGGAGAGGCGGTTCTTGATTTTACGTTCTTCTCCTCCCCAGGGAAGGGTATAAGTATAGGGCTTGTACCAATGCGTAACTGCATGTTCCCAGCCCGCATGGTCGAAACCCAGATTTACGGCAAAAGGCAGGGTGAACGTCCCGTCCGAGGTCCAGGCCTCGCTGGCGGGTACATCCAGCGACAGGTGCATGTCCACGTTTCCGTCCACGCCATAAACCTTCCGGCTGCCGGAAGGGTCCTCCGTTCCGAAGAACAGGGCACCGTCCGCATTGTGGACCATCACAAACTGCATGGAACTGGTGGGATAGATGGCCTTGTGCCCGGCGGCGGAGAGGGGCGCTTCCAACCCCCAGCCCTCGGGGATGATGACCTTGGCGCCCTCCGGGCGGCAGAGCGTCAGTTCCGGATAGGTGACATTCGTCACCATCCATCCATCGGGAAGTTCCGCCTCCAAGTTGAAATACAGGCGGTCTCCATCATCCGGCAGGCTCACAAAGGCACGCAGAGGATAATTTCCATGGGAATAGTCCAGGCGGAGAGACCACGTAAAACAATAGCGCTGCACACCATTTTCGTGTGTTTTTACCGCCCCCTGATATCGTGCCACCTTGGGACGGTAAACCGGTGTCTCCCCCATCGGTCCCAGAAGGGTGACGTCCCAGAAGGCGAAGGAGCCGTTCCCGGCCACTTTATGGCCATCCATGACAATCTCTTCCACAGTAAAGGTCTCGCCGCTGTTGAAGACAGCGCGTATTATACCGTTGTCAAGGACGCATTTCTCCTGAGCATCAGTATCGTGCGGATACAGCATAAGAAAAGCTGCCGCGAAGATTAATAAAAGGATTCGTTTCATTGCTTTCTGAGCCACACGCTCATCTGGGTGATTCCCTCCTGGGCGTGACGGTAATAAGGAATAAACATCAGGTGGCGGTCCGTGTCCGTCAGGGTGACGAAAGCGGAAGCTTGATCCTGCTCTTCAAAATGGTCCTCCGGGGAGATGACACAGGAGCGGATATCCTGCTTGTCGTTTTCCGCCAGGACGGCACAATAGACGATGGGGCCGCGCTCCACTGCAATACGTCCTCTGACCGCTTCAACCCGGTCGTCGGCCTTCACGAAACGCAGCGGCATTTCAAAGCGGACATCCACCACGTCTCCGTCTTTCCACTTCCTGTCCAGGACGGCGTAACCCTTTTCCGTGGCATAGAGGGCCGCTTCCCCGTTCACAAGGATGACCGGCAGGGAAGGCGCACCATTCAGGTAAGTATATAAGGTACTGGAAACGGGATGTCCCTGGGCCCAGCCGGGAATACGGATGCGCAGCTCCGTAGCTTTGAGCGGAGCCTTGTCAAATGTCAGCCGGACGTCGCCTTCGTAAGGATAGGCCGTATCGCAGCGCAATTCCACCGGCTCCCCCGCAGCGGTTTCAAAGGCGCTCTGCCCCGATGTAAACAAATTGACGTAAATGCTGTTATTCCCCAGGGCATAGATATAACCCGGCATGGAAAGAAAGATCCGGGCCAGGTTGGTGGGACAGCAGCAAGTTTCGAACCACGGGAGGCGATGGCTTCTCCGCAGGCGGGACTTCGGCCTGATCTTCGCCCATTCCCTTTCCCAATCGAAGGTATAAGGACTGCACTGCAGGACATTGGCATAAAAGAATTTCATGCCGTCGTCAGAAATGCCGTGCAGGACATTGTTATAGAGCGTTCTCTCGAAAATATCGAAGTAGCGGCTTTCGCCCGTGAGGCAGAACATCCGGTAGTTCCACATGCAGCTGCCCACCCCGGCGCAGGTCTCGCAATGCGTTTCCTCATCGGGCAGGAAATACGCCTCGCCGAAGCGTTCCTTCTCCCGGTAACTTCCCAGACCGCCCGTAAGATACATTTTCCGGCCCGTCACATCATTCCAAAGGGAATCGATGGCCGTACGGTAGGCCTGGTCGCCGCAAAGGACAGCGTTGTCAGTCACCGCCATAAACCGGTAAGTACCGCGGACAGCATGGCCGAGCGCTTCGTACTGTTCGGCCACAGGCTTGGGATCATTCCCGCAATCGTCGCGGCATTCCAGCAGGAAATGCGAAAGGTCGAGGTAGCGTCTGTCTCCTGTCGCCCGGTAGAGTTTCACCAGGGCCAGTTCAATCTCCTCATGGCCGGAAGCAATCTTGCGGTCCGGCACCAGGAAGGTATTGTAGATAAGATCCGCGTTGCGTTTGGCGATATCCAGGAAAGCGGTTTTTCCGGTGGCGTAAAAGTGTGCCACCGCCGCCTCGTACATATGTCCGACATTGTAAAGCTCGTGGCTGGTGGCAATATCGTTCCAGCGCTCCGGTCCCGCCTTGGGATCCACGTCCAGACCGCCCGAAGTACGGATGGTATAAAGATAGCCATCCGGCTCCTGCGCGGCGCCCACCAGGGCGATGAGGCTGTCCATATACTGATCGAGCGCAGCATCATACCGGGTAGCCAGGCTGTAGGAGGCCGCCTCCATCACCTTGAACACATCGGAATCGTCATAGCGGAGTCCCGTGAACTTCGTAGTATCCAGGCCTGCGGCACGCGCAAAGTTGGCAATGCGCCCGGTTTCCTCACATTTGCGAAAGGCGAAAGGAATGGTGTTTTCCCGCACGACGCGCTCCCTTTCTGCGAGCAGACCGTCCGTGAAGTGAACGTGATCCAGCGTAACGCCCCGTATAGGATAGTCTTGCTGTTGTTTTTGGGAACATGCGGCCAGGATGGCCACAACGGCAAACAGAATGGTCTTTTTCATTACTTATAATCTAGGCCAAATGGTTTTCCAAATCATATCCATAAAGTTCCGCTTACCCTTGCTCAGGTGGGCGGTCACCGCGATGACGGCATTTTTTTCCGGGATTACGATACCGAACTGTCCAAAGGCCCCATCCAGCCTGAACGCATTGTGGGTGCATACCCACACCTGGTATCCATAACCCGCATTCCAGTCATTCAGCGGGCCATCGGACTGGTAAATCTGCGGTGAACGCATCGCCTCCACCCATTCCGGCCGGAGGAGCTGCCGTCCGTCCCACTTCCCTTTGTTTAATAAAAACTGGGCGGTCTTGGCAAGGGCTTCCGTTGTGGTATAAAGTCCCCAGCCCCCGGCGGTCACGCCGTCGGCACTCTCTTCCCATTCCCAGTTACAGATGCCCAGCGGACGGAACAATCGGTCGTTCAGATACTCGGAAAGCTTCATTCCTGCACACCGCTGGACGATTTCGGACAGGAGATAGGTATTCATCGAATTGTAGTGATAGCGGGAGCCGGGCGCAAAAGTCATCGGGACGGCAAAAACTTCCCGGGCCGGATGCTTCCATTCCAGCGACCGGACCTTATTGATTCCGTCCGTGCCGAGTCCGGAAGACATCGTCAGAAGGTCCCGTACGCGCAATTCTTCCAGCCACGCTCCCCGCTCGGAAGGAAGTTCGTCGTCGCGGAAGAAGGAGATCACCTTGTCATCGATTCCCAGCAGGGACTCCTGTACGGCAAAGCCCACGGCAATGGCGGTAAAAGTCTTGGAAGCGGACCACATTACGTGCCTCTCATCTCTCCTGTGCCCTGTATCGTACCTTTCGTAAATCTTCTTTCCATCCCTGAGAATCATCATGGAATGGATTTCATCCGTTGCCCCGAACAGCGTTACGGCCCTCCAGACGGAATCGGCAGCCGCATCAATGCAGCCAAAGTCATCGGCAGGCTCCAGATGGATGTCCGGGCTGTCCGGCTCTCGGGAGACAACCTCCCGGCACGGCGAAGCGCTGACCACCCGGAAATTCTTGTCCAATACGAACACCTGATAGCGCCGTCCACCGTCAGTAACGCGGAGCACGATATGCCCCACGCCCGCAACGACTGACTTCCAAAGCGCACTTCCGCTGCCTTCTTTACCCCGATCCGTCGTCACGTACACCTTGTGGGCGCAGGGAAGCTGGGGATCAGCAATCCGACGGAGCGTCAGGGGGCAGGGCTGTTTATGGTCGAAACCGGCGGCGAGAATCACTTCCGGACGCATTTTCCACAGGAAATCGGATGTCGTCGCGTCAGGAACGCCGTGATGGTTCAGTTTCAAGGCGGTGACAGGGCCGATGAGGTCGGCCACCTGACTCTCAAAACTCCGGTATTCCACTTTGTCGTTGGCCTTGATTTCCGGCGACACCGCTTCCCCGTTCTTGAATTGCTTGATATAGAAATTGCTCCCGGGTAAATCCCCGCCCGTATAATAGGAGAAAGGACCATAGCGCAGGAGGATGGCGCAACTGAGCATATTCTCGTCAAAGGTGGCGGGGTCCTCGGGCGAGAGCGGCCGGCAAAGGGTTCCGTTTCCCGTAGCAATCCTGCCGTTTCCGGCGACATTGAAGATATCAAAGCCTGGCACCGTCGCCTGAAGAGGAACGAACTGGTCATGGCTGCCAGGCGTAAAACTGTTCCGGTCCACCTTCCGGCCTATCTTGAAATTCTCCTCCACCGCCGCGGCGCCGCCGGTATGGTCCTTATGGAAATGGGTCAGGAGAAAATAATCCAGGCCGGCGGGACGGGGAGAAAAGTGACGGATGTATGCCGAAACGACTTCAGCCCTGGGATCCCCCGCGTCGATGAGCATCGTCGTACCGTCGGGCATAACGACAAAGGTGTTTTCCCCATACTCCGAGGCAATCATATGGATGTCCAGCATCCCTTCCTTCCAGGATGGAAGGACCGACAGGGCCGTTGCAAGAATGCTTGTCAGGAGAAAATGTATCATCGCCGCATCAGAAGTTACGTTCTTTCAGACAGGCTTCCAGCTGCTCCTTGCTCATCGGAAGTTTCCCCTTGTAATTGCGGACCCACTTGACGAAACGCTGGTTCATCTCGTCGCTCCAGGCGCTGTCGATCTCGCCGGCGGTATAGACGTGGGTCCTGATCATCTCTTCCCCGAATTCATCGGTCAGTTTGGTGAACTCCGAGGTCAGCACGATGTGCTCTACCAGGTGCGGGGGAATGAACAGGACGGCACCGAACTTGGCCAGGACAGCGTCTCCGGGCAGTACAGTGGCATGACCGATGCGGATGGGGACATTATAATTCGTCAGGATGGTCTGACGCATATAGGACGGGTCGTAGTTCTTCATCCAGATATTCAGACCGGGGATGCGGCGAAGGCGCTCGATATCCCGGATGTTGCCGTAAGTAATCAGGCCGTTCCCCGTTTTTTCGAACACTCCGCTGCCCAGATTCGAGCCCACGGCCGTGCCCAGAAACTCCTTGTTATAGGTATCGGCCACATACACGTCTCCCTTGACCAGGGAATTGATGACCCAGGATACCGTGCGTTTCTGCTGCCACATCCTGCCTTCCTTCTTGCCCTGCTCGATGATTTCGTCTTCCAGGTCGGGGCGCAGCGGCATGAACTGGGCCGTCACGGCACGGCCTACCATCACCGCGTCCTCGCGGTCGTGCAGGAGCATCCAGTCTCCCTCATATTGGTTCTGGTAGCCAAGTTTCATCAGCTCCGCCCAGCACTCCTCGATGGTGACGTGCTTGAGCCGTTCCAGCAGTTCGTCCGGAACTTTCGGACGTCCGTCCGGGAAACGCTCCCCCGTCCACTGGGCCGTCAGGGCCATGATGTATTCCGGAGAACCGGCAATGGCCTGGGCCAGTGCCCGGCCGGGCAACAGCGCAAATATGGCTGCGCACACAATCAATACAATCCTTTTCATATATTTTCCCATATAATTTCCATTATCGTTTTTCCGATTTTCACCGCCTGTCGGGCGGAAGAATTTTCCAGCACTGTAATATTTCCGGCCTTACCGTAAATCAGGGCGAAAGCGCAGGAAGCATCCTGAGGGCTACGTCCGTGATCCACATACAAATCCAACAACTCCCCTTCCCCTTCGCTGAAGACCGTTCCGTTGAACGGGAGGTATTTAACGTTCTTCGCATCCGTCCTGTACCGCTGGTCTACGCAGGTTACGACCTGCACGTCCCGCTCGCAACAGATTCCCGCCGTCAGGCAGACAACCCCTCCGCTGAAAAAGAACCACGCCTTGCGCGCACGCAGTCCATCCCGCTGATACGGCATACCGACGGCCATATCGCTGCCATACATCCGGCAGACCGGATGCGGAGCGTCGTTATAGACAGGGTTTTCGCTATCTTCGGAAGGCGGGGTCGAGGGCACCGGCCCCCCGTCATCCCAGGAAGTGACGCCGGGGATATGCTTCCAGTTCCACAACGCGGCAATATTCTCGTATTCATCGCCGCGGGAACGGGTCAGCAGGCAGCCGTCGGCGGAAAAATAGCCCTGCGCGTTCTCGCCGTTCGTGCATTCGTAGCCTTTGACGAAGCGGGACTGCATCCGCAAGGACGCATACCAGCCCTTTCCGCGGTAAACGGCAAAATCGGAGCAGGGATAGTAAATCCCCCCGGACTGCCGGGGAATCTCCACACCAAGCCGCTCCGCAGCCTGAAGGGCGCAAACCGCCTTGCCGCGCTGGGCATTGACAAACAGTTGCCGTCCGCAAGCGTTCATATCAAAGAACCCCTGATAAACCATCTGTCCCAGGCCCTTCGCGATATACTCTTTCAAGAAGGTCTTCTGCCTGTCGGAAAAAGCCAGTGGCGTATCTTCCAGGATAGCGGCCCACCAAGACAGGGAAACGGCGTAGGAGAGACCGTAATTGCCGAACTGCAGCTGGCGCCCGTGCTGCTGGAAGGACCAGTCCGTCTGCACGCCGGCGCCCGGCTTTCCAAAGCCGGCTTCGCCGGCAAGGACCGCCTGCGCTTCCCGGACCTCCCCATCATCCCCACTGAGCAAGCCACGCATCAAGACAACTCCGGCAAGCCACACGCGGTTCTGTCCGGTGCGGCCGATCCGGGCGGCGGAAAGCACATTCAGGCAGCCCTCCAGGTCCCCGGAATCCAGTTCCCCCTTCAGCAGCAGGAACGCCGGCGCAAGCAGGCGCGGGCAACCGATTTCATTGTGCCACCAGTTGGGACAGACGGGCGTATTCCCGCACCAGAAACGAAGGGCCCGCATAGCCGCATCGCGGGCGGCAACATCACCAGTCCTGCGGTAACGGATGGCAAGCCGCTGAAGGCGGAAGCAATGGATGGCAGGGTTCCATACGCCCCGGGAATCGTCCCGGTAATCGATATCGGAAAAACTTCCGTCTTCCTTCTGGAGGGAGAGCAGCTTCGCCGCTTCCGCATCCTCCAGCGGGACCTGCAGGAAAAGTTCCCGCATATCGCAACTGTTCTCGCGACCCTCTTTCGAGAGAAGGGCATACTCCGCCGCCTTCCCGGGATCGGTCTCGACGGCGAGGGTCGCCGCATTGATGGCGGCAATCAGCCGGCTCGCCAGCGGAGACCCCTTGAACTTGCGATCTTCCAGCTGACACTCATAGAGCGAGAGCGGATTCCGGAAGGATGTTTTTGTCAGGCGCGGCCACCAGTCGAAACGCGCTGCCGCTTCCGCACAGGGCAGTGTAACGTGCCCGGTGCCGGCCTGCCCATAATCCACATAAGGATACCACTGGGCGTCCGGACGGCGGGTAAAACCGTGCGCCTCGTACCAGTCCTCCACGGGATTGCCGTAAAAATCCCTGTTTAGTCGCTTCTGCTTCCTTTCGCCGCAAATGACGCCGATGGCATAATTGCGTCCCGAGGGATGGGGGCTGGCGAACTTCAGGCCGGGGGTGTTCTCCGCCGCCCAGGGGCTCTCGCACTCTACCCATCCCTCCGTTTCCACATTCCAGAATATGGTATTGACACCGGTCCAGCCGTGGCCGGTTCCGGCGTTCCCGTGGTCCGTCACGCGGAAACCCGCGGAATTGTAACAACAGTCAAAGAGCGTTCCCGTACTCCAGCGCTGGTGCGGACCGGCACCGGTCCGCATATCAGGGCCCTTGCATTGGGTATAGACATTCGGGCCGCCCGCCTTGGTGTTTGTTGCGAAACCGATGGCGGATTTCTCACAATAGCATTTCTTAACCAAACAGAGTTCCGCTCCTTGTATGGCAAAACCGTAGCGCCGCGCCATCGTGGGCAGGGAAACCGGATTGACAAAAGAGCAATCCTCCACGGTCACACAGCGGGTCCCGGCAGACAGCATCGCAGCCGCGTAACCAAAGTGGGTCACGGTCACCTCCCGGGCAAAACAATCTTCACAGGAGACGAAATACATCCCCCACCAGGCGTGTTCCTCGTCGATTTCCACCCCGTCCTGATTCCTGACCGCAGGATCATAGTCCGAATCCAGCGTGAGTTTTTCTATCCCACACCCGTGTGCCCGTGTGAGCCTGTACTTGCAGACCGTGCCGCCGCCGTAATTATTATCCAGTGACTGCACCAGGGGTGCGTCGAAATACAAGCGTTTCCCGCGGATATCCGTCACCCGGCGCGTCCAGCGCATCTTCATATTTCCGTCAATCCATTGCTTGACGGGTTTCTTTTCCCTGCCGTTGGAGGCAATTCTGTCCATTCCCACGTCGGAAAGCCAGGCCGCGTTGTGCGGACGCTCCACCACCACTTCATCCCCTATGGCAAAGAGACCGGGGTTTTCCACCTCCACCCAGAACCGGCCCACCGGGCAATAGTCCTCCGCCACGGAGACCGCCTCTTTGACTGACAGAGAAGAGCCCTGCGGGGAAACAAGATAGAGGAAATGTTCTCCAAAGGAAGAACGTCCCTCCGCGCCGACGACGGCCATCTTCGCTCTTTTGAATCTTTTCCCCGCGATATTGATGTACTTCTCCGGATCGTCGGTTGCTTTATAGGAAGCGCAAGGACCGATGACGACCGCCGGACGCTGTATCCTCCCGCAGCACTTGATCACGGTTCCCTCGCGGCTCTCGCCCCGCAGGACCACTTTGTCCTTGTCCAGGAACAGGATTCCGCTCACATTGTAAACGCCGTTTTTAAGGAGGACCGTACCGCCGCCCGCGGCGCTGGCCGCACGGTCAAGGGCCGCCTGGAGGATGGCCGTTGTGTCGGGATAGACTCTGCGCCGCAACAGGTCGGACACTTTTTCCGGGGACAGAATTTCCGTCACGGGATAATCCGGATAAGGAAGGTCACCGTGGCCGTACCCGACCGTACTGAAGTCCGGAATGATATCGACACTGAGCGTATCCGTCTGTGCCGGCGCGGGAAGCGCCGCCACGAACAGGAGCGCAAGGCTCACCAAGACGAGGTTTCTCATGTTCATTGCCTCCTGTAGTCCAGGGGCGGCTTCCGGTCGCCCACCAGCGATTCATACACAAAGTCCTTACCACGTGCCTTCAGGAATTCTTCCCGGGCCGCCTTGAGCAGTTCCGGCTTTTTGAAGAGTTCCAGCGCGGTAAGATAGTAAATCTTTCCGACATTTACGACGGCTTTCGTCCCGATGGTCGTTCCGCCCACCGCCACCTGCTGCCAGCAATGTCCGCCGCTCCCTACCGTGCAGGAGGCCACATAAAGCTTGGCCGTCGGTGCGACGAAGGACACGCTGCCGGCATCCGATCCGGAGCCCAGCGGCCGGTTGGGGCTGACTTCCGAAGCCACTTCGGCGAAATTTCCAAAATCCTCCGGGTCCCTGCCGGAATTGAGATTGGTCCGGTTCTTTGCGTCCGGATGCCAGATAAAGGCGGCGTCCAGGCCGTCGAACACCCCGTCCCGAACCATATAGTTTTTGGCACCGCCACCCTCTTCGGCGGGACAGCCGAAGAGTTTCACCGTCCCAGGATGTCCCTGTTCCAGCCATTTCGAAATGGCGATGGCCGCCGCAAGACTGCCCGTTCCCAGCAGGTTATGTCCGCAACCGTGCCCATATCCGTCCTCCACCACCGGCTGGCGGTAAGGAACCGCGGCCTGTGAAAGCCCCGGGAGGGCATCATACTCCGCAAGGATGCCGATAACCGGTTTCCCCTCGCCGTAGGTAGCGACAAAAGTCGTAGGAATGCCGGCCACCCCTTTCTCTACGCGAAAACCGTTTTCTTCGAGCACGGAAATGAGCAGTGCGCTGCTCTTGTACTCCTGATAGCCCGGCTCCGCAAAGGCGTGAATCGCCTTGGAAACGCTGTCCAGCAGATGGAAATGGGTCTCCAGCCATTGAATGCCCGCATCATCGCGGGATTTGGGCCGGGCCGGAAGCATCGCGGATGCGACAAATAGCGCAAGAGCGCAAAGGACTATCTTCGTTTTTTTTACCATAAACATTCTGAATTACCGAAAGTCCTGCGGTCCTGAAGCTGGCTCAGGTACAGCGATTCCGGATGGTCAAAACTGGAAATCGAGAAGCGGGGCCACCAGCTGCACGCCGCCTCGGCTTCCGCACAGGGAAGCAGGACGTGTGCCCTCCCGCCATCTCCGTATTCCACCCGGGCCGGATACCACTGGGGATCGGGACGGGAAGGAAATCCTGCCTTTACATAGGCATCTTCATTCTTTCCGGCAAAGAAATTCACCCGGTCGCCGCCCATAAGACCGATACAATAATTGCGTCCGGACGCATAGGGACTGACAAAGGACAGGGTGGGCGTATTCTCCTCTGCCCAAGGGCTTTCACACTCGATTTTTCCTTCTGTCTCCACGTTCCAGAAGACGGTATTCGCTCCCATCCAGCCGTGTCCGGATCCGGAATTGCCGTGGTCCGTACAGCGAAAGCCGGCGGAATTGTAACAACAGTCGTAAAGCGTACCGGTACTCCACAACATATGCGGACCGGCGCCTGTACGCATATTCTCTCCCCTGCATCGGGTAAAGACATTGGGGCCGGCACCTTTCCCCGCCGTAGCAAAGCCCATCGCCGCCCGCTCACAATAACACTCCCGAAACAGGCACAAATCAGAACTTTCAACGACAAAACCATAACGGCGCGCGCCGCCGGGGTAAGAGACCGGCGTTACATAAGAGCAATTCTCCACGGTAATGCAGCGGGCGCCGCTTTTTGCCACCACCGCAGCATAACCCAGGTGCCGGGCCGTCACGTCACGCGCCCAACAGTCTTCCGCATCCGTAAAGATGATGCCGTACCAGGCGTGATCCTCGTCACTGGGCTCCGTGAGACCGGTCCGGGGATCGACATCCGTGATATCGGGATTGTATTCGGAATCGATGGTAAGGGATTCCACGCCGCATCCGCGCTGCCGATCCAGGGCATAAAGTGCCAGCGTTCCCCCGCCGTAATGGGCATCCAACGCCTGGACAAGGGGCGCATCCAGGCTGATCCGGTTCCCTTCAACGGCCGTCACCCTCCTCGTCCAGCGCAGCGACATGTTCCGCCCGCTCCATTGTGTGACATCCCCGTAAATGGCATTCATCCCGATATCGGTAATCCAGTCATTGTTGTGGGGGCGGATTACCATCACCTCATCGCCCACGGCGAAGGCCGAGGGACTGTCCACCTCTACCGTATATCTGCCCACCGGGCAATAAACCTCAGATACGCGAACCTGGGGAAAAATCAGGGGAGACCCCGCCACGGGCAGCAACAGATTCAGGATTTTTCTGCCGTCGCGGGCATCCACCTCCAGAGGGGAAACCACCAGTCGCCTGTCCTCCGACGTTCCCACGACGATGCCGGGACGGAGCGTGGTTCCCGTCAGTTTAAGGACTGTATCCTCACGGCTCTCCCCCCGCAGGACCACTTTGCTCCGGTCCAGGAAGAGCGTACCGCCTACCTCGTAAGTGCCGTCGCCGAGCAGGACGGCACCGCCTTCCGGATGATTCGCGGCCACCCTGTCAAGGGCCGCCTGGATGGATTCCGTCATATCCGTACCGCTTTGCGGCACAAGAGATTCCCTTACGGGATAGTCGGGAAGGGGTTCATCCCCATGCGCATAGCCTACAGTACTGAAATCCGGGATCCTGTCTTGAAGCGTCAGGGGATTTAACGGATACTTCGACAATTCCGAAAAACCTGCCCCTGAGAGCGTCACCTCTACAGAATCCACCGGCTTACAGTCGGAGAACAACAGCCCGAAGACCATCATTGCAACTATGCTGCAGCTTGCTTTCACTCGTTAATCCATCCGTCTTTACAATACCACCAGATTGGAAACCCGGTTGCCGGCCTCCAGTCTTTTCTGCAATTGGAATTCATAGAGCGACTCCGGCTCTCCCGCCGTGCGGGGACGGCATTCTCCATCAAGGCGGATACCGTTCACGTCGCTATCGTTCACCAGATTCCC